>Ga0314774_1002021_pt1 | contig 11967 bp, 8 predicted proteins | sample MetaGCBIA2018_FD_204515 | JGI IMG/M metagenome (GOLD analysis project Ga0314774, IMG submission 204515) | Cryopeg brine microbial communities from Beaufort Sea near Barrow, Alaska, United States - CBIA 2018 | ecosystem: Environmental > Aquatic > Marine > Coastal | place: USA: Alaska | collected... | reverse complement strand
CGAATCATGAGAGAAGCATCAAGACATTGAATCGCACTTGCCCTTCAACCGGCCGCTGGGATTCTTCCTCGCCCAAAAGCTCGTTCAGAATGACAAAACAAGGCGGTTGGAAGGAAGTCGAAAGACCGGAGTCAAAAAAAATTCAAAATTTAAAATTCTAATTAACAAATCCCGAATTAACGAATTAACGAATCCCAATTAAATTTATACCTTTCAGAAAAATCAAAAATTAAGATGAATATCACTCCTTTTGACGACGATTACTTTATGCGGAAAGCTTTGGAAGAAGCCGAAAAAGCTTTCGAAAAAGGCGAAATCCCGGTAGGGGTTGTTGTTGTGATCGATGAAAAAATAATCGCCCGCGGCCATAACCTGACGGAACTACTGAACGATGTTACCGCTCATGCTGAAATGCAGGCCATAACCGCAGCGGCAAATTACCTGGGAGGGAAATATTTAAAAGGCTGCACCATGTATGTCACCCTGGAACCCTGCCAGATGTGTGCCGGAGCATTATACTGGAGCCAATTATCAAATTTGGTATTTGCCGCGACCGATCCGGAACGTGGTTATCGCAAAATGGGATCAAAACTTCACCCAAAAACCAAGGTTAAAAAGGGGGTTTTGGAAGAAGAAGCTTCCATCTTGATGAAGCGTTTTTTTATTCAAAGGCGGAACCTGAATTGATGTGAATTTAATAGAAAGAGGCCGCCCGCAGGCAGCCTCATATATTTTTTAGGAACAACAGCTTCAACAGTTTCAATCCCATATTTCTTCAGGATCTCAGTTGTATCTTACCGGCGAATCCCTCGGCAAAGATCATAGTTTTGGTCTCTTTACGCCTTATTAGCCTTAATTTCTTCCGGAATATCCCACATATCTTCCAGTTCTTCCAGGGATTTTCCTTTAGTCTCAGGAATATATTTATAGGTGAAGAAAATTATTGCCAGGATAAATACGGAAAAGATAAAGTATGGTAACGAACCATTCCAGTATTCACTTTTAACATCTCTTGAGTTTCCGCCAACAAATACTTCAAACTCTCCCGCTTCAGACTCCCATATTTTATTCGCCGTATAAAAATGAAGTATTTTTTCGTTAATAACAAATTTTACTATCCTGCTTTCTCCGGGTTTAAGATCCAAAAGTTGAAATCCTTTTAATTCCTTAACAGGTCTTGTAGCACTTGCAATTATATCCCGCAGATATAACTGAACCACTTCCCTACCTTCAACTTTGCCTGTATTTGTAACCGGAATACTTACTTCAATGTTTCCATCGGCATTCATTTCAGGAGATGAAAGATCTATTTCACCGTATTCAAATTGAGTATAGCACAACCCAAAACCAAACGGAAATAAAGCATCTTTTTTAACATCGGTATAGTGAGAATAGGTTACGTGAAGGTCATTGGATGGTCTTCCGGTATTTTTTTGATTGTAATAAAGCGGTTCCTGCCCCACAGTTCTGGGAAAGGAAACCGGCAATTTTCCCGACGGATTGTATTTGCCAAAAAGGACATCGGCTATGGCGTTCCCGCTTTCCGATCCTAATTGCCATGCCTCTACTATTGTAGGGATATTTTCAGAAGACCATGACAATTCAAGTGGCCGGCCATTAATAAGTACCAGGACAATGTTTTTGTTAACTTTGTGAATTTCTTCCAGTAATTCCTGCTGAAGGCCTGCCAGGCCAATTTTTGACTGGCTCCTGCCTTCTCCGGACTGGTAGGCATCTTCACCCAACACCATTATAACCAGTTCTGATTTTTTAGCCATTTCCAGCGCTTCCTTAAACCCGGATCTATCAGTAGTATTTATTTCCAATGGCATTAAAAAGCTGCGTTCACCAATTCCCAGTGTAGTTCCCAGGGCATAATTAACTTTTAAATCCCTGCCGGCAGCAGTTTTAATTCCCTCCAAAACAGAAACAGCAGAGTTTGCCTCACCCTGCGCTCTCCAGTTTCCTATTGGGCTATCTTTATCGTTTGCAAGCGGGCCAATTACGGCTATGGATTTAACCCCCGGTTTCAGCGGCAATAAATTATTTTCATTTTTAAGAAGGACGATCGATTTCCTGGCAACATCCCTTGCTGCTTTCTTATGATCTTCATAGGAAATATTCGCGGCAATTTCCGGATTTGAATATTTATATGGATCGTCAAAAAGACCTAATTTAAATTTTACCCGAAGCACTCTTTTTACGGCATCGTCTATTAAATTTTCGTCCACGCTTCCTTCCAAAACCAATTCCTGTAAACTGGTTTCGTAAGCTCCGCCTTCCATGTCCACATCACTTCCTGCTTTTATAGCGATCTCGGCAGCCTGTTTTTTGTCTTTTGCTACCCCATGTTCGATCATCTCCGGGATAGAACCCCAATCTGAAACTATGAATCCGTCCCAGTTCCAGTCGCCTTTCAAAATATCCCGTTGTAAATTCTTGTTGCCCGTGGAGGGAACTCCGTCAATTTCGTTAAAGGCATTCATAAAAGTAGCGACTCCTGCATCTGCGGCCGCCTTAAACGGAGGAAGCACCGTATTGTGGAGTTCATTTTCCCCTAAATTTACCGTATTGTAATCCCGACCGGCCTCTGCCATCCCGTAACCTGCGAAATGTTTTGCAGTCGCGGCAATGGTTAAATCTCCCGACAGATTATCCCCCTGATATCCCTTTACTTTGGCTACTGCAACCATTGAGGTAAGATATGTATCTTCCCCGCTACCTTCCATAATCCTTCCCCATCGTGCATCCCTGGAAATATCTATCATTGGTGAAAATGTCCAGTTTATGCCATCGGCAACAGATTCTATGGCAGCTATCCGCGCAGAATTTTCCATGGCTTCCAGATCCCAACTGGCGGTTTCGCCCAGCGGCACCGGAAAAATGGTTTTATATCCATGGATCACATCGTATCCAAACATCATAGGGATCTTCATACGTGAATTCTCCATGAGCAGTTTTTGAGCTTTTCTTGTCGCTGTAACAGATAATACGTTAAGCATTGAACCCACAAGTCCTTTTTTTATGTTTTCCTCTTTTTGCTTGTTGTCTAATTCTGAAGCCGGCCCGGTAAGGTCCCAACTTCCATTATACTGAACAAGTTGGCCCACTTTTTCTTCAAGGGTCATCAATGCCAAAACCGAATCGACTTTGGTTTCAACATTTTTAACAGAGCTCAAAATTTTTGAGTTCTGTCCCATGGCTAAAAATCCACCATAAAAAAGCACTATTGTAAGCAGTGTATATTTTTTCATATTCGTTAATTAATATCTCGGGGGAATACATTTTCCGCCGTTGGCAACAGTTGAAGATGTATTGATTCCGGATTTGCAACAATTTCCAACGCAGGATTTGTAACATTTTCAAATACACTCCATGTCCATTTCAAAATTTTTATAAAGTTAGAAATTAGCAGATATCTGGAAAACGCCAAAACTGCTAACGGGATTACAGTAGTTATCTCATAACCACAAAACCATTTTTCTATAATTTTTTAATTGTTTTTACTACGATTTATTCCTTTTTACTAATTCAAAATAGAGGTTTAAAAACAATAGCTTCTGTTGCTAAAACTATACTACTATAGAAAAAAGGTTGGCAAAAAATAAATTTAATGCCAACCTTTTTTTATTCATTATCTATTTATATAATGATTCTTGGATTATAAAATAATAATTAGCTCAACCTTACTTAAACTACAATTGAGTTACCTGAACATCATCAATATATACAACGCCAGCGCCAGCGGCATTTCCACTACCTGTTAACTGTAGTAATAATGAAATACCGTCAGCAATCTCTGCAGGAGTAATAAATGTTCCTGTAAAAGTATTCCAAGTATCTAAAGGCATATCAGTTGCATTACCTAGATTATGTTCTACAGCTCCTTCTATCTTTTCTGAAAATGCTAAAACTTGTAATATAGAACCTGTCCCAAGGGCAGTTGTAAATTTATATTTAAAGCTAACCTGAACGGTTACTCCCGCAGCAAGAGATGATGCAAAACGCTCCATTTTTATATTAGGTACTTGATTTGCTCCAGTAATCAACTTTGCAGAATTTGTTCCAGAGGTAGCTTCTTCAGTACTCAATTCAGATGTCCCACCACCTGCTTCAAAATCACCATTAGAAAGTAACTCACCAGCTGGAGGTGCAGGGCAATCGCTAGGTGGTACAACGCCGCCGTCGCCTGACAGCATAATGTCTGTAAGATAAAGTGTTGTTCCACCAGGCCCCCATATTGCTAATTCCACTGCTGTATCCACAGCGGCACCAAAGGTTGATAACGGAATGCTCATCTGAACCCATCCACCTTCCAAAGGTGTTCCGTCTGCTATATTAAATTCTCTTTCCTCTTCAGGCACTTTTACTTTAAACGTGGCTTCGTCTGATTTTATCTTTAATTCAAGATTTCCATACTCCGCCAATGTTCCTGTAGGCATTTCAGTGAAGGCTACTAATGCCCCCCAACTTCCTCCTGATAGTTTTATGCATGGATTATAGGTTGGGTCCAGAGCATAGGCTCCATCCTGAATTGTTCCGGTTGACCAATCACTCCAAACCGTAACGATATCTACTATGCCCGCTGTTGAATATAAATATGCTCCTGAAGGGCCAGGAACAGCAGCAACTATAACCGTTCTTGTAACTTCATCAGCTGCATTACCTGCGGCATCACTTACGTTGTAGGTTATGGTATACGTAGCTGCTGTATTTACATCTACAGTATCTCCTCCAACTACAATGTCAGCGGTAATATCTCCATCTAGGTCATCCGTAGCCGTTGCTCCTTCATCAGTAAATGGGTCTCCAACCATCATATTTATTGTGGCACTTCCGGTTAACGTGATTACTGGTTTTACAATATCTGCAGCAACTATAACAGTTCTTGTTCTTTGAGTCGCGGCATTACCTGCGGCATCACTTACATTATAGGTAATGATATAAGTGCCTGCTGTACTTTCATCTACAGTATCTCCTCCAAATACAATGTTAGTGGTAATATCTCCATCTACATCATCCGTAGCCGTTGCTCCTGGTTCAGTAAATGTCCCTCCAACCATGATATTTATCGTGGCATCCCCAAGTAACGTGATTACCGGTGCTCCAGCATCAGAAATTACTATTATATCCTCTGAAGTATCAGATGCTCCTGCAACATTGGTTACTTTTAAAGTAACTTTGTACTCCCCTGTTGTATAGGTTTTTATAGGATTAATTTCAGTAGAACTAGTTCCGTCTCCAAAAGTCCAAAAATAATTCTTTGAATTTACTGATGTGTTGATAAAAGTTACTGTACCTGTATCAGCATTAATAGTGTGGGTAAAGCTCGAAATAACTTCAGGTAATAATGTATCATCATTTTCACATCCTATTAAGGATATCACTAAAAGCAACATTGAAATTTGCTTAATTTTTTTAAGTAATTGCTTCATAATTTTTTATATTAATTGTTTAGTTTATTATTGTTTATATACTCTTATGTAATCTATAAGCATGGTTTGAGGAAAAACCGTTTCACTATTCGGAGCACCTACAAAATTGCCTCCAACAGCTAGATTAATAATAATCTTGAATGGATGATCAAAAACCCATTCTCCAGGCACATCAGCCGGTGTAATTTGATTGTATAAAACATCATCTACATAGTAATTTATATATTCTGGAGCCCATTCAATACCAAATACATGAAACCCTGTATCAAATCGATCATTTTCCAAACTATAACTTTTTGTAATAGCTTCTCCTCCTGAAAAACCATTGCCGTGTACACTTCCGTGTATTGTAGTTGGTTCTTGCCCGCGATATTCCATAATGTCAATTTCACCACATTGTGGCCAAACTACTGCTGGTCCACAATCGGCTCCTAATAGCCAAAAAGCAGGCCATATACCTTGCCCATAAGGCAATCTAATACGCGCTTCAAAGCGACCGTATGCTTGTTCACCTTTTGTTACGATTCTTGCAGAGGTGTAATTTGAACCCTTGAAGGACTCTTCTTTAGCAGAAATAATCAACACCCCATTTTGTACTGTTACATTTTCAGTACGATCTGTATAGTATTGCAATTCATTATTATCCCATCCATTGGTTCCTGTGCCTATATCGTAACCCCAAATAGAGCTATCAGGCGCACCGTCTGTTTCGAACTCATCTTGCATAACCAGTTCAGTAAAAGTGGCAACGGTTTGAGTTTCGTCAGTTGAGCAACCAGAGAAAATAAAAAATGGTACCGCTAAAAGAAAACACTTAAATGCCATCGTTTTTATTTCTATTTTATATTTATTCATGTTTTTCATATTTTAAATATTTGGAAGTCAGAAGCACTATTTATAGAAATATAAATTATCAAGTAAAAAGTCAATGTCACCAACAAAAACTATTTGAGCAAGATTTCCTTTTTGTGATGCTATATCACCTGATAATGGTATATCTATAGAAAGCCATTGCCCTGAAGTAATTTCACTTGCAGTCACAGTGTAAATAATCTCTTTGTCATCCTCTATTGGCCCTCCAGTATTTACATTTGTATCAATTACGCCGTTAGAACCTCTATCTCTTATTTTTATTTGAAAATTATCAACGGCTACATTATTAGTCCAAATATCCAGGTGGAGAAAATTCATATTCGTCGCATTAACCGCAGGATTTTTAAATTCAATCCCTACATAATTAAGATCTGTATAATATTTAAAATCATCGTCGCCTAACTTTATATCTGAAGTTTGGGTAGTAGAGCCCTCATAATATCCATTAAAAAAATCAACGGGAACATTTGTATAAGCATTACTAAATAAGGAAATTACATTTGCAGCGGCCTGCGTTGGTAATGGTGCAGCAACAAGACTAGCAGATGATTCTATTTTTAAAGACCCTAAGGCTCTTACTCCTCCTAATATAGCAGTAATAGTAGCAGAACCTGATCCAACAACCGAAACTACCCCTTTCTCACTAACTCTTGCTACATCTACATCTGTAGAACTAAAGGCAAAATATGAAGGTGCAGCCGAAACAGTTTGGTTAAGACCTGAACCCAAATTAAAGGTTTGGGTAAGCCCGGTTAAATCAATATTTACACCCTCGAAACTTGACTGAACAACATCTTCGCCGCCTAAAATGGCTGGTTGTGGTTGTGCAATAGTGCCTAATTTTTCGAATTTTAATTCATCAATCCAAAAGGTATAACCTACCTCACTTCCCAGTGCTCCTATACCACTTGCAGAATATCTTAACATTCCTCTTTCATCAAATAATTTTGAAGCATCTGGAATTGGTATAATATACTTAACCCAATTTGTGCTAAGACTTAAATTTAGCAATGTTGTTACATACTTATTTTCACCAAAATCCTCACCAAAACCAACTTCAGCAAGAGTGGTTGCCTGAGAGCTTTTTGCCCAAAATGTTAGTGCGTCATATTCTGTTAAATTTCGACCTGCACCATCAATTCTAAAAATTGCGCCTGCATAATTGCCTTCCGGGTCGTTAGCGTTTGGCACATCAAACCTCATAGATGCTGAACCTTTATAGCTCACTTCATCGTCTACAGACCATGCTGTCGCTTTTGAACCCTCATATGGAAAGTAAAAATTGCTGCCTAAACCAATAGGAGTATCTGTAAAGACCTCACCAGTATTAGAGAGTGTAGCAAACTCAACCTCATCTGAAATTTCTCTCTCACAGCCTACAGCCACAATAAATATGAGGCCTAAAAGAAGGGTAATCTATAAATAAATTGTCTGTTTTTCATTTTCTTATCCTTTTTATTTTCCAATATTGATGTGTATATAGGTTCTAATTTCCCATTCGTTCCCATTGTCAAATCCAACAGGGCTTATAACAGGTGCAGTGGCAAATTCTGCTGCAACATTTGGAAGGTATCGTGGAGAATATTCATTAAGAGAACGCCATGTGCCGCGTATTCCAATTTTGGTATCTGGTAAAATAAACCAATCTGGTTTCCCAACTGTTGTTGATAAATCCAACATCAATTGCACCGGATAGGTCAGGTTGAAATCGCGATGATAATCAAAAGGACCCCAGTCATTAATTTTAAAGGAATGCACCAGTTTGATTTTGTTATATATCAGTCTGATATCACCTCCAAAACGTTCAATCAACCTTTCATCACTACCATTGGCTTGTGCATTGCCAAAGTAAATGTTCGCAATTAAACCCAGATCTGGTCTTACTTTAGAAACAATACGTGTATTTGTTTCCCATAAATCATGTGCAGGGGCTGAATTTGGAAATGCAAAAGGAGTACGATCTTCTGAAAAACCTATTGCAGCATCCTGCGCTGTTGGGTGATGACGATAAACAAAACCAGTACTTAGTGCAAACTTAGCGTCTTCAGCCCTATCATTATCCCATGCGTACATCCAGGTTGCAGGTGTAGGGTCATAGGTGAGCAGAAGTTCTCCTGCTACTGTTTCTCTATTTGCTCTTACTGCAAATGGGTCATCCTGGATATTTCTAAGTCTTCCAGGCGCCTGAACATCATTTGGCATTGCATCAACAATGGGTTTTTGCCACAAAAAGTTTGGTGCGATCTGTAGATTACCTGTAGTATAGGTAAAACCTGAAAGAAAGTTGGTTTGGTTTCCGCTGCCACTATCTTTTAGCTTCCATCCAGTAAATGTTTGTGTTTGATCTGCACCACCATTAGCAACCAATCCCATGGCAGCAGATTGCGCATACCAGTTAAAAGGTCCATTGGAATAAGTTATTTTCGCTTTTGCTCCCCAGTTATCCTTTGAATTAATTTTATCAGTATAAATTGTGTATTTATCTCCGGATTTATCTAATGATAATAGCCATTCTTCATTAATTTCAGCAATTTGAAATTCTCTGCCATTTAAGGGTTCACCTCCCCAAATACCTCCAACTTCAAGTCCGAAAGATCCAAATTCTCTTTTAACGTGAAGCGTAGCTCTACGTGTTTGTGGAAGTGGAATGGCAATTGAAGAAACAATATTGGATGCCTGGTCTATGTCTTCATGATAAATCCCGGTAACATCAAATTTACCTATTGTTCGGCTATATTTTAACAAGACTGCCGGGTTTGCCCCCCACCAAAGTTGAGGTCCAAATGCTGCTTTTAAACCTTCTAGACCCTTTTTACCATCAACCTCAAAACCAAGGATCTCACCATTATAGATATCCAGGTTTGGGCCATAGTTTGCTTCGGGATATAAACCGAAAAAGTCGCCCTCATAACCCCAATGATAATGACCTGTACGATAAAAAACCTCTCAGATCAAACCCTTTAGCGTTCCATTCATATTCAGCACTGTATACTTGAACACGATTTACATCAGTTAGTTGCACCTCACCTTGATCGGTATTTATCAAGACTGGTCGCCCTCTATTCTCATAAAAGACCTCATCAATAGGGTTTTCTGCTACATTCCCAAGAATATTAAAATTAACATTTGCACTCATATTTGAAGAAGGGTTTCCTTCGACCCCTATAAAGTAAGACTGCATATGGTCAAAACCTAGCTCATCTGGGTAGGTTAATTCATCAGGATTTGCATCATCTGGTGTCGTAATCAAACTACCACCCGTGTTATAGGTGGTGAATTCGGCTCTTAAATTGCTTAAACGTATCTTGTCATTACCTACAACTCCTAAGGCAGCTTTATCTCCGCGCGCCCTTAAAACAGCATCCATTAATTGAATATTATCAAAATGATTTTTAACAAAATCTTGTGTAACACCATCATCATATGGATTTAATTGGTGCGCTTCTTTTAATGCGTAATAGGCAGCACGTGGGTATAAATCATATAGCCCTCTTTCATTTGTTGGGCCTTTGGCACAAATTCCAAACCATTCCTCATTCATATTATTTTCTCCAAATACATAATCCTTCTGATATCCTCCATTACTCCAAGAAGCATTGTTATCATGTTTGTCTGCATTTTCTCTGTCATTAAAACCATATTTCCACCATCCATCACTAAATTGGAATGTAAATCCACCTATGGAATTATTAGCCTTTCCTAAACCAGCAGCATTTTCATAGATCTCTTTCCAGTTGCTTACCAAATAATATGCCTGAGACTTTTGATCTTCTGCATTCTCGATAGCATTAAACGCATCAGCTCCAAACTCTGTAAGCATGATTGGTTTATCAAGTTTATCCTTCACGACTTGAAAGACATCTCCAAAGGATTCACCCCGATACATATTCACACCATATATATCCACATCTTTACATTCTTCCGCAACAATATCTATGAACAAGACATCTCCATTACATATCGCTACAGGGTGAGATGAATCACTAGCTTTTATTTTTTTAGCAGCTTCGTTCATTAGTCTATACATGGGTCTTCCACGCTTTTCTCCTATAAACTTCTTTTCTTCCTCATCATCAGGAAAATCCTCTGTTTCAGTACCTGCCCAGAAAAGTCCATAGTTATTCTCATTCCCCAACAAATACAGCAACAAACCAGGTGTATTCTTGTATTCTTTCACCAATTTGTCCACTTCAGATAGGAGGAACTCTTGCGTACGGGGATCAGAGTAATCAGTAACAGGAACCCAAACACCATCTATGGTTAACCCATAACGACCAAAAGAATGATTAAGCATGGTGTAAATACCGTAGTTTTCGTAGATATATTTGATCCATTTTGCAGGGATGCCGGTATACTGACGTATGGTATTAACCCCCATATTCTTTAAAAGCGACATTTCTGAATCTAGCGCAGCCCTAATGACGTCATCAGACTTCTTCCAAAAATTAGCATTAACTGTATTGGTTCCAATTGGAATATAATCCCAATTCATACCGTTGATCATAAAATCGTTGCCATTTACTACTAATTTCATTCCAGCATCATTTTTTACAACAGAGACCTGATCAACCTGGGCAGATACAACGGTTGCAAATAAGCAAAGTGCTAATCCTAGAAAATTGTTTTTTATTGTATTCATGTTTTTCATTTTATGAATTATATATATTGAAAAAAATCGGTAGCATTCAGCATAGAAAGAACACCTCCCATAAGGACAATTAAAAACATGTGAATCTCTTCATTGGATTAATTGTTAAAATTGTCCTAGCAAGGTATTAAAAGAATGTTAAGTGAATGAGATTTATAACTATACAAAATATATACATGTGGAATTAAATATTGTATAGATACCTCAAAAGCCCTATTTAATAAGAAAAAAAAGGAAAGTTATTCACAGACAGCAAGTTATATATTATCCAAAAAGTTATGATATTACGGCTTTTGTAGGGGTAATGTAGAGTTTGTGTTAAGGATTGTAATGGTTCAAATATTAAGAATATACAGAGTTAAATTCGTTTCACGGACCAAATCCATTTTTCTGCGCAAACGATATCTTTTTATTTCTACACTTTTGACAGAAATATTCAGCAATGGACCAATTTCTTTGGAAGAAAGGTTAAGTCTTAAATAAGCGCAGAGTTTTAAGTCATTCGGCGTAAGTTTAGGATGAATGGATTTTATCTTTTTAAAGAAATCCTTATCGGCATTATTAAAGGCTTCTTTAAAATAATTCCAGTTATCTTCCTCATTAATATCTTTATCAATGGTTTTAATAACCGATTTAATTTTAGAGGATCCCGATTCCTTTAACTGATCTTTTATAGTGGTGAGAAATTCATTTTTTCTAATCAAATTCATAGTGGATACTGCCAATTCTTTATTTTTATTGGTCATATCCATTTCCATCTGTTCGTTTTGAAGTTTAATTATTTTTTGTTCTGCTTCCAGATTTTTCATCCTTAAGGCCTTTTCCTTTTTTTCAATGATCTTATTGTGATTCCTTTCATTGCCTTTATGAGCTATTAAAAGAAGATAGAGGTGTCTACCTAAATACTTATATTTGTTAGGTAAAATAAAAGGAAAATGGAAAAATTCAAGGGCCAAGGGATTCTGGAATATTTTGATAAATTTAAAACCGATTTAGATTGTTTGGAATATT
>Ga0314774_1002020_pt1 | contig 11975 bp, 13 predicted proteins | sample MetaGCBIA2018_FD_204515 | JGI IMG/M metagenome (GOLD analysis project Ga0314774, IMG submission 204515) | Cryopeg brine microbial communities from Beaufort Sea near Barrow, Alaska, United States - CBIA 2018 | ecosystem: Environmental > Aquatic > Marine > Coastal | place: USA: Alaska | collected... | reverse complement strand
CTTAATACCAGATTTCAATAGTTCTACTATCATAACCTTAAATTCATTGTCATACTTTTTTGCCATAAGTCAAATATATAATTTATGTGCTTATAAAATTCGTCACATCAAAGGTAGACACTCCACTGTTCTGTATCAAACGGACACCACACAATAGAACCTTTAGGTATGTATTTTAAGATAGGAGTAACTCCATAATTTGGAGTAAAATACTCATCATTATAGCCTTTACTGTACGATACTTTTTTACTGTTCAAAATTTGATTTGTTATGATTTAAAAAAGCACCCGATGAGGTGCTTTTTAGTTTTGCTTACTTTTTATCCGAAAATAATTTCCTCAAAATATAGGAAACAAAAAAACTGACCACAGCGCCAATCACAGACATAATTGCTGTGAACAGCAAATCATTCATACCGATATTCAAAGCGGTTGAAAACAACGTGCCTCCAATAACTCCCGACCTTATTTGAATATCATTGATGATCATTTTTCTGGTTCATTTTCATCGTCCGACACCACGGCTTGACTTACGGCAGTGGCCACAGTCCCAACAACTGTTAAATAAGTGGCAATGGTAATCACCAGCGCTGGTAATGCAACTGGAGCTGCTATAATGGCGCCACCGGTGGCGGCCAAAGCAATGCCAATATTTCGCAGTTTCCTGAAAAACGTTGGAGTGGATTTTTTATAACGATCTATTAAGTTCATTGGTTAAGATTTTATGGTTAAAGTGACAATTTCTTTTCGGTCAAATGCCTGATAGCATAAGGACACTAATTTTTGAAGCAATGGTTTTGAGGCCGTTCCTTTTCCGATCCCCGACAAAAAAGTAACTGGTGCAATACAGCCCAGCAATTCTGTTTTGGCATCATTCGCCGGATGTATCAGAATCAGGCTTCTTCCCGGAACATTTTCCAAAATCAAATGATGGTTAAACTTTTCGGAAAAACGCGCTTTTAAGGTATAAACACCTTCCGGAATGCAGGACTTCATTTTCTGGTTTTCAAGCCAGGGAAGTTCAATGACAAAACCCAAAAACACATTATTATAAAAGAGGGCACCGTTGGTACCCTCCTTAAAATAGTTTCTTTGCAATTGAAGCTCCATTTATATAGTATCTACATAAACAACCGCCAATGCATTGAACGCACCGTTTTTCAACGGATACATTTGCCCGTTCACTTCCTGATAAAACTCTACGCCCAACACCTGGATCACAGGAAGGACAGAGTTTGGAGTAAGTGCACTGACAAAATCAATTACCGCAGTATTTGCGCTGTCATAAGGCAAAATAGCAGTTTCATCACTTTCAAAAGTGGAGGTTTCCCCTGCAAAATCCAATTCAGCAGCACCAGTTACCAATTTGAAATGAGTGGTTCCTGCCGGAGCAGCAATCCTTACCGATGGTGCAAATGAAGGAATGTTCACGCTTGCCACACCCGTTACACGATTGAAATCGTTGCTGTAAGCGGCAAACAACGTAGATCCCAATTTCCCGTTGGTATTGAAATCAAAGCCGCTTATAAGCCCCATTGAGCCATCTTCTATGGTTCTCATTCCGCGCTCATTGATGGCATCCGTTTTCACGACCTTTAAAAGATCTGTGGTCAGTCTGCTCACTACTCTTTTGTCTTTTGCATTCAGCAAAAGAATCCTGATGGCGCTTCTCACCAATTTCCCGCCCTTTCCGGCTCTGCCGAATTCGGATCCGTTTTCACGCGTTCTTTGAAACGCAGGATCGTTCGCCATTCTGGACTTGTCAATGCCGCCTTTTTCGCGTGCAAGGTGTCCGTCCGAAGTTTTGTAAAAGGAAATATCCCCGATAGTTCCCTTTAATTTAATAATACCAGTTTGTCTAGCCATAATCGAATAAATTTTTAATTCTCAACAAATGAACTTATCTTTATGAAGAAAATAAAAATCAGGTGGTTGTTTCGTCCGATAAAGACTTTTTTGTCCGAATTGGCTAAATAGATACTCCTTAGATAAGGCATAGATAAAGCATAGATAGAGTATCAAATGAAAATATTTAGAACTTGCATATTCCCAAAAGACATTCAGTGCCTCACTGGAAGAAGTGAACGCTCTGGGCGCAGACTTTTAAATGAAATTAGAACCCACTTTGGAAAGGATTCCCATCAATTTGTAACTTCAGAGGAATTTTCAGAATATTCAGGGATCAACATAAATGTTGTGAATGAATATTTACAAAAAGTATCATAGAATTTGATTGATTTTAATCCAATTTAATGATTTAAAATTAGTATTTTTACAGTTAGACAGAAAGTCAAATCTAATCAAAGTAAATCAAAGGTTAGGTCAACAAATCGGTCAACAAAATAAACAAGGAGTAGGGGATCCCCATTAAACACAGGGTTTTCGTCGGGGGTTCGAATCCCTTCCTCTCTGCGAATAGAATCACAAAAAGTAACAAAACCCTATAAATGCTATGTTTATAGGGTTTTTTAATTCCGTCAAATACCATATAAAACCATTAAAAACCAAATAAAAAGGGGCCAATTCGGTGTCAGTTGAAAAAAAATCGCAACTGACACCGAATTTTCGTGGACCCGTTAATTTTATTGGTGCTCCGAGAGGTCACTTTATTTTTTTTGTGTATATTTATACTAATATAATTGCTAAAAAATATGAAAAACTCATTCTCTCATTTATTTTACATCAAAAAGAGTAAAATTGACAATAAGCAAAAAACCATTATTTATTTAAGAATCACAGTAAATGGTAGGCGTTCGGAGCTAAGTATTCAAAGAAAAGTAAGTTTGGAAAAATGGAGCTCCGGCTCTGGCAGAGTTAAAGGTTACTCAGGTGAAGCCCAGGAAATAAATCAGTACATGGATTTAATCTCAAACAAAATAAATAAAATTCATCAGCGGCTTGTGGAAGAAGACAAGCCTTTCACTTCAACCAGTATTCTCGACACTTATTTAGGCAAGAATGAAAATAAGAAAATGTTATTAAAAATCTTCCAGGATCATAATAATCAGATAGAAAAATTAATAGGAAAGGATTTTGCTGCAGGAACGGCCTTACGTTATTCAACAGCAAAAAGCCATGTTGAAGATTTTATAAAGTTTGAATACAAAGTCAATGATATCCCGGTTCAGGATGTGGACCATAAATTTATTGCAGGTTTAGAGTACTATTTAAAAACTCAGAGAAATTGTGCGCACAATACAACAATTAAGTATATCACCAATTTCAAAAAGATAGTCCGGATTGCTTATGCCAATGACTGGATTACCAAAGATCCATTCTTTAATTGGAAAGGAAGATTAAAAACTGTGGATAGGGAATTTTTAACGGAAGAGGAAATTCAAACGATGCTCGAAAAGGAGCTTCATACACCACGATTAGCGCAAGTGAGAGATATTTTTATTTTTAGTTGTTACACAGGTTTGGCATATGCGGATGTAAAGAAACTGACAAAAGATAATATTGTTATTGGGATTGATGGCAATAAATGGATTAACACCAAAAGGACTAAAACAAATACCTTAAGTAACATTCCAATATTACCTGCAGCGGCCAATGTTATTGAGAAGTATGCAAATTATCCTGATGTTTTATATAGTGAAAAGTTACTCCCTGTACTTAGCAATCAAAAAATGAATGCCTATTTAAAGGAAATATCCGATTTGTGTGGTTTTACAAAAAACCTAACCTTCCACTTGGCGCGCCACACTTTCGCGACTACCGTGACATTAACTAATGGGGTTCCTATAGAATCCGTAAGTAAAATGCTTGGCCATAAATCTTTGAAAACCACCCAGCATTATGCCAAAATTTTAGACAGAAAGGTGAGTGTTGATATGAATTTACTAAGAGATAAATTAAATCTTAAAAGCGCCGAGGAATCTAATGCTGATAAAAACCAATCTGTGTAAATAAGGGCATCAACTTCATTGCCGACTTAAATTTTCAAAAGAATATTTTATTAGGATTCAATTAATTTTGTACTACTTTGGTATTAAATTAATTGCGCTTTCTAAATCAACTTTCTGACCAAGAAAACAAACTTTTTATGGAAGTTTGCTGCGTAATTTTTTGTGAAAAAAATAATTGATAACGCTAAAAATTACTTCTATAAAATTGTGAAAAAGATCTATGCCAAAATCATTGGCGACTTAGAAAAAGACTTAAAAAAAGTTGATTTAACAAACCAGGATGCAATTGTAAAAGCCGAAAAAAGCATCACTCTTATCAATGCCGGTTTAAAAGAATTAAGAAAATTTGTAACGGCCAATCCATTTCATTCCAAACAGGATGAAATCGACTTTTTTAAAAAAATGAAACCTGAAATATTTTCAAAGCTCATCTATTTTGTTTCCATTTACGACATCGAAAGCAAACGGCCGAATGGTGGCGCCAAAGAACAAACGATATATTTTGAAACCGAAATTAAAAAGTGCCAAGTTTATTATAACGACAATAATGCATTCTATCAGTATTATAAAAGAGGAGAAACATATTCCGATAAACAATATTTTTTAAGAAAAAACAAAACCATCAGTATTCATATAGATTGTTTTGGGTCCTACATTGATGATGACTTCGCCGCCAATCTCGATACCACCTATGCAAAGTTTATGGGGTATAAATTGGCCATTCAATATTTTCAAAATGAAATTGAAAAGCTTTCTGAAAATCCAAATGAACATCAGCAGCAGAACAATGTTTACAAACCAAATTTAACCTGGACAGGCAGCAAAGTTGGTGCGGTAGAGACGGTATACTTGTTACACGCATCCGAAGTTTTTAATAACGGAAAAGCAACTATCAAAGATGTTGCTGACACATTTCAATTTGCATTCAACATCGATTTAGGCGATTATTACCACAGTTTTTCAGAGATAAAAAAGAGAAAAAATGTGATTCCTAAATTTTTAACCTTCGCGATGGCCAAATTACTCGCATTTATAAAGGATTCTGAAAAATAAACACCCAACTTGGGTGTTTTATCCAAATATTTAATTCTGTGATTATTTGATGTTATTTGGAATTCTAAACAAATTTCAAAAAACCAAATAGCCACAAATGAAACCAAGAAATATTTTTAAAAAAACTACATTAACTTGTGATTTTTAAAGATTTATCTTTTACATATTTGCTTTAAGAAAAAGAAACAAATACTAACGTTCTTAATTATTAACTCAAAAATTGGAAAAGATGGTAACAAAAATTATTACCCCAGCAGATTTAAATGAATTCAAATTTGATTTACTGGACAACATTAAAAAGTTGATCGATGACAAAGCAGACAGAAAACAAGTAAAGTGGTTAAAATCGCCCGAAGTCAAAAAACTTTTAGGTATATCAACCGGAACACTGCAAAACCTAAGAATTAACGGAACATTGCCGTACACAAAAATGGGAGGCGTTATTTATTACGATTACGAGAAGATTATGCAAGCGATGGAAGACAATAGCGTGAATATTAAATAACCATCCCAACACCCCTTAAGCCAGCTGGTTTAAGGGGTGTAAAATTACTAAGACTTAATTTTTTTGCTGAAATCGCAAAGGTTTTCCCTTGTGATTTGTCAGTAAAATAGGCAACACCATAAATGTAAAAAAGCTATGAATTATATTAAACATCTCAACGGTGTATTCGAACAATTTTCAAAGGACAACCGATTAAATCCTTCGCATATTAGTTTGTATATCGGCTTATTCCAAATATGGAATTACAGCCGTTTTCCTGAAGAATTTTACATCAATCGGGAACACGTGATGGAGTTCTCTAAAATTGGCTCAAAAACAACCTATCATCGTTGTATAAGGGAATTAGATTCCTGGAAATATCTGATGTATAATCCATCCCACAATCCGTTCAAAGGGAGCCGAGTGAGGTTGTTCCAATTTGGGACAAGTGATGAACAAGCGGTGGACTTTCCCATACCAATATCGGGACAAGCGCTGGTATCTTATATAAACAATAACAAACAAATAACAAACTTTTATAAACTTGGGCAAGCCGAGAAAAAAATAGAAATTTTATCTTTTTTTAAAAAAGAAAACTGGCCCAAAATTGAGGCCGAAAAATTCTTCAACCATTACCAGGGAATTGGTTGGAAAATTGGCGGCAAAATAAAAATTGTCGATTGGCAGGCAACAGCCCAAAACTGGATGTTAAAATTCAAAGAAATTCAAACAGAAAAAAACACTTTTTTGCCACCAGTCCAAAAGCCAGGCCAGAGCTTGTCGAATGGCAAGGACAACCTGCATACCACCCGAAACAAAAACTACAATGAACCATTATAGCGCCCAACTTATAACTTAAAACTTATAGCTTAAAACTTTTTTCTATGAACCCAACACCACACATAAAAATCGAAGGAACCTCAAAATTTCAAATCGGAGAACTAAAAAACAACATCGTTCACTACGATTTTGAAAAAATAAAAACCTACCTCAACATCAAAGGACATATAATTTTCGATAAAAATTTCAGACTATACAAAGAAGATGAACCTTTGCTTTTTAAGCTTTGCTGTTACTTCATTCAAGACCACCAAACCTGCGCAAATATGGGAATCGACACCAACAAAGGATTGTTGCTTTCGGGCCCGGTAGGCTGCGGAAAAACATCGCTGATGAAATTGCTGCCATACCTGGCGCCACACAAAACCAATTATGAAATCATCCCAACACGAAACATTGTTTTCAATTTCAATGCTGCCGGATTTGAAGTGTTAGAAAAATACAACGATACAAAAAACTACTGCTTCGATGATCTGGGTGTGGAACCAACAGGTTGCCATTACACCAAAGAATGCAATGTGATGGGAGAAATTTTACTTTCACGTTACGACCTTTTCAAAACAAAAAATTCAAAGACGCACATCACCACCAACCTCAACGCTGAAGAACTGGAAGAACGATATGGCAGCCGGGTCAGGAGTAGATTGAGAGAAATGTTTAACCTTATAAGTTTTGATCAAGATTCAACAGATAAGAGAAAGTAAGGTTAAACATTCACGAATACAAAAACCAATAAAAGAGGGGTGAGTAAATGTTCAACTTGATAAGCTTTGATCAAGCTTCAACTGATAAGAGAAAATAAAAAACCCATTTCTATAGAGAGGTGGGTTAAAAAAAATTGCTATGTAAATTTATAGAAGCTATGAAATTCTATAAATCACGGGGCCTATGAAAACCCTAGTAATCAAATATAGTATTTTTATTGTAATGTCAGCTATTTTTTTCATAATTTGATACTTTAGAAGGAGATTCATTATCTAGTTGTTTTATGAGTTTTGTAATTATTATACTACAAAATAATGTTTGATTTTGTAAAAAAGCATCCTGTACTATCTTGTAAGAAAAACGGTAACATTTGTTTTTTGATTAAAATAAATAGAAGTTTAAGTCGTAGGGACTCCCATCTTCTCCACCAATAATAGTAAGGCTTTCAAGAAATTGGAAGTCTTTTTTATTTGTGATTTGGGAACAATTTGCAAACAATTAGATGTTTATATAGCATCTAACCCATTTTAAGTTCTTAACCTAAATCACCCCTTTTTCAAAAAATAAAATGCTATCTCAGTAATTTCCGTTCTTTCAAAGGATACCATGCCTCAATTTTTTCTTTTAATTGCTGAACTTTATCAGGGTATTCAATGGCTAAATTCTTTTTTTCAAAAGGGTCTTCTGTAATCTTGTACAATCTTATTGGTTCGCTTCTCACTTCATTATGTGTAAAATCATACCCTCCATTTCCTCCTTCAATGAGTCCATCATAAGACAGAATTAATTTCCAATCATTTTCCACGCACCAAAGGTATCCCAGAGAAGCTTCTGGATTGTCTTTGTCTATGATATCATGTCCGTAAGCTTCACCGAATACAATATTCCGATCGATTTCTTTTTCGCTTTTTAAATTGCCCCATAAATTCAATCCAGGCAAATTTTGTGGAACCTCCATATTGACAGCCTCCAAAACAGTTGGCAATATATCAATGCTGGAAATAAGTTCTTTTCTTGAGGAGGGTTTTAAAGTCCCTGGCATAGAAAACATGATAGGAGTTCTTACGCCACCTTCCATAGGTGTTTGTTTACTCCTTGTATCAAATTTTGGCTTATCTGGATTTTGAATCCAGCCATTGTCACAAACATAATAGATTAAGGTATTTTCTCTGAGTCCATTTTCATCGAGGTAATCAATCAATTCACCACAGGTCTGGTCAAACCACTCTACCATAGCATAATAACGTGCAATGTGCTCTGATTCTACTTTATCTGCATATTTTTGAAATAAATTATCTGGTGGAGTATGAGGAGTATGAGGCATAAAAGGGGCATACCATACATAAAATGGTTTGTCTTTTGAACGGGCATAATCTATAAAATTAAATATCGAATCCATGCCTTTGCGGCCAATGGCCAGTCCCTTGTCACCATGGCGTTCACCTTCTGTCATTCCATGGGTAAATCCACCTCTTTTATAATCGCCTTCCCACCATTTTCCAGATTGATGTGTAAGATATCCGTTTGCTGAAAGTAACTTTTGCAAAGTGGGAATCGAATCAATATTTGCCAACAATTCTTCACGGGGAAATTCTGGATTTAAAAAACCTCCTTTGGGGTCGTTCCCAGTAATTTTGTGCTGATGCGGATAGAGTCCGGTTGACAAGGTCATTAAGGAAGGTCTACAAATAGGGGTAGGTACATAGCCTCTTTTAAATACCACACTTTGTGAAGCTAATTTATCTAAATTTGGCGTTTCAACAACATCGTGTCCCATAAAACCATAGTCATTCCATGCTTGGTCATCAGAAAGAATCATTACAATATTTGTTTTTTTAACTGGTGTACTTATAATTTTGATTTTATTCGGTTGTTTACAACCTATTAAAACCAAAGTAAAACTTACTAATACAATTAATTTACTTTTCATTTTGTTTTCTATTTGTTTCGGTTGCCGAATATGATTTATGTCCCGTTGAGCCTTTTCCTAATATTTTATATCGCTTTTGGGGTATCTGATTTCGATGTTGTTGGATGATGGTATCATACTCTTGATTATCGATCACATTGTACCATTCCTGTGCATCTTTCGAATGGTCATACAATTCTTCTGATCCATCATTGTATTGGATAAATCTATAGTGTTCTGAGAGTATGGCATAGTTTCCTGGACCAAAGCTGGTTCTTGCCATATAAGGCCAATCAGTTTCAACATCTTTCAACAACGGCACCAATGAATGTCCTTCATGCAACGGGTCTGCTTCAAGATTTGTTAATTCTAGCAACGTAGGATATATATCCAACAATTGAACGGGCTTATTACAGACTTTCCCCTCGGGTATATTTGGACCAACAATGATCAAGGGAACCCGGGTTCCATCTTCCCATAGACTTCGTTTAGCATATCGCTCCTTTTCACCAAGATGAAAACCATGATCACTGAAGAGCACTATATAGGTATTGTCTCCATAAGCCCCTTTGTCAAAGGCGTCGAGTACCCTTCCAACTTGTGCGTCTACAAAACTGACACAAGCCAAATAGGACTGCACCAAGGGTTTCCATTCATCATTTTCTGTCACCCATTCATGTGTTGGCGATACGTGATTCAGTCTGGTAATGTCCACGCCATAGGAGGAAATGTCAGACAAGTCATCAGATATAACTTTGGGTAGCTGAATGCTATCAATAGGGTACATGTCAAACCATTTTTGTGGTGCAAACTGAGGTACATGCGGACGGTAAAAACCTACCCCCATCCAAAAGGGTTGTTCTTGTTTTTCGGTCAATCGTTCTTCAGCCCAACTTGCAATTTGATAATCGGGCATTTGATCGTCACGCTCAGGAAAAACACCCCAGTCCCATAGCGGATGCCCTGGATAATCGCTAATTTTTTCTTCAGGCATGGGTCCAAACCCTCCAAATTCTCCTGCATAATTTGGTATATATGTTTCATTCTGGCCTCCCCCATTGTGAAACAGTTTGCCAGCACCAGATACCTTATAACCCTCTTCTTCGAATCGCTGTGGCATCAGCCTACTCTTACTGGCTATAGGTGATTCTTTAAGGTCTGGATCCAAAAAATAAATGCCCGAAGTACTGGGATAAAGTGAGGTCATTAAACTGGCGCGTGACGGATTGCACACCGGAGATTGACATTGTGCATTGCTAAAGAGTACACCACGAGCAGCCAATCGATCCATATTGGGTGTCTTTGCTTGCGGATGTCCATCTAAGACACCTATCCAATCATTAAGGTCATCTACCGCAATGAGTAACACATTTGGCTTTTTAATTTCAGAACTTTTAACTTCTGTTTTTTTTGGTTGCTGGCAACTCATTAAAACTAGGGCAAAACCTACTAATACAAGAAATCTACTTTTCATTTTTTTCTATTTTATAGTTCGAATGGTCACAGGCCCCATCAAACCTGATACACTCATTTCCTCTTCTGGCACTAACTTATCTCCAGTTAATCTGTTGCGCCACACATTTACCACTTTTATTTCCAATTTATTTTCTCCTTTTTGTAAAGCGTCAGTAATGTTTAATCGATACGGAGCCATCCAAGAGGTTCCTATATTTTCACCATTTAAGGTAACGGTTGCCATGACACCTACTTCGCCTAAATCTATCACGACGTTTTTTGCATCGGACTTTTGATACGTAAAGGTAGTAGTATAGTTCGCTGTTCCAGAATAATATTTCAATAAGTCGTCTTCGCTTTTTGACCAATCCGTCAATTTGGTTGTAGTAATGGTTTTAGGTGCAATATTTTTACTTTCAAAGTTGATTCATTAGTTGTTTTTATGAAAATTATCCAGAATTTTTATAAAAACTATCCTGTGCTATCCTGAGGCTAGACAGTACAGGATAGTTAAAACAAAAAGAGCCTATATTTTTATTTTTCAATCAATCTCATTTGAAATATGAACAGGCTTCTACTAATTTTCTTTTGCATCTCCTTAAGCAGCACTGCACAGCGAAAGGGTAATGAATTATCCCTTAATACTGTAGGATTCAATGATCTGAAATTAACGGTCACTGAAGGAATTTATAATATTACAACCATCGGAAAAGACCCATATGTTTTTACTGAAGCCCTGGTGTCAAATTTAGAAAAGAACAATACACACTTGTCTTTCGAATATTTTTGTCCTACCGGTGTAGATTTTATTGAAGTTTATTTTTACCCTTTGGAAGAAGGTCGGGATCCCATTATGGTTCGTGATGTGGGTTCTACGGAAGGCTGGGTGGAATTTAAGATTGACATTTCAAAAAAACTTGAATCCTGGGGTAAAAAGGGTGATTTTCTCCGGTTGGATTTTGGTGCTGCACCAGATCTAAATATTCAAATCAGGAATATTCAGCTTCGACCAATGTCCGAACGGGAAAAGGAAATTCAGCAGCAAAAAGCAGCAAAAAAAGAAGAAGAAGCCATCCTGAAAGTAAATCTCAGGAATTATTTAGATGAAAACTTTAAAAACGAGGTAACCAATGTTTTGGTAAAAAATGATAAGGTCATCATAAAGGGAAAAACCACTGGAGAGAAGGACTTATACCTGGCCGAAGTGAGTATTTATGAACACGCCACACAATTAAAATCCTATGAATTTCTGAATGCTATTGAAGGAAGTAACAATTCTTTCGAGATAAGTCTGGATCGCGTGGTAAATCGTCATGGTTTTGAGCAGGACAGGATACTGTCCAAATGGATGATCGTTAATAAGAAAAATAACGATTATGAGGTAACTTCCCACGCCCGTTATGCCGATTCTATCGTTCCGAAATATACTTACCCGTTTGTAAAACCATCCACCAAAAAAGGTTTGGGCGGTTATAGCGCTGATCGTGAAGCACCTTCTTCAGATTTGAAGGATTTGGGGATTACCAGTGTGACGGTGAATATCTGGATCAACGGGGTTTTTCGTTCTGAAGCTTCCGAAGAAAATATGCCTTTTGAATATATGGGAAAAACCTATTATGTCA
>Ga0314774_1002019_pt1 | contig 11978 bp, 9 predicted proteins | sample MetaGCBIA2018_FD_204515 | JGI IMG/M metagenome (GOLD analysis project Ga0314774, IMG submission 204515) | Cryopeg brine microbial communities from Beaufort Sea near Barrow, Alaska, United States - CBIA 2018 | ecosystem: Environmental > Aquatic > Marine > Coastal | place: USA: Alaska | collected... | reverse complement strand
GATTTCATTAAAAAAGGACTGTCAAATGACTGCCCTTTAGCTTTTTTAGCATTATCTAGAGGTAAAGAATCCCGTATGCAAAATTGGCACTGGATTACAATTACATCTGTTGATATTATGGATGATGCAATTATTGCCACCGCATCTGATGAAGGTAGAATACGTCATTTCGACTTACAATTGTGGTACGAAACAACTAAGATGCATGGTGGACTAATCTACATTGACTAAAAAAAATATCCAAAAACTAAAATACCTAGCACGATTCTATAGTATCCAAATACTGTAAAGTCGTGCTTTTTAATGTAACCGACTAAGAACTTAATTGTAAGTATAGATACAACAAACGCCACAATCATACTTACAACAATAATAATAATCTCGCTACTTGTAAACACAAATCCAAATTTAAGCAGTTTAAGCAAGCTTGCTCCAAACATAACCGGAATTGCTAAGAAAAAAGTGAATTCTGCTGCTACGGTTCTTGACGACCCTATTAACATGGCTCCAATAATAGTGGCTCCTGATCGTGAAGTACCTGGAATTAACGCTAGTAGTTGAAACATCCCTATGAAAAAGGCAGTTTTATAACTCAACTCTGATAAATCATTAATTGTTGAGCTTTTGCCTTTATGCATTCTTTCAATGATAATGAATAACACGCCATAAAGTATTAATGTAAAAGTAACCGTTTGATAATTATAGAATAACTCATCAATTTTATCATCGAATAGAAGGCCAATTATTGCTGCCGGAACACATGCAACCAATATTTTAAACCAAAGAGTAAAGATATCTTTTTTAATGAATGGTTTATTTTTAAAGTTAAAGGGTAATAACTTATTGAAATACAACACAACAACTGCCATAATTGCTCCCAATTGAATAACAACAAAAAACATTTCTTTAAATGAATCACTTACGCTCAATTGAATGAATTCATCCACTAAAATCATATGGCCCGTACTACTTATTGGTAGCCACTCCGTAACACCTTCTACTATCCCTAAAATAATCACCTTTATTAATTCAACTAAATTCATATTTCTCCTTTTGTGTCTTTACCAAATTAATTGATATTAACGATGTCAACTCATGTATTAATTGATATTAACGATGTTAACTCGTGAATTAATTGATATTCTTATGTATTTATTGATATTCTCATGTGTTAATTGATATTCTCATGTGTTAATTGTTATTAACATGCATTTATTGATATTAACGATGTTAACTTATAGATTTATTCATCAACTTTATCTTTATATGAATGTAATAATCTTAAATCAAGTTAACAATACCAATTATTCATTTCTCTGTCAATATATTTAGATAATTCGTCGTATCTTAGTAATCAAATCGCTTATTAAACTTTTTGTTTAAACAGATTAACTACATCAATAAAAATCTGTCCATAATTAGCTAATTTATTCTCACCCACACCTTTAATCTCTAACATTTCATCTTCATTTATTGGCATATAATATGCAATCTCTTCTAAAGTGGCATTACTAAAAATATAAAATCTTGGAACGTTCTTTTCTGTTGCTATTTCAGCTCTTTTATCAACTAATAATTGATATATATCATCATTATAGTTTAGCTCAGCTTTGCTTCCTTTGCTTCCTTTCATTTTAGAAGAACTTGAAGGTCTTGATTTTTTGGTCTGTTTAGTATCTTTGATTACCATTCTATCTTGTTTAACCATAACTTTTTCTTCACCTTTTAGAACAGCTCTTGATAGATTTGTAAGTTTTAGTATCGGATATTGATCTGTGGTCATGTGAATAAATCCACGAGCAATTAAATTCATGATGACTTCTCTAAGTGCACCTTCTGAGTATTGACTTAAAATTCCATAAGTTGATAATCGATCCAAATTCACAGTAAGAATTTTCTTGGACTTGGATCCACGAAGTGTTTGTATTACGGTATTTACTCCATATCTTTCATTCATACGATATATGCAAGACATGATTTTTTGAGCCTCTAGGGTCATATCTACAAATTCACTTTCATGTAAACAATTGCCACATGATTCACAATTTGTAACCTCTCTAATTTCTCCAAAATACCTAGTGATTTCATTTCTGAGACAATCATCTGCATGACAATAATTAACTAAATATTGAAGATTTTCTCTTTGTATTGCTAAACGTTCTTCACTTAAATCATTCATTGTCATAATCAGCTTCTGCTTAACTATATCTGCAGGAGAATACATGAGAATACAATCACTGTCACCACCATCACGGCCTGCTCGTCCGGCTTCTTGATAATATGATTCCATATTCTTAGGCATATTATAATGAATTACATACCTTACATCGGGTTTATCAATTCCCATACCAAATGCATTTGTTGCAACAATGATATTCGTCTTATCCAACATGAAAGAATCTTGAACACTCGTTCTTCGATCATTTGTCATACCTCCATGATAAGATTCAACATTAAATCCAGCTGCTTTCAGCTTCTTTGTCAGTCCGTCAACAGCTTTTCTTGTAGCACAATAAATAATACCAGATATCTCTTTTTTATTCTTCAGATACTCACGGATATATTTAAATTTATCAGTAGGTTTGATAACACGATAAATCAGATTTTCTCGATCAAATCCTTTTAGTAGTTCATATGGATTTTGAAGTTTAAGAAGTGTTTTTATCTCTTTAGTAACTAGCTTTGTAGCCGTTGCAGTAAATGCCCCAATAACTGGTCTGGTTTCTAAGGCATCAATGAATCTAGGTATACCCTTATAACTTGGTCTAAAATCATGACCCCACTGACTAATGCAATGCGCTTCATCAACTGCTATAAAATTAATATCAAGCCTTTGACACATATATATAAAACTGTCAGTCAACAGTCTCTCTGGTGCCACATAAACTAACTGGTATGATCCAGACATTATATCTTGTTGTCTTTTGTTAGCCTCTGACATTTTTAATGTACTATTTAGAAAAGTTGCACTTATCCCATTTTCTTTGAGATTATCAACTTGATCCTTCATTAATGCAATTAATGGAGATATAACAATCGTTACACCCTCCTTTAGCAACGCAGGTAATTGATAACATATTGATTTACCTCCCCCCGTAGGCATTATGCCTACCACATCAATACCATCCATTACATGATTGATTAATTCTTCTTGTCCACCTCGAAAGGAATCGTGTCCAAAATATTTCTTTAAAATTTCTAGTTTATTCATTCAGTTGTTTCTCCTGTCCATTCATTCATGCCATTAAGAAGTGATAACGCTTTATATCCAGATACATTCAGAATAGTTATCACTTACATTTTTTGATTATAATGTTGCAAACAAAAAATGATATACACAAGTATACCATCTTTCATGAGCTTTTTAAATTGTTATAGGTAAATAACTTGATTCAGCCTTGAAGATTCCATAGCCGCTTCCATCAGCTTCATTACGTACATTACTTCACTATTTTTAATTATCTGAGTCATATTACCCATCATAGTTTCATATACATTGTTGTAAAATTCATTGTTATCCACAGTTACACGAGGTATTTCACTAATGGTTAACGTCGATTCATCACGATACGCCATCGTTTTCGTAAGTCCCGCTCCTGCAACTATAGGTTTTGCATCCATTTCATTGTTTTCGTTGAAACGATGCATACGTCCAGCCATACTCCAGTCATCGATTTCCATAGCTCCTTGACTGCCCAAAACATACCACAGAGGCATTTGTATATAGTTGAATGTGCCAACCTCAACAACTGCTGTTATTCCACTATCAAAAGTCAAATGAAGTATAAACCCATCATCAACATCATTTGTTCTAATATGAGACAACTTACAAAAGAGAGATTTGACAGGTTCATTTACGAGACACATTAAACGGTCAATCAAATGAACTCCCCAGTCTAGCATCATGCCTCCGCCATATTCTTTTTCCTTACGCCAATCACCCGGCACACCTCTTGAACCATGAACTTTTGTTTCAATATGAAATATGTCACCAATCATTTTTTGATCTGCAACTTGTTTAACAACTAAATAATCTTCATCCCAGCGTCTATTTTGATGAATAAAAAATTCACCTTCACTTACTTCACACACATCTAGGATTTCTTGTAATTCATTACTGTTTAAAGTTACAGGTTTCTCACAAACAACATGTTTACCTGCTTCTAATCCACTGATTACTATGTTTTTATGCAAATGATTAGGCGTTGCAATAATTAATAAATCTATGTTCACATCTTCCAATACATCTTTATATGATTCATATGCTTTTAAACCGTATTGGCTTCCTTTAATCATTTTTTCGCTTTCAATATCATAAGTTCCTATTAGATTAATATTGTTAATCGGCTCTAATAGATGACGATGTTGTTGCCCCATTCCACCAAAACCAATAATAACTGCATTTTTGATATCTTTCATTTTACCACCAACTTTACTTTATGCCCACCACATGCCTGTAGTCTCTTCTTCAATAATAACTTCTTGTAAAAAGGTTACAGCTTTCTCTAGTCCTTCTTTAACACTCATTAGACTATCTTCATGTTCAATACTTATAGCATAATCATAACCAACCATACGCAGTGCACTCATTATTGCTTTCCACTTTGTCGTATCTTGACCATAACCAACCGTTCTGAACAACCAGGATCTTTCGCTTTCATTACCATAATGACTTGTATCAAGAACTCCCTTAACCGCTGTATTATATGGATCAATATAAGTATCTTTTGCATGAAAATGGAAAATGGCATCATTAAGAGCTTTAATAGATGCAACTGGATCTATTCCTTGCCAAATCAAATGACTAGGGTCAAAATTCGCACCAATTTCATCTCCAACTGCTTCACGTAAACGAAGTAATGAATTCGTGTTATAAACACAAAATCCAGGATGCATTTCTAAAGCAATTTTATTAACACCATGTTTTTTCGCAAATTCAACTGCCTTTTTCCAATAAGGAATAAGAACATCATTCCACTGATAATCCAATATCTTCGCATAATCTTCAGGCCATGAACATGTAACCCAATTTGGATATTTAGCTCCATCATGATCCCCTGGACATCCAGAAAAAGTATTAATCTGGTCAATACCTAATTTTTCGGCAAGCAATATCGTTTTCTCAAAATCTTCGTGGAATTTAGCAGCAATTTCCTTATCCGGGTGTACTGGATTTCCATGGCAACTAAGTGCGCTAATCTCGATATTATATTTAGGAAATAGTGCTTTGAATGCTTCCAGTTTAACTGGATCATTTAGCAATTCATCCGGGTTTGCATGACTAGTGCCTGGATATCCACCTGAACCTATTTCAACCATTTGAACCTTTAATGTACTCAAATAACTTAATGTTTCCTCTAACGTTTTACTACCAAGTAATACTGTAAAAACTCCTAATTTCATTCGAACCTCCTATATAGTAACTCTTTATTCTTGACTATTAACATGCTCCACAACTTGGAGCTATGAAGAATGAACTGGTGTCTTATAGCGCTATGATTATTCACAAAAACGATGCTATTTACAGTAGGCACTTACGTAAATAATCTATGCTAATCTTAACATCTTTAATACTATCTTCACCCGGATAATCATTTTCAACAATGATCCATTGAAGTCCTAATTCTTCAGATTCATTTACGATGGATTCAATCGGCAATACGCCTAATCCTAACGCAGATGGTCGATTTGTTTCATCTGTCACTTGTAGATCCTTAACATGAACAAGTTCTAATATATCTTTATGTTTTCTCATATAGCTAATGATACCAAGCCCCGCAACACTAACCCAATATGTATCTAGCTCCATCTTCATTTGGTCTACCGTTTTATAATATTCATCTAAGTAATAACTATCTTTCAATTTCATAAATTCATGATCATGGTTATGATACAAAAGTGTAAATCCATTTGCACTTAATATTTTTTCTGCTTTTATCAGCTCTTTACAGATATCATAAAATTCTTCATCGCTATCCCATATTGTATGTGGACATACAATATTTGAATTTCCAATAACTCGGTTGTAATCCATGACAGAATCGATATTATTAATCAATTCCACTAACGGTGTGTGGGATGCTAAAGCAATTAAGTTTAATTCATCTAATTTTTCTCTAAGTTCATTTGCACTTACATCGAAAAACCCTGCAAACTCAACCCCTTCATACCCTAAAGCCGCTACTTCAGCAAGCGTTCTTAAAAAATCCTTCTTGCATAAATCTCTTAATGTGTATAATTGTAATGCAATTTTCATATATCTCCTTTATTCTCTATGATAGGCAACTATCAAATCCATCTCAGTGGCACTTCTCTATATTTTCAATCCTTATATTCTTGCATTCTATATTCCGATTTAATAATTTATTTGAAAAATATTTCTTTACCCGTTTTAGCTGATTCATAAATTGCTTCTAATATTTCAGTAACAACGAATGCTTGTTCAGGTTTTACAACAGGTGAAGTTCCGTTTTTAATGCAGTTAATAAATGATTTCGCTTCAGCGTATGCCGGATCATCTGATGCTCCATCATAAAAATCCACACCACCCGCATCAAGTCCTGGTTTTGTAACGTATAATTTATTATATTTAGCACCATTAATTCTAAGTCCATCTTGCATATCCGCACCCGCTTTGGTTCCACAAAGCGTTGTCTTCGCTTCACCTATTTCCAATGTATTAAGGGCCCAGCTGGATTCTAATATAATGGTCGCTCCATTTTTCATTGTAATGAAACCGAAAGCTGAATCTTCAACTGTAAACTCATCTGGATTCCAATCACCAAATGCATTACCAGGTTCTAGATCGTATCTCATTTTGTGATAAACACTACCGCTCACCTTTAGAGGTTCATAATTATCCATACACCATAATGTCAAATCAAGAGCGTGAGTTCCTATATCGATAAGTGGTCCTCCACCCTGTTCCTCTTCTTTGAGAAAAACTCCCCAAGTTGGAACAGCTCTTCTTCTAACCGCATGGGCTTTTGCAAAATACACATCACCCAATTCATTATTTTTGCAGACTTTCTTAAGATATTTAGAATCTTCTCTAAATCGGTTTTGATAACCTATTGTCAGGATTTTCTGGGTTTCTTTAGCCGCTTTAACCATAGCTTTTGCGCCTTCAGTCGTTTTAGCCATAGGCTTTTCACACATAACATGACAACCTGCTTTTAGCGCTGCTACTGATATCTCACTATGAGAATTATTTGGTGTACAAACATGAACTGCATCTAAATCTAAATCTAATAATTGTTTGTAGTCAGTAAATACCTTTGCACCATCAATTCCATATTCAGCTGCCGCTTTAGTCGCTTTTTCTTCAATCATGTCACAAAATGCAACCATTTCAACATCTTCAATCTTGTGAAGACTTGGCATATGTTTATTGTTAGCGATACCGCCGCATCCAATTATACCTATTCTAATTTTTTTCATTATAATACCTCCATATGTCATTTATACTATATTGCAAGTATAACGGACAATATGGATGTTATCTTCAACTTTTTTCATTTGTCTATAAACTTTCTTTGTAAAAGGGAAGTGTTTTTATAAGTTCATACGAAAGTCATCAACTTTTCTAAATTCAGAAGGTGTCATATTAGAAATCTTCTTGAACATTTTATTGTAATTGGATGAATTATTAAAACCACATAATCCAGCTATTTCTATCACCGTTTTGTCTGTTGCTCGAAGATAATCCATAGAATGACTTATTCGCTTTCGAATGATATAATCCACTGGAGATAAACCATTATATTTTTTGAAGAATGATGAAAAATATGTTGGGTGCATATGTGCAATATTTGCAAGCTCTTTCAGTTTAATCTCATTTTCAAAATTATGGTCTATATAATCAGTAACTTGATTAATAATCTTTAGTTCTTGAACATGTTCATTAATCTCATCCGTTTTGACATATCCATAATGTCGTAATAGCAAAACCAATAAGTTCAGTAATTTCACTTTAATCATTAACTCATATTCAAGTTCCTTAGTTCTAAATTCTTCTTCAAGTTCGCCTAATAATTGTCTGATCTTTGCTGTTGCCGGATTATTCGAATCTAGTTTATGACTAAAATTTTCATTTCGCTCATAAAATATCTTAAGATATCGAAGGTCAAATGCATTATTCTCCTGCCACACAAGTTTCGGTTCAAAATGAATAACCATATTCGTTAATGTCTGGTTTTTATCAAGAGTAATACCATGAGGTTCAACATTATTAATAATCATAACATCACCTGCTTCAATATCATATACACGATCTCCAATATGATATTGACCGGTACCCGACTTAACCATCGATAATTCTAATTTCGAATGGCAATGAATGACTTGATTCAGTTTTCTTTCACCCTTTATTTCACCTATATGAAAGTCTAGAAAATGATTATCGTTTATGCAAACTTCTTCATTGATAAATGCTTTATTTACATCATTATTCATAGCAACCCTCTTATACTAATATATTATCGTCATTGTCTTCTGTTATGAATGATTGTATTGTCACTTCATTATACCAATTCAACTAATCTTATCACTTATTCTAAGAAAAGCTTCAACTACAACTGGACAAAATTGAGTACCCTCATTATTGATTAACTCTTGTAATGCCTTTTGAGTCGATAGACCTTTTCTGTATGGTCGATCACTGGTCATTGCATGATAAGAATCAGCTACACAGATAATTCTTGATAACAAAGGGATTTCTTCTCCTGCTATTCCATCCGGATAACCTCCGCCGTTGTACCATTCATGGTGAAAGCGAACTAACGTCGATATCTCTCTAAGTGATTCAGAATTAGATAAAAATCGTTGACCATTCTCTGGATGTTGTTTAACAAGATTATACTCTTCCTCTGTTAATGCAGTTTTTTTATTGAGTATTTCCCTTGGGATGACAATTTTCCCTAGATCATGTATTGTAGCCGCCCAATGAAGTGTATTCAATAGTTCATCCGAAAACTCTAACTCTTTACCTATCAAGACTGATATTCGAGCAACCTCTTCAGAATGACCTTTTGTATATTCATCATGATATTCTAAAGCTGAAATAAACGAACTGACAATATCATTTTGAAGAATTTTCTTCATTCCTACCAAAGATTTTATCTTAAACATAGCTGTAATGAGAAATTGCAATTCCTTCATTTCTTTAACTATTTGATTTGAAAATGTTAATCGTTCAGCATTATACTTGTCCATACTTACATCAAGTGATATGCCTAAACGTTTTTCTTTCGTATCCATAAGACCTATGTAAATCGATTCATAAATCTCCGGATTAGCATCATGATATATTTGGTAGTTGTCTGTGCCTAGCTTACGAAGCATTCCTTTTTCTGCCATTTTATTCCTATGAATTCCGATTGTATATAATTCAAATTTGTCCGCAGGCATCCTAAGTTTATTTAGTAAATCCATATCATAACCAATAACATCAACAAAGGTAACAACATCATTATCAATCTTTAAAACGCTACCTTGATCACATACATCAATTTTGTCAAAAATATAATGAAAAACATCAATGACAATAGATTCACTCGTATCATACTCATCAGTTAAATACTTTGTTAACATATGATACAGTTTGTTGCGTTTATTGTCTACTATCAGTTCCTTCACCTTAACTTCGCTTTCTATATAAGCTTGATTAAGTTGTATTACAATATGATTATAACGTTGTACTATAATCCACATAAAAGCAGTTGTCATCAAAACAAAAGCAAGTCCTTTTATTGATTGGATTTTGCTTATAATCGCCTTATTTACAAAAAGTTGATCAACTATAAAATTTGAATACAGTATCCATAATATACTAACAAAAAAGTAAATTAGTATTGTGATTAAACCTTTTATTATTATATTTCTATGACTAATATCTAAATGTTTTTGTTTATTAATTCTTTTTTTCATTCTATACCTCGGTAATTTTATATCTTTACTATATCATAATTCATTTCCCATTACTATACTTGTAATATAATTTGGCTACTCCTTAAACATATGGTATCATTAATACATTGATAATCAAACAATGATGTTAGGGGGAGTACTATGTCGCATATTGTTGCAAAGTCAGCTTACAAAAGTCTTGAGGAGAGACTAAACAGATTTCCTCTTGGAGCAGCGCCAACAGATACTTTATACAAAATATTAGCATTGCTTTTTACTGAAAAAGAAGCCCAATTAGTTGCACAATTACCCATTAGACCATTCAATATCAAAAAAGCTGCTACCATTTGGCAAATACCTCATTACCAAGCCAGAAAAATACTAGATGAATTAGCATCACGTTGCATACTTGTTGATATTGAAACCAATAAGGATAAGCTTTATGTATTGCCACCTCCAATGGCAGGTTTCATAGAATTTTCAATGATGCGTTTAAGAGATGACCTAAATCAACATTTACTTGCAGAACTATATTATGAGTATATGAATGTTGAAGAAGATTTTGTTAAAAACCTTTTCGACGGATCCGAAACAAAGCTTGGACGCACCTTTGTAAATGAAACCGTTTTGTCTAATGATAACGCATCTTTTGTACTCGATTACGAACGGACAACTAATGTGATAAATACGGCATCACATATTGGAATCAGTATGTGTTATTGCCGCCATAAGAAGCAACATGTCGGATTAGCTTGTGATGCACCTATGGATATATGTATGACTTTTAACAATGTAGCTTCTTCGCTTATAAGGCACGATTATGCAAGACAAGTTGATGCTTCCGAATGTTTAGAGTTGCTTGACATCGCCTATGAAGCGAATCTTGTACAATTTGGCGAGAATGTTCGTAATCAAGTTGCTTTCATCTGCAATTGTTGTGGTTGTTGTTGCGAAGCTTTAGTCGCTCAAAAACGTTTTGGTTACTTACATCCAGTTGAAACATCCAATTTCATCCCCACTTGTAACGAGGAAATGTGTATTGGTTGTGGTAAATGCGAAAAAGCTTGTCCAATTGATATGATAGAAATGGTTGATACGCCAACCGGTAAAAAGCCGTCCATCAATCAGGATTTATGTATAGGATGCGGTGTCTGTGTTAGAAACTGCCCAAACAAGTCGCTTTCACTAAAAAGTCGCGAAAGAAGGATTTTAACTCCTGCAAACTCTGCACACAAAGCTGTATTAATGGCAATAGATAAGGGATTGTTACAAGAATTGATTTTTGATAATAAAGCGCTATATAGCCATAGGGCTATGGCAGCGATATTATCTTCAATCCTTAACTTATCGCCCATCAAAAAAGCTTTGGCAAGTGATCAAATGAAATCTATTTACTTAGACAAGCTTTTGTCTAAAGGAAAATAGATAGAAAGAACTCAAATAATTAAAGCAGTAGTTTTTAGCTAAGCTACTGCTTTTTTACTGCATAATTTCGGCATAATCAAGACTATGTAGGTTTTGAGCTTTTTGATACATTGATAACATAATTCATTAAGCTTTGAAGAACGAACTGGTCGCTTATGTCGCCATCGGGATAGCGATACAAGAACCTACCTCAAGCAGCCGCTCATCCCAGGTTGATTTCCTAGTGGGCTACTGAGCGCAGCAAACGCACTCAGACCCCGTAAGGAAATCTAACCAGTGATTCAAAGTCTCATGAGATAGGTCTTGTATCCTATCCTAGATAAGCGGCATAAACTCTGGGTTTGGAAAAGACTTGTAGTTTGGGTCGCAATAGATTTTAGTGTAACCTCACATGAAGCTTTGGAGATCGAACCGGTTGTTTATATCGCCATCGTTCTTTCCTTTGCTTTTTTCTTTTTGCTTTTTGCTTTTAATCCCCTAGCTGAGGATAATGGCGATGTATGGGATAGTTCTCAGGTACTGCCATGAAGTGCACCCAGAAAGTTGGACGGAAAGAAACTTTTGGAGGTACTTATTAAATGGCGAAGTATAGATACGATCTTAAAATGAAATTTATTAATCTTGTAATCAATGAGGGATATAGTATA
>Ga0314774_1002015_pt1 | contig 11996 bp, 12 predicted proteins | sample MetaGCBIA2018_FD_204515 | JGI IMG/M metagenome (GOLD analysis project Ga0314774, IMG submission 204515) | Cryopeg brine microbial communities from Beaufort Sea near Barrow, Alaska, United States - CBIA 2018 | ecosystem: Environmental > Aquatic > Marine > Coastal | place: USA: Alaska | collected... | reverse complement strand
AATTAGATATTTAACCCCTCTGAATATTGAAACTTCCAAAACCAAAAAGTATTGCAGATTTAAAAGATCAGGTATTAAATATATCGATTTCAAAGATGCTGACTTTTTAATGAGTTTTGTTAACGAACAAGGTAAATTGTTGCCAAGACGATTGACCGGTACTTCATTGAAATATCAACGTAAAGTGGCTGTTGCCGTTAAACGCGCCCGCCATATAGCATTAATGCCGTATGTTGGCGATTTATTAAAATAAAAAGAAGGCAATTATGGAATTGATACTTAAAAAAGACGTAGAAAATTTAGGTTTTAAGGATGATATGGTAGTCGTTAAGCACGGTTACGGTAGGAATTTTTTAATCCCTCAAGGTTTTGCCGCCTTGGCAACCCCTTCAGCAAAGAAAGTTTTGGCTGAAACTTTAAAGCAACGTGCCTTTAAAGACCAAAAAGATATAGACGAAGCTAAAAAGCAATCTGCCAAATTAAACGGATTAGAGCTTAAACTAACTGCAAAAGCAGGTGGTGGCGATAAAATGTTTGGATCTATCACCAATGGCAATTTATCTGAAGCTCTTGCGAAAGAAGGAGTTGAACTTGACAAAAAATATATCACCATTGCTGGTGGAAATATTAAACGTCTAGGTCATTATGAAGCTACTTTGCGCTTTCACCGCGCGGTAATTACATCTTTCGGATTTGATGTTATTGCTCAGGCATAAGCCTGTTATTATATAAATTAAAGCCTACTCTATTTTGAGTAGGCTTTTCTATTTCAGGAAATAATCCATTAATTTAAACCAACCTACCCGGTGGTTTATAATAAATCAAAAAATGAAATACGCCCGACTCAGCAAAGAACAGTTTCAAGAATTGCAACAGGAATTTATCAACTTTCTTGCATCACAATCTATTTCCGCTATAGAATGGGAAGAAATAAAACAACAAAAACCGGAAACTGCAGAAGAAGAATTAGATGTTTTTAGCGATTTAATTTGGGAAGGAGTTTTGGAGCAGGTAACTTATCTTGAACATTTTTCGCCCAATCAAATGTACCTGTTTAATATTTCTCAGGAGGAAATTGATCTTATCGCGGTAACCGTGGGGAACAAGGCGATAGATATTACAACCCGTGAAGGCTATCAATGGCTGCAAAAAAATATAATGGAGGATTCCGTGAATTTATTTACTTCCACCAAAGCTATAAGTGCCGAGAGGAATAAAGATATTTTTGCACTTATACAACAAGGAGCTGTAATCACCAAAGGAGAACTATTTGAATATTTTGACCTGATCGTAAATACCTGATCTACTCATAATGCAGGGATTCTATGGGATTTTGCTTTGCTGCTTTATTGGCCGGGTAGCTTCCTGCCAAAATTGCAACTAAAATGGTGATTCCTGTAGCCCATAAAATTGCTTTCCAGGGTGTTACAAATTCGAAATCGGCGGCGGCAGAAACTCCCATCCCAATAAAAATCCCTAGTATTATTCCCACAAATCCACCAATTTGACCAATTATAAGGGTTTCCATAAAAAATTGGGTTGCAATAGTACTGCGTTTGGCTCCTAAAGCCTTTCTAATTCCAATTTCCCGGGTCCGTTCAGAAACAGATACCAACATTATATTCATAAGGGCTATTGAGGAACCAAAAATTGTTATAATAGAAATAATCCAGGCAGCAAGGTTCAGGTAACCTGTAATTGTAAAGATTCGGTTAATCAAATCATCACTTTTTTCAATTCCAAAATTGTTTTCTTCAACGGGATTTAGTCTTCTTATGTTCCTAAAAGTAATTATGGCCTCGCTTTGTGCGCCTTCCATCATTTCCTTGTCGCCTACCCGCACACTGATGTTATAATTGATATTTGGTTGGGTGAAAATTGAACGAGCAAGTTCTACAGGGATCAATACCCGTAAATCCTGGTTATTTCCGAAGGTGGAACCTTTGGATTCCAAAATTCCAATCACAGTAAACTTCACTCCGCGAACACTGATGGTTTTGCCTATTGGAGAGATGTTTTTAAATATTCCATCGGCAAAATCGGCACCCAGGATGGCTACATTGTTGTTGTTTTGAATATCAAAATAATTAAATTCCCTGCCTTCCTCCAGGTTCAGACCTGAATTTGTAAGGAAAAATTCGTTCACTCCCAATACAGAAACTTCGGGATCGGTTTTCTCACTTTCATATTTGACTTCAGCGGTGGAAGTCCCCGTAAATGAAATTGAGGTTTGGGTTTTAGGAAAACTATATGTTTCCTTGAATTCCCGCACTTCCCGGTAGGTTATAATTGGGTTTATTTTTTCTCTTTCTCCGCCACCTCTGGTTTGTGTAGTGAACTCGTAGCGCTGCAAATTAAAGGTATTGGAACCCATTGAGGCAAAATCACTGCTTATGGTGTTTTCCAAGGCGCTAACCGCACTTAAAATACCAACAAGAGCGGTAATTCCTATGGCGATAATCAAAACTGTAAGTGTTGTCCTTAGGATTTGGCTTTTAATAGAATCAAAAGCAATCCTTATATTTTCCTTTAATAGTGGGAACATAATTAAAATATCAAACGCATAGATTAGACTAACAAGATAGCGGAATGTTACTTAAAAATCGAAATTTGTTTGGGTTCGTTCAAAAATTAAGATATTTGCACTTCAAAAATCCCAATATCTTACAGAGTTAAAGATAGGATGAGATACTAAATTATAATTTCAGCATAGCACAATAAGTATTAAATATGGCACAAAAACCGTCAATCCCAAAAGGAACCAGGGACTTTTCACCTGCAGAGGTGGCTAAAAGAACCTTTATTATCAATTCTATAAAATCCCAATTCGAAAAATTTGGTTTTCAACCTATTGAAACGCCAAGTTTTGAAAATTCAGAAACTCTCATGGGAAAATATGGGGAAGAAGGTGACCGCTTGATCTTCAAGATCCTGAATTCGGGGGATTTTCTAAAAAAGGCTGATAATAAGGCATTAGAGGAAAAGGATAGCCTGAAGTTAACAGCTTCCATAAGCGAGAAGGCCTTGCGCTATGATCTAACAGTTCCTTTTGCCAGGTATGTGGTGCAACATCAAAGCGAGCTGGAATTCCCTTTTAAGCGCTATCAAATCCAACCGGTTTGGCGGGCAGACAGGCCTCAAAAAGGAAGGTTCAGGGAATTTTTCCAATGTGATGCAGATGTGGTGGGCAGCGATAGTTTATGGCAGGAAGTTGAATTTATACAGTTATACGATGCCGTATTTTCATCTTTAAAATTGGAAGGCGTTAGTATTAAAATTAATAATCGAAAAATTCTTTCCGGTTTTGCTGAAGTGATCGGGGAGCAGGAAAAATTGATAGATTTTACTGTAGCCCTGGATAAGCTGGATAAAATAGGGGAGCAGGGTGTAAAAAATGAAATGTTGGAAAAAGGCATTTCTGCAGAAGCTCTAGAGAAAATACAACCTATTTTTGGGTTGAAGGGCAGCTTCAGCGAAAAAATTGAAAGCTTGAGTCAGATTTTAATATCTTCTGAAGTAGGTAAAAAAGGAATTGAAGAACTGCAGTTTTTGCAAAGTGCTATTTCAGAAATGCCTTTAAAAACCGCCATTTTGGATATGGATGTAACTTTGGCCCGAGGGCTCAATTATTATACAGGTGCAATACTCGAGGTTTCCGCACCTGAAAATGTGAAGATGGGTTCTATAGGCGGTGGTGGGCGTTATGATGATCTCACCGGAATTTTTGGATTAAAAAATATGAGCGGGGTGGGGATTTCATTTGGACTGGACAGAATTTACCTGGTCCTGGAAGAATTAGACCTGTTTCCAAAAACAGTAACTTCAACAACTAAAGTGCTTTTTATCAATTTTGGGGAAGAGGAAGCATTGTATGGGTTAAAAGCTGTTCAGAAATTGCGAAACGAAGGAATAGCTGCGGAACTTTATCCTGATTCAGCCAAAATGAAAAAGCAAATGAACTATGCTCATAAACGAGAGATCCCATTTGTTGTTTTGGCGGGGCCTGAAGAAATAAAATTTCAAGTCTATGGCCTTAAAAATATGGTTTCCGGAGAGCAGGAAAAAGTTACTATGGACATATTGATGGAATTGCTTAAATAGGTACAGTTTACAAAATGATATTTCTAAAATCAAATGCCCGATAGAAAATTGGTCTTATCACTTTTTGTTGAAGAAATTCTAAATTTAAACCCAGGATTTTGATCGTGGGTTTAAATTATGGATATAAAACTATTCTAAGAGTTTTAACGATTTTACCATACCCGAGGTTATCCTCCGTATTGTTCCATCATTTCACGCTGCATATCCTGAATTCCTTCCAAACCACCGAAAATTATAAGGGATACTATACCAATAATTAATACGAGTGCGCTTAGTGTAATTCCAATAATAGCCAAAATTTTTCCTGTTTTTACATTCTGGTACCCATTGTACATTTCAGGGTTTTCATTGTAAATATTAGTAGCCTTTTTAGCCATTAACAGTGCGATGATCCCAAAAACCAATCCCACAACTCCATAACAGCAGCAGCCAATTATAGATAAAATTCCAATAATCAAAATAAGCGTTGAATTGGGTAATTCTTGTCGTTGTATTTCCATAATGATTGAAGTTTTTAATTTTTAGTTTGAAGTTAGTTAAAGAAATGGATCATTTTGATAATATAATTTATAAGAATGATAGCTGCATTAATTAAAATCAGTCCAATTTTTATACTGAAATCATATTTAAATTTATAAAACAGATTGTAAAGAACGAAAAGCAACAAAATCAAAACGGAATAAATGGCAGGGAACATCCGGAAAGCCTCAATAAATTCACCGTCAAATAACAACAGCATCGCGCGTTGACTGCCGCAGCCGTAGCATTCTAATCCAAATAACTGTTTGTTTAAACAAGGAAGCAGGAGTTCTTCCATACTTAGGATTTATATTTAATTTGAAACAATCACTTTTTTAGAATTTATATTTCCTTTTGGCCCCATAATTTTTACAATATAAATTCCGTTGCTCAGGTTTGTAGTGGGGAACTCAAAATAATTCTGGTTTACCACATTCTTGAATTCAAATATTTTCCTTCCGGTACCATCAAATAGTGCGATGGAGGTGGATGTATTTTGGGTTGGAGTTGTAATTTCCAATCGGGTGAGGGGGTTGTTTTGAAAAATGACGTAATCTTTAAGAGGTTTTACGATTTCTTCAATTTCTTCTTCTACAGAAATAAGGTTCGGATTGTTGTATGCTATCTTAAATCGTTTGTGATATTCCCCTTCATTTAATTGAATTTTATAATTCTGGTTTTTTAGATCATAATATAATCCTGTTTCAGAATCAAATAAAAATACCTCAGAATTAAAATTTTCCAGGGCAACTATTTTGAAGTTCAGTTCAGTTTTTTCTGATAACTCAAGAAATAGAGGAATTTTTTCATGTGGATCAAAAGGAAGTACATTAATCAAATAACTTTCGTTTTCTAAATGCCATCCTGAATCCGATTCTAAAAGGGAGAGGTTCTGTGCGTCCATTGCACGGTCTATTCCAGAAGTTGCATTTTCAGAATGTATCAGCAACAATTGCCGGATGTATTGGTTGTTAAATTCAATATTTAATCTGAGTAAGGCAATGTTTTCTGTATCAGAGATTTTCGGTAAAATTAATTTTGATTTAAATTCTGATGTTGAAGAATTTTCTTTTACAATTTTTCTGTATTCATTCTTAAAAGTCAGGTTTCCCTTTTCATTTCCAACCACCAAAAAACCTTGCCCAATTGGAGAGTAACGCCGGGCATAATAATTCCCGGTTTCAGAGTGGTGATTTATCAGATTTCCACTTTCATCATATTTGCTAAAAACGGCGGGAACATATCCGTTATTTCCGGCTGCGGGGGAATAAGCGCCATACCCACCTTCATATTCATTTAAATAATGAGATGCCACCGGACTTGAATCCCAAAAATAGGCAATACCTGTAATACTTTTATTTTCCTGAAGGAAAGCATTTAGATCCAGGGCAGATGGATATGGATTCCCAACCAACCTGCTTTCGTTATTATTGACTTCCAATGTGATATTTCCTGTATTGGGCCTTCCCCTAAAATCATAGCGCTGTTTATTTCCGGGATTATTCGAAATTCCATATAAAACTACATTCATATTGGATCCGGAAACGCCTTTCATGGTAAATCCTTCTCCCGGGTTTATATCAAATGTATTTCCAATATAAACCCAATCTGAATAGTCTGTTCCGGAAAATTTATAGATCCAGCGATTGGATATCTTCAATGGATATGCGTTTCCGTTTAATTCGCTTGTGATTTTAATCTTGGCACTGTTTGTTTTGCCAATTGGTTCGAATAAAACATTTCCAAAAAGTAGGGAATTTGAATTGTTTTGAACTGGAGAACACCAATAATTGTAAGTAAAAGCTGTGGCGTTTCCTTCCTGAAATACAGAGATTAAACCCTTACCGGTATTTACAGAATTTGATTTTCCCTGCAAAAGTTGTGCTTCGTTCCGCAAATAGATTCCGGCATTTAAAATTCCTGATGGATTGATGGCTAAATCTATTTCTTTTTCTACAAATATAAACTGGCCTTCAACATAGACATAGCTATCCTGGTTTCCATAAGGTTTTATATATAACTGTGAAAACCCAGAAAATGGCAATAAAAAAAAACCTATGATGTATATTTGCTTCATAAAGTGATTGTTTAAATTTCAAATCGCTAATTTGTTTTTTTAACACCATGTTAATATAGCTTTTAAATACTATAAATCAGTAGTTTATGTACAAAAAATATGCTCAGGCTATCAATACCGTATTAATATTTATTGGAGGAGCAATTTTGCTTTATACCATAGCCGGGGAAGAGGCGAGTAAGTATTTACAAATTCTGGGGTTGGTAATAATTATGTTTGGACTTTATAGGGCAACAAATTATTGGGTAGAAACCAAAGATGATACTCAGGATGATACTCAAAATGAGATTGAAGAAGAAACTAATAGCGAAAACCAGAAATGAAATTTGAAGTAAACGACAAGGTTGAAGTGTTGGATGATGCCTTGAAGGGTATTGTGATGAACGTGCAGGGAGATATGGTTACTATTGAAACTTCTGAAGGCTTTTCGCTGGATTTTAACGAAGTGGAATTGGTGAAAATTGAAGAGCAGCAAAGTAGAATGATCTCCATGAACGATGACGATTTTTCTGAAATTCTGAGAGAAAAGGAACAAATTAAAAAGCCCAAATCCATACGTATTAAGCCGAAAGACCGGAATGTTCCCCCAATGGAAGTGGATCTTCATATTGAAAAGCTGATAAATTCCTATAAGGGAATGGGCAATTACGATATTTTGAACCTGCAATTAGAGACCGCAAAGCGGCAAGTGGAGTTTGCAATGCGAAAACGCATTCAAAAAATAGTTTTTATTCACGGAGTAGGTGAAGGCGTTTTAAAAGCTGAATTGGATTTTTTATTGGGACGTTATGACAACCTGAAATTTTACGATGCCAATTATCAAAAATATGGAGTTGGCGCAACCGAAGTCTATTTTTTCCAAAATTAATAATTTTCCTGGCTTCAGATTACTCCTGAGGAATTGAAGGTTCCAAAATTGCCTCTACCGATGCAGAGTTGAAAAATCCCAGATTGTAGGTGGTGAACGAGATTTCTTCTCCATCTCCTCCCTGATTTTGTAATTTCAGATTTTGAATATCTATTGAAGACCGAAACCTTACCAGGATCTTATTTACAATCACAAAATCAACTTCATTAAAACTACCTGTACTGAATAGATCCAGGTATTTTGGGATTCCTCCCTCGTTAAAATTAGAGGCAGGATCCTGGTTTTCCAGTGTTACCTCCAATTTGGAAGGCACACCGTCTTCATCATCATCAGGATCCAGGTAATTGGGGGTTCCGTCTCCATCGGTATCCCTGTAACCATCGGCGGTTGGATCGTCACCAGAATTTGCTATTTCAACAGATGTTTTTACATTATCCCCATCATCGTCTATATCCAAATAATCGGGGATTCCGTCTCCATCCGTATCTAAGCCAGCACTCATTCCTTCGTCAAGAGAGAGGATACCATCCTTGTCATGATCTGTTTGGTCCCTTTCTATGGTAGTGATTATTACAGTTCCTCCTACGCTTTTAAATTCCTCTTCCACTTTTGGAGAACTAGGAGGTATATCCCCGCAAAAATAATCGGTAGGAACAGTTCCGTCATAGGTGCGATAAATAATTTCATTAGATCCCGTCAATTGAAGGCTTATTGGTTGATCAGTATTGGTGGCCAAGACATTCTCCAGACTGGATAATTGACTGCTGCTTATTGTATATGAAATTGTTTCAAAAATATTTTCGTTGTTGATATTGTACAACACCTTACTGGTGCCTTCACCACAGACAGATAGTTCCTGATTTTCAAAATCAAAGGAAGTAACTATTATGTCGCCATCGTTACAGGAAGTAAAAACAACGAGTAGAAATAAAACACCTAAATACCTGTACATAGAAATCATTTTCAGCAAAAATAAACCTTTAGTAATTTATAGCAGAGTATCCTCTTAATAATTTTAATTCTTTTATTTTTGCACTCCATGAAAAAAGTATATTTAGATAACGCAGCTACCACTCAAATGCGTGACGAAGTGATTGAAAAAATGACTCAGGTGATGAAGGACTTTTACGGAAATCCTTCTTCTGTACATAGTTACGGAAGATCATCTAAATCCTTGATAGAGAATGCCAGAAAGACTGTAGCAGGATTTCTAAACGTGTCTGCATCCGAGATCGTTTTTACATCGGGCGGATCAGAAGCAGACAATCTTGTGTTGAATTCGGCCGTTCGGGACCTGGATGTAAAACGAATTATTACATCCCGGATAGAACACCACGCTGTATTAAATAACTTGGATCATTTAAAGGCTTGTTATGGAATTGAGGTTGTCTATGTAAATCTCAATAAAAACGGAGAAGTAGACCTCGGGCATTTAGAAGAACTGTTAAAGGCGTCAGGGGATAAGACACTTGTAAGCCTGATGCATATAAATAATGAAATAGGTAATTTGTTGGATATCAAGGCTTTTGGTGAGATGTGTAAATCTTACAATGCTTTATTTCACTCTGATACCGTACAATCTGTAGGTCATTATGAAATGGATCTAAACGAAATTCCGATAGATTTTACAGCAGCAAGCGCCCATAAATTTCACGGACCCAAGGGAGTTGGATTTGCTTTTGTAAGGAAGCACAGTGGTCTAAAGCCTTTGATTTTTGGGGGAGAACAGGAGCGGGGACATCGTGCTGGCACTGAAAGTGTGCACAATATCATCGGGTTGGAAATTGCGTTAAAATTGGCTTATAAAAATTTAAAGGAAGATCGCGAGCATATCAGTTCAATTAAAAATTATTTTATCCATCAGTTGGAGGCGAATGTTCCCGGGGTAAAATTTAATGGGACTTGTAATGATCAGGAGAAAAGCACCTATACACTTATAAATGTTTGTTTGCCTGTTTCCCGGGAAAAAGCGCTTTTGCTATTGTTTCAGCTGGATTTAAAAGGAATTGCATGTTCAAGGGGAAGTGCCTGCCAAAGCGGAAGTGATAAAGGTTCTCATGTTTTGGAAGCATTTTTATCTGAAGAAGATCTCAATAAACCATCATTTCGGTTTTCATTCTCAAGATTTAATACAACGCAGGATATAGATTATGTAGTCACTGTCCTGAAGGAGTTTCTTGAAAATTAATTTCAAAAAACCACTAAGAAAACCTGATTTTAATCACAGGTATAATCAATAAATAAAAGGATTCTAACTGCTGATTTGCAATAGGTTTATGGCGATTATTGAAACCCAAAATTTAAGGATTCACCCAATAAATTTATTCCTATTTTAACAATCTAACCTGCTCCCTGATTTTGTTATATTTATTTTCAAAAAATTGGTTTGCCATGAACAAAGTTTAATCTCATAGGGTTTAATTCTCCGATACTTGTATCGAATTTTATTTTTTTTGGAATTTGGAATTTTTTTTTTTTTGGAATTTGATACCTCGGATGCTTGCATCAAGGTAAATCATTTGTGAATTCATTTCTATTTTCTAAAGAAAACAGCTTCGTAGGTTGTGCTATTCCCAACATTATCTGTCACTATAACTTTCAGTTTGTTTTCTGTTTCGGTTAACACACCATCGCTAAAATTGTGTGTTAGAGTATTGTTTTTATATTCATACTCCATTAATATAAACTTTCCGTTTACCGTTGCTCGATAACTTTTTATTCCGGAAAGATCATCAGAGATTCTTAATTTTAAATCGGAATTCCCGGATATCCACTGTTTGTTTTGGAAATTGATAGGGGTAATTGATGGGGGTTTAATATCTGCTGCCAATGTGTAATCTCCAAAAGTCCTGATGCTGGTAGTAAATCGATCTCCCTTTTTATAGGTTGTATTATAATTGGGCTTGCCATGGTACCCCAGCCGCGCAATAAACATTTTTTCGCGGTCTTCAGGCCTGTATTTGCTAACGTCAAATCCAAGTGTGATACTGCTGTGTATGGGAGTATCATCTTCGTGAAAATAAATGGTGTCACCTTTAAATGAAATGTCCAGAAAGGTATCTTCGTATAAACTTCCTTTGGGAATATAAGCATCAATACCATTTTCCTCTACAGAAAATGCCTGGTCTGCCTGCGCAAAATAATCTGTTTTTTTGATTTCCTTTGGAATGATATTATTGTTTTGTTTTCCTTGGATCTGGATTCGAATTATGCGTTGGTTCCCTTCAAAATCAAGTACTTTAATATTGTAGAGATAGGTTAAACTGTCCCGAATATTCAGCTTGCCTTCGTTTACTACATTATTATAGACACTTAATGGATTATTAGGCTGAAGGAATAGTTTTGTGATCCTGCTATTGTTTTTGCTATAATATTTATAATCTATTAGTTGATTGAGATGCCTTGATTCGGCAAAGGAAAATCGATCGAAGTTCAACTCAAAAACAGGATCTCCGTTTAAACTGGTTTCTATTTTATAAACACCATTGTTATTGGAAGCTCCATCTTGTTTATCGGTGGTAGAAATTCCAAACCCAATATTGCCGCAGGCATTAATTGGCTCGGTTTTGAATGAACCGTCTGCCAGCGGGATTAATCGGATTCGTTGCTGTTGTGCCGATCCATTCACATTGGAATCTTCTCCCAAAGTATAGGCGAATAAGCTATTGATAATAGGGGCCTGGGTATCTTTTATCTCAATTCCAAAAAGCCGTGGATTCATAGGGCGTTGTTGCCCGTCCCTGATCTCGAAATGCAAATGCGGGCCGCCGCTGCCCCCCGTATTTCCGCTAAAGGCTACTAATTCACCTTTTTCTATTTTAAGCACTCCTGCTTCCGGAAATAGTTCAATTTCATAGGTTTCTTTCGCGTATTGTTGTTTTTTAATATAAGCATCAATTTCAGGGGAGAATTTTTTTAAATGGCCATAAACAGTTGTGTAACCGTTTGGATGTTGAATGTAAAGTGCTTTTCCGTAGCCAAAATGCTGAATTTCGATTCGGCTCACGTATCCTCCTGAAGAAGCCAATACATTTAAACCCTCCTGGTGTAAAGTCTTTATGTCTAAACCACTGTGAAAATGATTGGAACGAAGTTCCCCAAAAGTGCCGGAAAGCACCAAATCAACCTCCAGCGGATTTCTGAAGTAATCTGAGGGAACTTTGGGCTGAGCTTGAGTTACAGTGCCAATTAGGGCAATTAAAAGCATTAAAATCTTCTTCATATCTTAGTTTAAATTAACGATTTTATGGGGTCGTAAATGTAATCAAACTTTTGTCGAAAAATAAAGCCTTGGTACTGCGTTGTTTAGGACGATATAAAAGGATTTTAAAAATAGATTTAAAAGTGTTGGGAAATTTCAGGAGGTATGTTAACTTTGTAACAATAAGTAGCACGTTGAGCTTTTATGAGTAATTTCACGGAAATAGTTGA
>Ga0314774_1002013_pt1 | contig 11996 bp, 11 predicted proteins | sample MetaGCBIA2018_FD_204515 | JGI IMG/M metagenome (GOLD analysis project Ga0314774, IMG submission 204515) | Cryopeg brine microbial communities from Beaufort Sea near Barrow, Alaska, United States - CBIA 2018 | ecosystem: Environmental > Aquatic > Marine > Coastal | place: USA: Alaska | collected... | reverse complement strand
TCTTTCAGGATATTACGGCATCAAGTATAACAATCACGACTGGAATGAGTATATTCTTCATTGGGGATAATAGATATAAATATCTAGTATTATTATATAATATGTGTTTTCTGCCAGCCACTAACTAGAGCTTAAATTACGTTATCAGTTAGGTTCGCGAACAGAGCCTTAATTTGTACGGCCTGTAGTCGTCAACTATTTCCGGACATCAGGTTAAGTTTTTCTTCATCCGTTACTCCCTCCACTATAACCCATAAATTGTACTAAGCGGCATAGTTCAAGATTTCAGTAACACTGGGCAATGGTAAATTGATGCGAGCAACTGTGTTGTGGATGTAGCTGTTCCAAGTAGTATCCCAAAGATCGTGACCCATTTGGTCCATAAGCATCCGTCTTAGGTCGATGTCTTTGATCAAATTGTTGGGGTCCTTGATCCCAGTCGGCCTTGAGCGCGTTAATCAAAAAGTTGGTAGCGAAGGAGTGACGGAGGCTGTAAAAGTCGACACCGTGACCGAAAAGTTCTTCTAGGTTTGGCTTCTTACTACCACCCTTGCGGGCTGTATCTACGGCTGTGTAGAGTGGGCTACAGTAAGTGTCGTAATTCCCTTCGTCCCCCGGTAGACAATACATGATTCTGGGTCCCTTACTCTTCCATTTACGTGCCAGCCAGAGGTTATGCAAAGGAAGATCTTCGCCATAGGCATCCCGATACTTCTTGCGGCGCTCGTTGAAAATGGGCGCATACCCCTCCATGATGACGAGCCAGTCTTTAAGAACAAATTTTACCTGCCGTTCTTTTCTGCCCTTAGATAACATCGTACTCATCTGCCGGTGGCCGCTCGGCCGGAGTCAACCCGACCTCCTGAGCAACCGCTGCAAGGAGAGCTTCGGCATCTTCCTGCCGCTCCAGGGGATAACCGATCTCGATCAGCCCTTCTGCCGCCTTCAGGGTCCGCATAAAGAGGAGGCCATCGTACCCTTCAAAGGTAAAACGAAGATACCCGACCTCCTTCTTTGCGACCGTGTAACATTTTTTGATCAAACTATTTTCATCCATGTGCAATCCTGTTCAGATCCGGGCGTAGGTGTCGATCAGGTAACGGGCGATGCTGCGATTCGGTGGCAAGAGCGGCAGATCGTCGACGGAAAACCAGCCGGCATCCTCCAGCTCCTTCTCTTCAACCTGCACCTCGCCCCCGGCATAATCTGCCACAAATCCGGCCATCATCTGGCTCGAAAATGGCCACCCCTGGCTCCCGATATAGCGGATGTTGCAGACCTCGATCCCGGTCTCTTCTTTGACCTCACGGGCAACCGCCTCTTCCAGGCATTCGCCGAAATCGAGAAACCCTGCGACCAGGCTGTAGCGCCCTTCTGGCCATTCGGCCTTGCGCGTCATCAGGATTTCACCCGCTCTCCGGACGATGACGATGATGCAGGGGTGGATATGCGGAAAATGATGCGCGCCGCAGTCTGAGCAGAGCTTCCCCCACTCCCCGGCGAGCCGCTGCATGGTTGTGCCGCACTTCGAGCAGTATCTGCTGTTCCCTTCCCAATGCAGGACATGACGCGCCAACACCCCGAGGGAGAGGAGATCGATCGGCAGATCCGGGTTTCCGGCGAGCAGATCAGATCCCGTCAAGCCATCGGAGAGAGCTGTCTCCTTCTCAACCACGACCAGACGGCAGGGACTCCCCTGCCATAAACCGAGATAGAGAGACTCATCCCGAACCGCGACCGGAGGGTGTGCACTACTCGGTAGCGACGGTTTCTCTCCGGCCATATCGATGATTATTTCACTGCCACGCAACAGCACCCAGCAGCCGTCTCCGCCCGGATCGAGATCCGGGGCTTGCATTTCAAACTGGCCGACCAGGCAGCTCCGATTGAACGGAAGGTGGAGCGGTGAACTGTAGAAAGCAGGGAGGGTCATAAGAAGAGAGATCCTTTTCAAAGATAAAGGCCCACAAAAAAAGCGGGCCTTTATCTTTACATTAATCTGTGTCGAAAATTACCAGCCGAGCCCGACTTTCAGGGAATAGACCGGATTCTCCAGATACTCGACGTCAGCGGTCACCTGCAGTAAAGCGAGAGTCATGCGCAGACCGCCAAAATATCGGACTGAAGTTTCGCTGTATTCATCAGTAACATCAACAGAAAAGGGATTATAATCTCCATTCATTTGAACGGCTCCGATCCCGGCATAGGGGGTGAAGATGGCAAAACCCTTGCTGATCACGGCATCAGCACCGTAGCTGGTCAGATCGATATCGTCAACGCCGAGCAACTTGCTGTAGTGACCGCGCAAAGCGAAAGCCGGAGTGGCGACGGATCCCTCCAGCAGGGCCCACTGCAGTTCGCCACCGACCACCTTGAAATCTTCGCCGGGAATCTGCGCGTAACTGGCGCCGACATCGATCCCGAAGGGGAGCCCTTTGCGGACCCTGATCGACGGAACATATAAATAATCGGAACTGACGCTGTCACTTGTGACCAAAGTCCAAAGGGTCGAATCGACCTTGACGGCGCTGACTGCCACCGAAATATCGAAACCGGTCAGACCGCCCGGTTCGGCCGGGGCGAGTGCCCGGTAAGTAATCGCGGTGCCGGCTTCACGGGCAATTTGATCAAAATCAGACTGAAATTGAATATTAAAATCGAGTGCGAAGGCCGGACTGCCAAGGGTGAAGAGCAGCAGGGCAAGAATCGATGTAAGTACTAACTTCATGATTTCCTCCATAGGTTTGACTGTTAAAATCAGTTTACTGAGGCGGCATTTTATCTGATACCTGAATCAAAGACAACCCCGAAACGAACCGGGAGATCACCATCTATCCTTCCTTCTCCGGTCTTTCAACCTCACGCCGCAGCATGTCGCCGGCTCTGGCCCAAGCTGGAAGAGTGAGCCTGACGCGGAGATTCGGCTGGATGACGGACAAGGTTTCACCCGCTTCGTTGACCGGCGTGCCGATGGTCAGCAGCTCACTTTGCATCCCTGGGCCGATCAATTCGATCTGTTCACCCGGAAAAAACCGATTGCGCCCTTCAACCAGAGCGGCTCCGCCGGCACCAGCCTCGAGCACCAGACCGACAAAATCGTACGTCCGCCGGTAGAGGGAATCGCCCGCATGAATCCGGGCATCATCGTTGCCGAGCAAAAAACCGGTGTCGTAAGGGCGATGGCTGATTTTATCGAGCTCATCACGCCAACTCTGTTCGCATAGATAAGTTTGCGGATTATCGAGGTACCGATCGATCGCCGCCCGATAGACCCGGATCACCGCCGCCAGATAATAACGGCTTTTCATCCGCCCTTCGATCTTCAGGCTGTCGATCCCGGCCCCGATCAGAGCAGGGAGATGATCGAGCAGACAGAGGTCACGGCTATTGAGGAGATAAGAGCCGGTTTCATCCTCATCGATCGGGTAATACTCGCCGGGGCGGGTCTGTTCCACCAGAGCATATTTCCAGCGACAAGGGTGCGAGCAGGTGCCGCTATTGGCACTCCGACCGGTCATCGCTGAGGAGAGGAGACAGCGCCCCGAGTAGGCGACGCACATCGCACCATGGATAAATACTTCGAGCTCCAGATCGACCTTTTGGCGAATACGGCACATCTCCTCCAACCCCATCTCACGGGCCAGATTAATCCGCGAAACACCGGCCTGCTGCCAGAAACGGACTGCTTCGAGATTGGTGGTATTCGCCTGGGTCGACAAGTGAATGCAGCGCTCCGGATCGATGCGACGGACCAGAGCGAGCACCCCCGGATCAGCGATGATATAAGCATCAAAATCGAGCGGCTTGAGACGTTCAACTTCCTCCGCCAACGCATCACACTCTGCCGTGTTCAAGTAAGCATTCAGAGTCAAAAACAGTTTTCGATCCCGCTTTTGTGCCAACTCCCTGGCGCGCGCCAGATCGTCGCCAATAAAATTTCCAGCCTTGGCCCTAAGCCCAAACTGTTCACCACCGATATAAGCGGCATCGGCACCATAATCGTAAGCCGTCAGTAATTTTTCTAAATCTCCGGCCGGAGCCAGAAGTTCTGGTATGCTCATTTCTGATTAACCTCCCTAAAAAACCGGCCTAACTATAGCACGCTTGTCGACGGCTGAGAGCGCTTTTTATCACCAGGCATGAAAGGAGAGAGATGCTTTCGATGCTTGACAATTGACCGAAAAGTCTATAATTATTATTGAATTCAACACCTTTGACCATCAAGTAGAGATAATGAACATTATAAAGTCCATCTCCATTCTGAGTCTCCTCACGTTATCCGGTCTGTTGTCGGCTTGTGTCGCAGGCACATCGCCCGCTGTTATGGGAGTCGCCCCTACGTCCGAGCTCTCCTCTATCGAGCAGAAGCTTGAGGAGAACACGGCTCAGGTGCAGCGACTGCAAGATAGTCTGGTTATGCTCGAAGTTCGACTTCTTGATCAGCAGCGTCTGGTTGAAGAGTTGCGAAGAAAAGTGGCCGGGGGTGAATTTGCATCCGGCGCAGCGCCCGCTTCCGGAGCAGCTTCAGCATCGAAAAAATCCCCTACCGAAATCTACCGGACAGCTTTTGGCGACTATGCCGCCGGCAACTACGAAAAATCGATCGACGGTTTTTCAAGCTTTCTTCGTCACTTCCCGGCCAATGATTATGCCGGCAACGCCCGTTTCTGGATGGCGGAATGTTATCTGGCCATGGAAAATTACGAGCAGGCGGCCATCGAATTTGAAAACGTTTTTATCGATTTTCCACAAGGGAGTAAAGCGGCAGACGCCCTGTTGAAAATGGCCGCCGCCCAGTACCAATTGAATCAAACTGAAAAAGCACAGGAAACCATTCAGCTCCTCAAGGAGCGTTACCCGAAAAGCGCCGCAGCTCGCAAGGCGGAACAGGCTTATGAATGAAGTTGATCTTCACTGTCACAGGGGGCACTCATGACGTTGCGTAAAACCATACTTTCGATCTGCATTCTGCTAATGCTGCCACTCTCAGCACCGGCAAGCGAAAAACCGGATATTTACACAATCAAAAAAGGGGATACCCTCTGGGGTATTTCAAATCGATTCCTCAAAGATCCTTATTATTGGCCGAATCTCTGGTCAAACAACCCCACAATCCCGAACCCTCATTTCATCTACCCCGGGCAGAAGCTCGCCATCTACGATGGCCGAATCGAAATCGTTGCGGCTGAGCCTGCGCCCGGCGATAGCAACATTCCGGACGAAGTTTTTGTTTCGGGCGAAGAGCCGGACATCATCACAACAGCTGCAGTAGAAACAGCGCAGGAAATGCCTCAGGAAGAGATCCAGATCTTTGATATCAGTTCCGGTATCGGCTTTGTCAACGTTGGTGACATCGAAAATTCCGGACGTATCGTTGATGCAGTCGACAACCGGCTGGTCCTCGGCCCTAGCGACACCGTTTTTCTCGAACTGAACGACCTCGATGGCGCAATCGCCGGGACCCGCTACACCTTGCTAGAAATTGCCGAAAAGATTAAACACCCGATCACCCAGCGGGACATCGGTTATAAAGTCATTGACCTCGGACAGCTTGAAATCTCCCAGGTTCATGACGAGGTCGCCTCCGGCCTGATCCTTTCTTCAAATCGTGAAATATTTCGTGGAGCCATCCTCGTTCCGTATCAGGAGACCGATAAAGAGATCACCCTCAAGAAGCAGGAGAGGGATCTCTCCGGTTACTTGATCGCAACGCTGCGCGGCAATGGAAGTATCGGTCAATTTGACATTGTCTATTCTGATATTGGCGGAGCTGCGGACGGACTGGAAAAAGGGAACATGGTCAGAATTTCCAGACCACGCAGCGGTTCAATATCGAGCCTTACAAAGCTGAAGCTACCTGATGTGCTGGTTGGTGAAGGGGTGATTGTCGGCGTCAGGGACTCAACCGCTACCATACTGGTCCTCAAGTCAGCCGACAGCATCTTTATTGGCGACAGAATCTCAACCATCACGAATTAATTCACCCCCTTTTCACCATTTCAATCAGGGGTTCGCTGTAGCGAGCCCCTGATTTTTTTCCAGGCTTTAGCCGGGGAATCTCAAGTCGCAGGGTTCTTAAAGAGGGGATTATGTTATCCGATTGCGAACGATCCTGGTTGCGTCTTCACCTGACACGTGGACTCGGTCGCCAAGGGCTGTTTCAGCTTTTAGCCCAATTTGGCTCAGCCACTGAAGCGTTACAGGCTGGCTCCGCCAATTGGCCGAAAACAGTGGGACGGCGGCGATCCGAGACCTTAATCGTTTTATCTGAGGACGATCCGGCCTTTCTGACCGCAATCGAAACGCTCGAATCGTGCCAGGCTCAAATCATCAGCTACTGGGATCCTGACTACCCCACAGCGCTGAAATCAATTCACGACCCACCTGCCCTTCTCTATACCCGCGGGAGACTCCCGACAGGCGATGCCCTGTCCGTTGTCGGCTCACGCAAGGCATCCAATGCCGGCATCGATCTGACCTCCAGAATTTCCCACGATATAGCAGCGCTCGGAATTGTCATTGTCAGCGGTCTGGCCCGCGGGATCGATAGCGCTGCGCATCGGGCAGCACTTCAGGCAGAGGGACTGACTGTCGCGGTTCTCGGTTGCGGTATCGATCGCATCTACCCGTCCGAGCACCAGCAGCTGTTTCAACAGATCACTGAAACAGGGGCCATCATCTCTGAATATCCTCCCGGGACAGAGCCGCTCCCAGGGCATTTCCCCGGCCGCAATCGAATCATCAGTGGCATGTCAAAAGGGGTTTTGATTGTCGAAGCCGCCCAAAAGAGCGGATCGTTGATCACCGCAGATTTTGCCCTGGAACAGGGGCGCGAGGTTTTTGCCATCCCCGGGGGGGTCTTAGCCACCAACAGCGACGGTGTCAACAGTCTGATCAAAGATGGTGCGCATATGGTGACCGAGACGCGTGACATCACTGACATTCTCTGGCCACAATACCGATCACCAGCATTCAGATCGACAGAAACATCTTGCTTCGAATTGTCAGAAAATGAGATGGATATCATCCGTTATCTTGACGGTGAACCGCTCCATATCGACGATTTGGTCCGGAAAAGTGGGTTGACACCTATGGATCTTTCCGTTATTTTACTGCAACTTGAAATAAGGGGAGGAGTGATTCAATTGCCCGGCATGCGTTACATCCGCAGTCAGCAGACACTTCGAGCCGTCACCTGAACAACAGGAGTAGCATTGAGAGAACGGGTTCTAGCCATTGTTACAATACTGGCGCGATACTTTTTAGAGGAACGCAACTTGATCAGCGAATCGGAGCTGGTTGAGGAGCTTCTTTCCGTCGGCTTCGACGAAGAGGAGATCGATGCCGCCTTTAACTGGATGCAGGGTCTTTCACCCACTTCGGACGCCTCCATCGAGAAAAAACCGTTGACCACTTACCCCCAGAGGATCTTCAGTGCTGACGAACAGCGCCTCTTTTCAGACGAAGCTCGCGGCTTTTTGATCCAGCTCCGGACCCTTGGAATTCTGGACGACGAGACTCAGGAAGAGATTATTGAGCGTGCCTTCGAGATGGAAGAAGAAGACCTCTCGCTCAAAGAGATCAAGGTTATGACCGCCCTCTCACTCTTTGCCCGGTCAAATGAAGACTGGCGCCGGGAGGTCGACTGTCTTCTCGGTGACAACTGGTCCAGACTGTTCAACTGATCATATTCGGGCCGCGGTAACTACCGCGGCCCTTTTGCTTATTCTCTGTTTCAGCCCCATTCATCCAACGCGCTCAAATCATCCGAGCCCAACATACTGAGTATTGTAGATATGGCCAAAGCACTCGTCATTGTTGAATCACCCGCAAAATGCAAAACGATCGAGAAGTTTCTCGGCAAAGGGTATACGGTCAAGGCCTCTTACGGCCATGTTCGCGCCTTACCGAGCAAGCAGGGATCGGTCGATATCGCCAACGACTTTGAACCGCTCTACCAGAATCTTCCGGACAGCCAGAAACATCTGACCGAACTGAAGAAAGAGCTCAAAGGGTGTGATGAATTGATCCTCGCAACTGACCCCGACCGCGAAGGGGAGGCGATCGCCTGGCACCTTTTGGAAGCGCTGAAAATCGATGAGAAAGGGGACAAGCCGAAGGTTAAGCGGGTGGTGTTTCAAGAAATTACCGCCGGCGCGATCAAGGAAGCGATGGCCAACCCCCGCACGATTTCAAAAGAGATGGTCGACGCCCAGCAGGCGCGCTCGGTTCTCGACTATCTGGTCGGCTTTAATCTTTCACCGTTTCTCTGGAAGAAGATTCGTTACGGCTTATCAGCCGGACGGGTCCAATCCGTCGCCCTGCGCGTTATCTGCGAACGCGAAAAAGAGATCAAGGCGTTTAACTCCGACGAATACTGGACCATCGGTGCCGACATGATCAGCGCCGGGGGGAAAGGGTTCAGTGCCCGCCTCAACAGCATGAACGGCAAGAAAATCGGCAAGCTCGACATCGGCAATCAGGCGGCCGCCGATGAGATCCTCGCTGCGCTCAAAAATGCTGACATGACGATCAGCAATGTCACAAAAAAGCAGAAAAAGCGTAATCCGGCGGCACCTTTCACCACCAGTACCTTGCAGCAGGAGGCGAACCGCAAGCTCGGCTTCTCCGCCCGGAAGACCATGAGTGTGGCGCAGAAGCTGTATGAAGGGATCGACATCGGTGACGGCGACGTCGGCCTGATCACCTATATGCGTACCGACTCGGTCGCCCTTTCCACCGTCGCCACCGACGAAGCGCGCACAGTGATCGGCGAGCGTTACGGCAAGGAGTATGCGCTCGACGAACCGCGCGTCTTCAAGAATAAATCCAAAAATGCCCAGGAAGCGCACGAAGCGGTCCGTCCGACCTCCATCGGCAATGTCCCGCAGGAGATCAAGTCGCACCTGAGCTCAGACCAGCACAAACTCTATAATCTTATCTGGACCCGAACCATCGCCTCCCAGATGGCCGCAGCGATCCTCGATGCAACCTCGGTCGATATCGCCGCCGCAAAAGATTTTGTCTTTCGCGCCACAGGTCAGGTCATCCGCTTCCCCGGTTTTATGAAGGTTTACATTGAGGGGACCGACAACGGCGGTGACAGCGAGGACGAAGAAGGGTTGCTTCCCGACCTGAAGAAAGAAGATAAGGTCGAGTGCAAAGAGCTCCTCCCCGAACAACATTTCACGCAGCCGCCACCCCGCTTCACCGAGGCGAGCCTGGTCAAGATTCTGGAAGAGTACGGCATCGGTCGTCCATCGACCTACGCTTCGATCATGAATACGCTGGTGAACCGGAAGTACGTTATCCTGGAAAAAAGAGCCTTCACCCCGGAAGATGTCGGTATGATTGTCAGCGACCTGCTGACCACTCATTTTGCGCAGTATGTCGACTACGATTTCACCGCCAAAATGGAAGAGGATCTCGACGCCATCTCCCGTGGAGAGAGCCAGTGGCGACCGCTTCTCGCCGGTTTTTGGGAGCCGTTTCACACCCTGCTCGAGCAAAAGGAGAAGGAAGTCTCCAAGGGGGATATCACCACCGAAGCGATCGATCAGGATTGCCCTGAATGTGGCAAGAAACTTGCGATCAAGCTCGGCAAGCGCGGTAAGTTCATCGCCTGCACCGGCTTCCCTGACTGCCGCCACACCGCGGCTTTAAGTGGCGACAATCAGCCGGAGGAGCCGGTCATCTCCGACGAAAAATGCGACAAATGCGGCGCCCCGATGCTGATCAAGGATGGCCGCTACGGTAAATTCTACGCCTGCTCTGCGTATCCGGAGTGTAAAAATATTCAGCCGCTGGTGAAACCAAAATCGACCGGCGTGGTCTGCCCGGAATGCAAAGAGGGAGAGCTCCAGGAGAAGAAGAGCCGCTTCGGCAAAATGTTCTACTCCTGCAATCAATACCCCAAATGTAAATATGCGCTCTGGAACCCGCCGATCGAAGAGCCTTGTCCGGAGTGTGGGCATGTGTTGACGACACGCAAGACGACCAAACGTAAAGGGACGATGCGGGTCTGTCCGATCAAAGAGTGCGGATTCGAAGAGCCGATTATCGAGACGGAAACGGAAGAAGAAAAGTCAGAATAAACTTCAGGCCGGGCGATTTGCCCGGCCTTTCTTTTTATAATTGATTATTTGCTAGCGGCTTCGGCTTTCACGGCTGCTGGTAGAAAGTCAAAAACTTGATTTTGACTCGGTCTCTCGCCTTTAAAACACTATAGCCGTTGAATCCGCAGGCGATATAGAAGTCCCATAGATGCGGTCCATCGTCATCACAAAGGAACACCTTGCTCCTACAACGATGCTACACATACTAAGAACATTACATTCGAAAAAAAGCCGACCAGCCGAACAGTCATGCCCGCTGCAAGCGAGGCCCTTTCTTTGCTGACTTTCTTTGGGCCATGCAAAGAAAGCCAGTCGGCTGTCGGGGCGAGTCCCGACGGTTTTGGAGCTTAAATCATCTAGGCATCATCGAGAATACAATGAGAAATCCACATCTTTCTATTTAAAATATCGACACACCATCAACCTGTGTTAAATATCACTCCATCATCAACTCTTTTATCAATGGTCACATAATTATGAACGATACAAACCAGATCACCATCATCGGCGGCGGGCTCGCCGGTTGCGAGGCTGCCTGGCAGGCCGCCCGTCAAGAGATAGCCGTCACCCTGATCGAAATGAAGCCGGTGCGCTACTCTCCGGCACACCACACAGAGAGTCTCGGCGAACTGGTCTGTTCCAACAGCCTGCGCGGCATCGGACTGCAAGGGGCAGTCGGTTGTCTGAAGGAAGAGATGCGCCGCTCTGGCAGCCTGATCATGCAGGCGGCAGATGCGACCACGGTGCCGGCCGGCGGAGCACTGGCGGTCAACCGTGAAGAGTTTGCCGCATACATTACGCAGCAGATTGAGCAGCATCCACTGATCACCCTGGAACGGCGTGAAGTCGTGACGATACCGGAGGAGGGGCGGGTGATCATCGCCACAGGACCGCTCACCTCTGAAGCGTTCTCGCAGGAGGTCGCCCGCCTGACCGGCAGCGAGCACCTCTACTTCTACGACGCCATCGCACCGATTATCGAAGCCGACTCGATCAATATGGAGATCGTCTGGCGCGCTTCACGTTACGACAAAGGGGGAGCCGACTATCTCAACTGCCCGCTCGATGCCGAACAGTACAAACAGTTTATTGCCGACTTAATCTCGGCGGAGACCGTCCCGTACCACGATTTTGAAAAGGCGATCCACTTCGAAGGGTGCATGCCGGCCGAAGTGTTGGCGAGTCGCGGCGAGCAGACCCTCGCCTTCGGGGCGATGAAACCGGTCGGGCTGACCGACCCGCGCACCGGACGGTATCCAGCCGCAGTGATCCAGCTCCGCATGGAAGATCGACAGGGGCAGTTGTTCAACATGGTCGGATTTCAGACCAAGCTGACCCACCCAGAGCAGAAGCGGATCTTCCGCACCATCCCCGGGCTCGAAAATGCCGTATTTGCCCGTTACGGCGGGATGCATCGCAACACTTTCATCAATTCACCGACCTGCCTGAACAAGCAACAACAACTCAAGAGCGCCCCCCGGATCGTCTTCGCCGGGCAGATCACCGGCGTTGAAGGGTATGTCGAATCGGCCGCTTCCGGCTTCCTCGCCGGTCTTACCGTAGCGCGAGAGCTGCATGACAAGCCGACCGAACTCCCGCCGCCGACCACCGCTTTTGGCGCCCTCTTAACCCACCTGACCGAGAGCGAGGCAGAGAACTTCCAGCCAGCCAATGTCAACTACGGCCTCTTCCCGCTATTGGAAAATCGCAAACGGAAACGCTCTGAGCGGCGTTTGGCGATGGCCGAACGAGCGTTAGCCCATGTTTACCATTTCGAGCGTGATTTTCATTAATTTCCATCTTTTTTTCAGAAAAAACTCAATGATTTCAAGGGTTGACCTCTGGAAATGGCAAATGTAGTGCCATACTGGTAATTTAGTT
>Ga0314774_1002011_pt1 | contig 12011 bp, 9 predicted proteins | sample MetaGCBIA2018_FD_204515 | JGI IMG/M metagenome (GOLD analysis project Ga0314774, IMG submission 204515) | Cryopeg brine microbial communities from Beaufort Sea near Barrow, Alaska, United States - CBIA 2018 | ecosystem: Environmental > Aquatic > Marine > Coastal | place: USA: Alaska | collected... | reverse complement strand
CTTTTACGTACCGGCCCACTTCTACCGGCCCACTTCCACGCAGTGGCCCACGGCCTCGCCTCGCCTCGGTCGAGAGAGATCCTGTCTTGCAGCAGCGGAAAACTACAACGGCCAGCGGTTCCACGTGTTTCCACGAGGAACAGCTAGCCGCTGTGTTGTCCCCTCGCGGCGTTACCGACGAGGGTTAGTGGCGAAGGTTAGTGACGAAGGTCAGCGCCGGCCGATGATATCGGCCAATGCCTGGGTGAGCCTGTCGACGTCTTCGACCGAGTTGTAGTGCAATAGACCGATGCGAACGGTATCGCCCTTATGCGGCAGCCGTTCCAGCAGGTTGACGGCGTACCAGTGGTCGTGATGCCAGACGCCCACATTTTGTGCCGCCAGGCTTCTGGCGATCGACTCCGCCTCGACACCGTCGATGGAGATGAGAAACGTCGGCACTCGGTACTGGAGCGCTGGGCCGTAGACCCGCACCTCGGCAGGCAGCGTGTCAAGCAGATACCGGGCCAGTTCGTCCTCATAGGCGCCGAGGACGTCGAGTCCGCCGAGTGAGTCGAGGTAACTGAAGGTGGCGAGAAGCCCTCCGAGCAGTTCGTAGGAGGCCGTGCCCGTCTCGAATCGTGCGCCGAGGGGATCAAGGCCACGGGGCTGCACCTTGTACGGTCGCCAGGAGTCAGCAACGGCCGGCTCGACGTGCGCCATCCCGAGGTGGGGGCCGCAGAACTTATAGGGCGAACAGAGCAGCACGTCGGCACCGATCGCACGCGCGTCCATGGTTCGGTGAGCGGCGTAGTGAACGGCGTCGACCCAGGTGATGGCGCCGACTTCGTGGGCGAGCCGACAGATTTCCTCGGCGTCCGACACGGTGCCAACAGCGTTGGACGCCCACGGGAAGGCCACGACTTTCGTTCGCTCGTTGAGCAGCGACGTCAGGTGTGCCATGTCAATGCGCAGGTCACTTGTCACGTCTGCCACGCGCACGACGAGGCCGAGATCATGGGCGAGTTCTCGCCACGGCGCTACATTCGCATCATGATCGAGGCGGGTGACAACGATCTCGTCGCCGGCAGAGAAATTCCGCGCAGCTGTGCGGGTGAGCATGAAATTCAACGACGTCATATTGGGCCCGAAGATGATATTTTCCGGATCGCCTCCCATGAAACGGGCAGCTCCTTCGCGTGCTGCCACGACGAGATCTGCAACGCGCTCCGAGGCGGCGTAGAAGGCTCCAAGATTTGCGCTGCTGTCGCGCAGCACGCCTGCGACGGCTTCTCCCACTTCATCCGGCACCTGGCTTCCGCCAGGGGCGTCGAAGAAGGCGAAGTCATTGTGGCGCAGTGAACTGAATCGCGCTCGGGCGTGCTCCACGTCGAACACGCTCGTCGATAACGTTGTGCCGGTCATATCTGCACCTCTCTATATGCGTTGCAATGGGTGGGGCGGGCTCTGAGCGACAAACGGCGTCCTGAACGTTGTTTCGTTCAGGACGCCGCTCGGGTATTCACCGTGACTGGTTAGCCGAGTCGGCTGGATTCCAGTTCGTCATCGCTGATCTTCGCGGGCAACGGTGTCTTGCGCTCCTCGCCGTTCTCGCCCTCAAAACGGCGGCCCCATCCGGTCAGAATCGCTAGGAGAATGACCACGGTGAGTACCAGAGGGTAGAAAGCTGCCAGGAATATCGCCGGCGCGGCCAAAACGGGTGCACTCTCATGACCCTGGGTCAGCAAGCTGGCGATCAACAGGAAGGAGCTGACAACCGGAACCACTGAGCCGAGACCGAGGGTGACACAGTCCATAACGTTCGCGCGGCGGTACGGGTGCAGCCCGGCCGCGGCACCGATGCGGTCGGCAACGGGCCCGAACATGATCATCGACGGCCCGTTGACGCCGGCGAAAATCGTCGCCGTGGCCAGTGCGCCGATTCCAATGGCGATTTCAGCCCCCAGAGGGGTCTTGGCAAATGCCGACTTTCCGACGGCATCAACAATGAGGTCGAAGAGACCAGCCTGCTGCAGAACGCCGATGATGCCGAAGATCACAATCCCCAGTCCGATGAGCGGCAGAATGTTCGCGACTCCAGCCACGAGGAATCCGCCCGGAGTCCCGTCGTCGTTGGCGGACATGACGTCGGAGAGGGTCAGAAGTCCCGTGAGCAGGCCGAGTGCGACGCCCGAGATCAGGCCGACCGTTGCCGCCAGGAAGATGTCCTTCTTCCAGAAGGCGACGAAGAGAAGCAGCGCGATCGGAAAGACCATGACAAGGCTGAGCGGCGTGCCGGAGACCTCGAGCTCGGCTGCCGTTCCGCCCTGCGATCGCATCGAGCCGATGACCAGAAACAGAATGGCGCTGATGCCGGCGGCGACCAGAGCGTACTTGGCGCGAGCTTTCACAACTCCGCCGATCTCGGCGGAGCCCTCGCGGTTTCGGTATCTCTGGGTCGACGAGGAAACGATCGACGAGTCGGAGATCGGGGCGAGGTTGTCGCCGAACAGCGCGCCGGACAGAATCGCCCCGGCCAGGAGCAACGGGTCAGCTCCGAGGATGACGCCGGCCGGGTAGAAGATCGGGAATGCGGTGAACAACGTGCCGATTGACGTACCGGTGGACATGGCTATCGCGCACACCACGATGAACGTGACGGCTATGAACCAGCCCCCGGTGACGCCGAGGGTGCTGGCCAACCAGACGAAGCCCTCTGAGACGCCGGTCTGCTTGATCAGCGCGGAGACCAGACTCACGACCAGAAGAATCAGCAGCAGAGTGATCGACGTTCGGGATGAGACGCCCAGAATGACGCTGTCCCAGAACTTGCTGTAGCGGCGAGCGAAAAGCGCGGATATCAACAAGCCGGCGAGCCCCGATGCCGTGAGCGCGTTCATATCGAATACCCGGAAGATCACGAAGTAGGCAATGACGCCAATCAAGAAGGTGGCCGGAGCTATAAGCGCCCCGATGATTCCGCCCCGGAATTCCAGTCGTTCGGAAGTATCAGTCATTTTCAGATTCCTTTGCCTTATGCGAAGTGCTTGGAAGTGTCTTCGGCGGGCATCGCGAACGATGCCCGTGGCCCGGTCCTATCGAAGGGCTTGATACTGACGCAAAGCCACCAGGGTGGTCTCGATGTCTTCAGCCGTCGTGTAGTAGTGCAGGGACAGCCGCACAAGCTGGCCACGTGCAGCGGTCATGATGCCCTGCTCGAAAAGCCATTCCGACAGCTTCACGGGATCGTCGTCGTAGATGGCGACCTGCGGGCCCCGCTGTTCCGGTTCGGCCGGCCTGCTCATCCGGATTCCGAGATCGGTCAGACCGGCTGCGAGTTGGTCAGAGAGCCGCAGCACATGCTCGTAGCCCAGCTCCTGGTCGACCTGCTCGAGAACCTCGAGGCCGGCGTTGGCCGCGTACACGGCGGGAACGGCGGGCGTCCCACCTTCGAACCGTCGTGCGGTCGTGGGATAGTCGACCAATTCCGGGTCGAACGCGAACGGATCCAGGCGCCCGAACCAGCCTGTGAGTTCCGGTGACCGTTCCGAGACGATCCCGCCTTTCACATAGAGGAAAGCCACCCCGGCGAGGCCGAGCATGTACTTGAGCGAGCCCGTCACGAGGTAGTCGCAGTCGAGTTCCTTCACGTCGATGGGTACGACTCCGGCACCCTGATACGCATCAATGAACATCCGCGCGCCCGCCGCATGTGCCAAGGCTGTGATCTCTTTCACCGGCGGGCGAGCACCGTCGTGATAACTCACCAAGGGTGCCGACACGAGGCTCAGCGACTCGTTGATGGCCGATTCCCACGCGCCGACGTTGAGCGCCTCGACTCGGTCGTGGATCATGTGTACCTGGGATCCCTGCGCCGCCTGGGCGCGCCAAACGTGACCCACCGAGGGAAACTCCAGTGCGGAAGTCAGTACGCCGGGTCGCTCGTCCCAGCGGAAGCTCGACGCCACTTGATAGGCGCCCTCCGAGGCCGAGGAGACGATGGCGATCTCGTCGGTGTCCGCGTTGATGAATCGGGCAAACCGTGCGCGAAGTTTCTCGATCTCGCCCATCCATAGGCCCCAGGGGGCGCCCGAATCGGTCAAAGAGTCAGTGAGGTCACGCAGGCTAGAATTTAGTTGCGTCGACAGGGCACCCTGGCTGCAGCTTGCAAGGTGCACCATATGCTCGAGGGGCGGAAACTGCCGGCGAAAGTCCGTTACGTCGAAGCGTCTTGCGGTGTGAACGGTGTTGCCTGAAGTTTCCATGTGGGTGAGTGTATGCGGGAATCTTTAGTGCAGTCAACTATTTTTTAGTATGGCTAATGTCGTATTTGGGGTCAAGGGATGTCGCGGAAAGGAATTTGCCTGTGAATGGCTTTCGAATTCGAGAGTTGCGCGCCCACCGGGGGATGACCATTTCAGAGCTCGCGCTCGCCACGGAGGTGTCCGCCGGACTGATCAGTCAGGTTGAGCGGGGGCGCACGGATCCGAGTCTCGAAACGTTGCGTAAAATCTCTCGCGTTTTGGACGTACCCCTCTTCGAATTGTTTGAGCAGGAGCCCGAGGGCGGTGGCGTCGCCGTGGTCCGCAAGGACCACCAGGTTCGCATTTCGTCCCCGACTGCAGATATCACGTACGCACGGCATTCCGCCGGACACGGTCAGCTTGAAGTACTGCGTGGATCGTTGAAGCCTGGCGGTACCTCGAGTGCACAGCCGTGGAGTCATCCGGCAGAGGAATGCATTGTCGTGATCGAGGGCGCATTGGTCGCGGAAGTCCAAGGAAAGCGCTACAGCCTGGCCGAAGGCGACAGCTGCCACTTCAATTCCAAGCTGCCCCACCGTCTCGTCAACGAGGGCGACACGATCGCGACGTTCATTCTGGCTGCCACGCCGCCCAGCTACTAAATCCGCCGGCGATCGGCTTGATGACTCGCTCCGGATGCCCGGAAGAGCACGAAGGGGCGTTACCTGGCCGAGCGTTCTCGGAGCGTCAACGCGTTTGTCGTTCAGCTACGCGCTCGACGAGCGGGGTTATCCGGTAGGAGACGAAGTCACGCATCACGAGGCCCGTGTTGGTGCGCTTGACGCCGTCGATATCCAGGATGCTGCCTGCAATGCGATACAAATCGTCGGCATCGCGCGCGGCGACCTGAACCAGCAGGTCGGCCACACCGGAGAGCCCTTGCACCTCGAGCACCTCCGGGATCTGGCTGAGAAATTGTCCCACGGTGGCAAGTTTGCGCTGGGTGACCTTCGTGACGATGAACGCCCTGAGCGGGTAGCCCAGAAACGCCGGGTCGATGCGGCGGTCAAAGGAGCGCAGGGACTTTTCCTCTTCGTAGCGCGCTTGTCTGGAACGTACTGTGTTGCGCGCGAGCCCGGTTTGTTCGGCCAGGGCCACTGTCGTCGCGTCCGGAGTGGCGGCTAGTGCGAGCAGCAGGGCCGCGTCGACCCGATCGGCCGTGTGCTTGGTGTCCATTTTGACCACTCTACCCGTGCGTTCAGGGCGCTGCATGATCATACTGATTACATTGTCGCGGGCTGGTTGCGCAGCTGCAGCATAAATGTTCCTATTAGTAATCGAATTGCGCACGCGAACGTAAATGAGGACGAAGAGATGTCAGAGATCACGCTCCAGCACGATGACGAGCAGGAGCCCAGCGATCAGCCCGTGACCGCCGCCACTCCCACCCCGACCGGGTCCATTGCCGTCCTGCGGGGGTCCGCCGAGCTTTTCGGCCAGGACCCCGCAGCGGTATTCGCGCCGCGATACGCGGACCCGGGCCTCGGTGTACTCGCCGAGGTTGAACAACGGGTTCTCTGGTTGTCGACGGCGATCATCCATCACGCGAACCGCGTACGCGTCAACGCATCGGGCATCAAGGTCGGTGGCCACCAGGCCTCGAGCGCCTCAATCGCGACGATCATGACGTCGCTGTGGTTCGGCCAGTTGCGTGCGGAAGACCGTGTGTCGGTGAAACCGCATGCGTCCCCCGTTCTGCACGGCATCAACTTTCTCCTGGGCAGCCTGGACAAGAAGTATCTGACGACACTGCGTGAGTTCGGTGGGCTGCAGAGTTACCCGAGCCGCGCGAAAGATCCCGACCCGGTGGATTACTCGACCGGTTCGGTGGGCATCGGAGCGACGGCACCGATCTGGGGCGCTGTTTCGCGTCGCTACGCCGGTAAAGTCAGCGGCAAGCCGAGCATGGGTCGGCAGTATTCGTTGGTCGGTGACGCTGAACTCGACGAGGGAGCCGTTTGGGAGGCGGTGCTCGATTCCGGAACCGCGCAACTCGGTGAGATCGTCTGGATCATCGACTTGAACCGCCAGTCGCTCGACCGCGTGGTGCCCAACATCGCCGCCGGCAAGATCGAGCGCATGTTCGGCGCCGCCGGCTGGCAGGTTCTCACGGTGCGATTCGGGCACCTGCTCGAGCGGATCATGGCGCTACCCGGTGGCGACGCGCTCCGCGTTCGTCTCGTGGATATGTCCAACCCCGAATACCAGCGGCTTCTGCGCTGCACCGCCGAGCAGGTTCGTGACCGGCTGCCCGGAGCGGGAGACGACGCGGCCACCATCGCGGGTCTGATTTCCACGATCGACGACGACGCGCTCCTGCGTGCTATCCGCAATTTGGGCGGCCACGACCTGGAGTCGCTTCGGGCCGCCTACGCCCAGATCGACGACAGCCGTCCCACCGTGATCATCGCGTACACGGTCAAGGGCAGTCGGCTTCCGACCGAAGGCCATCCACAAAACCACTCCTCGCTGTTGACCGACGAGCAGTTTGCGACCCTCGGCGGGCAACTCGGTGAGAATCCGGATGCTCCCTTCTCGCGGTTCTTGGCCGACAGCGCGGCAGGCCGCCTGTGCGCGCAGACCGCGACCAACCTCGAACGCGAACCGCAGCCGATAGTCGAGCCGCCCATGGTTCCGACTGATTTCGGTCGAACCCCATCGGGGACGGCAACCACCCAGGCCGCCCTCGGTCGAGCCCTGCTCGACCTGACTCGCGCCGCCCCCGAAGCCGCCGCCGCTGTTGTGACGGTGAGCCCCGACGTGGCGTCGAGCACCAACCTCGCCGGCTGGCTGAACAAGGTCGGGGTGTGGAGTCCGAATGAGCGACAAGATTGGTTCAGCGATGACGCCGAAACAATCATGCATTGGCGCGAAAAACCAACCGGCCAACACATCGAACTCGGCATCGCCGAAACCAACCTCGTCGGTCTCATGGGTGAACTCGGTTCCACGTGGAGCCGATGGAGCCAACCGCTGTTCCCGATTGGCGTGCTCTACGACCCCTTTGTTGAGCGCGCGCTCGAACCCTGGTCCTACGGCATCTACGCCGGCGGCCAGTCGATTCTGGTCGGCACCCCGTCGGGCGTGACGCTGGCACCCGAAGGCGGTGCGCACCAGTCGATCAAGACGCCCTCGATTGGACTCGAACAACCCGGCTGCATCAGCTATGAGCCCGCCTTCGCCATCGACGTGGAGTGGACTCTGCTGGCCAGTCTGGGACGTCTGGGACGCCCCGACGGCACGTCGGCCTACCTGCGGCTCTCAACGAAACCGGTGGATCAAAAGTTGGCGGCCGTACCCACGGACCCCGCGGCGCGCGAGCGCAGGCGCCGGCAGGTCATCGCCGGCGGCTATGTGCTGCAGGCCGAAGAACATCCCGATGCTTCCATAGTCACGATGGGCGCGATGGTCGTGGATGCGCTCGACGCCGCCGATCGTTTGCGCGCTCAGGGAACGAAGGTCGAAGTGATCTGCATCACGAGCCCCGGGCTGCTCTTCGAAGCGATGCAGTGCCGCAACGGTCAAAACATAGGCGCCGAAACGTGGATTCTCGACCAGATCTTCTCCCCCGCCAAAGCCGCGCCTATGGTGACACTGGTCGATGGGCATCCGCACACCCTGGCATTCTTGGGCGGCATCAACCGGGTGCCGATGAGAAACCTCGGCGTGAGCAACTTCGGTCAGTCCGGCGACGTGACCGATGTGTACAAGTACCACGGCATCGACGTCGACAGCATCATCCGAGCAACGCTGGACATCATCTGATCGGCTCGCTGCCCGGTGCGGCTGATCAGGCGCGAGAGCGCCGACGCGGGACGCTATCGTCACAAACGCCGGCGGGTCGGCATCTCGTCAACCGCGACCATCTCAAGCGCGGATGCTGGCGCGTCCTCCAGACGACGGGCGAGTCGTGACGTCCACGAACTCGCCGTGATGCCATGGGCAAACACGCTCACCAGGATCGTCCACACCGCAACGGAGAATACGGTGTCGGCCACGGCCCCGCTCAACTCGTCGAAGACCAGGAGCGCGAACAGGATTGACGCCAACCCTCTCGGCCCGAACCACCCGATGAACAGTCGCGTCTCGAAGCGGGTGCGAGAGCGGGCGAGGGCGATCAGCACAGGCAACATCCGCACGACGGTCAGGGAGAGCACGATGTAGAGTGCGATCTGCCAGGTCAACGACCCAAGCACCGGGGCAGCCAACACGGCACCAAACACCAGAAACGTTATGGACCCGAGGAGTTCGCCCTCGTCCTCTGTGAAGTCCTGAACGTTCTTGCACTCTTCGCGAGCGACATGGCTGAACGCAAGCCCGGCAACGAAGGCAGCAATGAACCCGTTTCCCCCCACCACACCAGCGCTCGTGAACGCGACTGCAGCGATCGCGATCGTCGCGAGCTGGCGGTAGATTCCGTCGACGAAGCCGGCCGAGGCGAAGCGGTGGAGCAGCCATCCTCCGAGCACCCCGACCACAACGCCGGCGAGAATGCCGAATCCGATCTGCCGCGTAGCAAACAGGCCCCAGTTGCCCCCCGACGCACCCGTCTCCGTCGCTGCGATCGCGAGGAAAACCGTCACAATCGGCACCATCATCCCGTCGTTGAGGCCGCTCTCGACGTTCAGACCCTGCCGGATGCGTACCGGTAGCCGCTTGTCGCTCACCACGGCCTGGCCGAGAGCGGCGTCGGTCGGCGCGAGGATGGCGGCGATCAGCGCCGCCTCGACGATCCTGAGTTCCCCGAACAGCACGGCAGCGGCGAGGGTCCCCAGCACGATGGTGAGCGGCAGCCCGATACCCAGCAGACGTGCAGGGAGCAGAATCTGGCTTCGCAGCATCCGCAGATCGATGCGGACGGCATCCGTGAAAAGGACCAACACGAGGGTGGCCTCCACCAGCAGGGAGACCGCCTCGCTCGCCAAATCAAGGTGAAACCACCGCCCGCCGACCACGCCGAGCAGAACGCCGACCGCCGTAAACACCATCGGTGCCGTGACCGGCGACAGGGACAGCCGACCTGACACCAGGGCAAAGCCGAAAACCACAACCGAAATGATCAGGAGCTCCGACATGACTTCCTCCGTTGGCAGTTGACAGGGTTCCCGTCGAATCATTCCACCGAATGAACGGCCAAGTGGAGAAGATGCCTTGCCACATCCGAGCAGCGCTGGACATCATCTGAGCGCTGCCCGGGACGGCCGCTTAGATCTGAACGACCGCCGAACCGGAAGATGCCGACGAATCGGTCACAGCGCGAGTAACAGCAGAAGCCGTTCGACCTCGACCGCTACGGCCTCCCGGGCCGGCTGGACGTACTTGCGTGGATCGACGACCGCCGCGTCCGCCGCGAGAACGGTGCGCACGGCCATGGTGAAGAGTCCATTGAGGTGCGTGGAGATGTTGATCTTCGTCATGCCCGCCCGCACGGCCGCGACGAGTTCGTCGTCGCTCAGACCTGAGGATCCGTGCAGCACCAGCGGAACCGGCACGGCCCCCGTGAGCTGCGTAACGAGGGAACGATCGATGGTCGCGACGCGGCTTGTCATGGCGTGGGAGGTACCGACCGCGACAGCGAGAGCATCGACACCGGTCGCCGCAACGAACGCGGCTGCCTCGTGCGGCTGCGTTCGCACGCCGGGGGCGTGCACGCCATCCTTGCCGCCGACCTCGCCGAGCTCCGCTTCGACGAACACGCCGTGGGCGTGGCAGTACTCGACCACGGCGCGCGTGGTCGCGACATTCTCGTCATAGGGCAGCGCTGATCCGTCGAACATGATGCTCTGCACGCCGAGATCGACTGCTGCGTGCACGAGGTCAACGTTCTCCGCGTGGTCGAGGTGCACGATCGCGGGAACCGAGCACGCTCGGGCAAGAGCAAGGCTCGCCGCTGCGATGGGCTCGAACGAACCGTGATACTTCACCGCGTTCTGGCTGATCTGCAGGATGACGGGCAGCCCGGCGTGCTCGGCGCCGGTGACGATCGCCTCCGCGTGTTCGAGCAGCACGACGTTGAAGGCGCCGATTCCGCGATCGAGCGAGCGGGCCTCGGCGACCAAACCGATTGCGGCAGCGGACGACGCTGAAACGAAACCAGACGTCGAAGGCGACGACGCAGCAGCTGTGGACGTATTCATTTTTACCTCGGTGATCTTGGATTGGACTGCGGACGCGAAACAGAAACGGAGCCGGAACCCGACGATGAAGACGAAGTCGTGTGCGGTGGAGCGGGAGGCAGCAGGCGCTCCCCCAGGCGAGCAGCCAGACACGAAAGCCCGGCCGGGTCGATCTCCCCCGCCGTCGGTGCCAGCACGGCGGCAGCTCCGACGACCGCTGCACTGAGCAGCGCATCGGGCAGGGACCAGCCGGCAGTCAGGGCAAAGACCAGGCCGGCGGTAGCCGCATCCCCTGCCCCTGTCGGGTTGCCGGTCACGCCCGGCACTCCCCGCTGCCAGATAGGCGCGCCGTCGTCGGATGCGGGTGAGCAGGCGCCCTCATGGACGACGAGCATCGATCCGGCTGACCCGCGTGAGACGAGTACGGCTCCAGCACCTCGCTCGAGCAGCGCGTCACACCCGTGCTCGATCGTCGCCGCGCCGGTGGCCTCGAGCACCTCGGCCTCGTTTGGTTTCAACACGTCGGCGCCCGCATCGGCCGCCGCCAGTAGGGCTGGCCCGCTCGCGTCCACGATGACGGTCGCACCGGCCCGGCGGCCGGCGGCCACGAGGGCAGCGACGTGATGGGCAGCCGCCGCCGGCGGAAACGACCCGGCCACGACGAGGAACCCGCCCTGCTCGCAGTGTTGCGTGATCGCATCCGCCAGAGCGGCCCATGCCGACTCGCAGAGCGCGCCGCCCGCCTCCGAGAACAGCGTCGGATGGGCAACGTCGTCGACAACAGCGACGGTCGTGCGGGTATCGTGTGCCGCATCAACCGACACAGTGGCGATTCCTTCGGCGGCGAGTTCGGCGCGAATCCAGGCGCCGCTTGCCCCGCCGAGCGGTTGCACTGCCGTGGCGTCGAGACCGAGCCGGCGCAGAACACGCACAACGTTGATGCCCTTGCCGCCGGGGCGACGGGCGACCGATTGCACACGCACCGTTTCGCCGATCACCTGCTCGGCGACCCGGTAGGTCACGTCGATGGCCGGGTTGGGGGTGACGACGACTATGCGAGCCATGATCCTGCCTTCATGACCCGCGCGACGCGAGAGCCGGTAAGCGCCACCAGGTCGGCTTTGCCGCCGACAACCAGTGACGGGTCGGGCAGTCCGAGGGCAAGAGCAGGCCGTGTGCTCGTGGCGCCGACCAGCTCGGGCAGCAGAACGCCGCGGTCGAGCAACCGGGCAAGCGCGCCCGCCACCGGGGTCGTGCTTCCCGCCAGGGACGACGCGTCGGCGAGCATCGCGACTCCATCGGCGACCACCACGTGCGATCCGGCCAGCTCGTAGCGGCCGTCTCCGAGTCCCGTTGCTGCCATGGCGTCTGAGACGAGCACATAGCGACCGGATGCCGCCTGGCGCACCAGGTCGACCGCGAGGTCGCTGAGGTGATGACCATCACCGATCAGCTCGAGCACGAGAGACTCGTCGGCGAGGGCGACGCCAACCGGTCCAGGCCTGCGGTGGTGCAGCGGCGGCATCCCGTTGAAGAGGTGGGTGACGACGGATGCGCCGACGTCGACCGCGCGGCGCACCACTTCGGCCGAGGCATTCGTGTGCCCGATCGC
>Ga0314774_1002010_pt1 | contig 12018 bp, 7 predicted proteins | sample MetaGCBIA2018_FD_204515 | JGI IMG/M metagenome (GOLD analysis project Ga0314774, IMG submission 204515) | Cryopeg brine microbial communities from Beaufort Sea near Barrow, Alaska, United States - CBIA 2018 | ecosystem: Environmental > Aquatic > Marine > Coastal | place: USA: Alaska | collected... | reverse complement strand
ATTTTACACTTTTAAATGTAAAATCATAAACTTTCAAATCAAATCAAAAAATCAAAGAACGTCTATATGTTTATATAAATCAATACCTTGCAAACAAAAAAAGAAAATTAACGCACCAGTACTAATATACAAACATCAATTGACACAAATTATCACTATTATAAATAAAATTTTGACACAAAATCATCTGCTAATTGGAACTTTTTGAACCCCTATGATTTGTTAAAAAGATGTTTATTTGTAGATAATTCATAAGTGTATCAGGAACGGGTACTTTTAAGGAAGCTAATGAAGGAGAAGTTTGGGGCGGAAAAACCCATATGACCCTTTATCTGGATTATACTTATACAGATAATGGTGGCAATGTACATCATGCCTCTGATATTCTTGTATACCGAGATAATGCTGTAATTTATGAAGAGTTTCCTGTTAGTGTTGTTGAATAAGCGAGTGACGATGAATAGTTTTAATTATAAATATTGAGTCCTATAGAATCCACGTCCCTTTTGGGGAGTGGATTCTATTTATGGCTAGTTATTAAGATAAAAAAAATTAATATGAACAAATTTAGGTATCTATTAGCAGTTTTACTTTATACTATTAGCATCACTTTATCCGCTCAAGAGAAGCAAAAACCAAATATTCTGTTTATTGCAGTTGACGACCTAAATGATTGGGTTGGGGTTTATGGTGGTAATCCCCAAATTAAAACCCCCAACATCGATAAACTGGCCGAGCAGGCAATGGTTTTCCGAAACGCCAGTTGTCCTGGTCCGGTATGTGGCCCTTCAAGGTCTGCACTTCTGTCGGGTTTTATGCCCTACACGACCGGAATTTACACGAATGCCAATAACATGCTGAATTCTAAGTTAGTTCAAGAGCATGCTACACTTCCTGAATATTTTTCTAAAAATGGTTATATAACGATTTCAAAAGGGAAAATATTTCATAAACATACAACTTCTAATGGCTTTGATCACGGTCAATGGGCTTATGATATTTGGGAAAAAGAACAAGGAAATGGTGAGGTCGTAGCCGATAAATATTATTCCCGAAACAAAGGAATTATAAATGGAGAAAAAATTCCTGATGCAAAATATACTACAAAAGGTGGAACAGAGTTTTCCTGGGCGCCGACTAAAGTAGGAAAAGGGGAAACAAAAGATTACAGAACAGCACAATGGTTTGCTGATAAACTTTCGGAAGAATACGAAAAGCCTTTTTTCATGTTGGCAGGAATTTCAAAACCACATTTGCCCTGGTATGTCCCACAGGAATATTTTGACTTATATGGTTTAGATACTTTGAAAATCCCGGAATATCGACTCGATGATTTCGATGACATTTTGGATAATGATGGTAAGAAAGCATTTAATGGACCTACCGATGATTTTCTTTGGGTAAAACAAGATGAAGAACTTTTCAAAAGAGCAGTTAGAGCCTATATGGCCGCAACCAGCTATGCCGATGAATGTGTTGGTGTAATGCTTGATGCGCTGCAAAAAAGCAAGTATGCTGATAATACAATAGTCATTTTATTTGGCGATCATGGCTGGCATTTAGGTGAAAAACTGAGATTTAGGAAAGCTGAACTTTGGAAGGAGTCAACCCAGCTGCCTTTTATTATCCACTTGCCGGGTATGACCGAAATGCAATATTGTAATCGCAATGTTAACCTGATAGATTTATACCCAACACTCATTGATTTATGCAATTTGCCCGATAAACCAGAACTTGACGGTGAAAGCATCAGTGCTTTACTTGCCGATCCGACCACCAAATGGCATCCTACGGTGACAACACGTGGACCTGGGGATTATTCAGTAATTTCTGAAGAATGGCAGTATATACTGAGATCAAGTAAGAATGTTGAGGAACTTTACGACCTCAAAAACGACCCCATGGAATGGATTAATTTAGCTCATTCTAAATCAAATGAAGTACAAAAAATGAAGCAATACCTTCAATCATTTGTACCAAAAAGCGATGCCCCTATGCTTCCAAAAAGTAAAAAAAACAAAACAATAAAACAAATTGATCGTACGATTAAGCAAAACAGAGTATTGTCAGAATTAAAATAAATTACAATGAAAAGAATTTATCTTATATCGCTTTTGTGGATATTGACATTTTGTTTTGAAATGAATTCAGCAAATGCACAAACAAGCAACTTTTTTCCTGAAAATTGCTGGGGAGTTTACAGTTGGTCCGGATGGAATACGAAAGAAGTAAACAGAAAAAGTCATCCTTTAATTAAAGGAGCTCCAATAATTTTGAAATGGAGAAACTTAGAGCCTGAAGAAGGCCAATTCAGGTTTGATGAAGAAATCGGACAAAAACTTAAGTTGGCTGACGAAAATGGATTTTATACTTTCCTTATGGTATGGGTTGCACCTGACGCTCCTCGCTGGCTTTTTGAAAATGGAGTACCTGAATTGGAGATGACTCCTACGATTAACCCTTTGGGCAGACCCCGAGATTGGACCTTTCAATATTACCTGGATGAAGATTACATCCGCTTTTACCATCGGATGCTCACAGAATTCGGAAATTATCTCATGAGTCTCCCCGAAAACCTGAGAAAGAGAGTCCTGTTCATTCAATCAGCCGAAGGCTCAACCGGAGACGGATGGGGGTATAAAGGTAAGCCACTTGACCCAAAATACAACATCAACGATGAAGAGTGGGGTGATTTCCGAATAAAAGCCTGGGAAGTTTTAAAGAAAGCTGTCAGTGACAAAAAAAGAGAATTAGTTATCCCTTTGATGGTAAATTATGATTCCAATAGCGATAAACAATACAATTGGCTATTAGACAATATGCCTGTAATTGGATTAAAAAACGGTATGTTTAGTCATGGCTACCATATAAGTGACACAAAGGAGCGCATAGCCAATTGGGAAGCTTTCAAAAAAGATGTGACGGCACACGGCATGGAGTTCTTTTCACGTGGGGAACAGGATGGAGAATGGGCTGTTTATGGTTGGAGTACCCAAAATCCCAAACAAGCTTTTTATTGGTCTGGAATTTTTGCGACCCACTGCGGTATCGACATGTGGAATGTTCCTGCCGCAGCTGCTAAAGGATATGAATACCAGGACGCCATTAATTTCTTCAATAAATATGCAGGACAACATAATCCAGCTTTTGCAAAATCTGCATTTTGTGCCTTGCGTAAAGGACTCGATGCATCAGATACGTCAGCTTTTCCGGAGGAAATATATGGAGAAGCGAAAAAAAATAATATTCAAAGATATTTAAACATTGCCGATGCCTTCAATACGTACGGAGCAAAACAAGGCGACCCTGAAAAGGCCACCGGAGGAGGAATGCGAAACCGGAAACGTCAAGACTATAACGATGTGGGCTGGAGAATTCACGATGGTAACTACAATCGTTTCATTAGTCAGATTGATCCTGAAACAACCAGCAATGGATGGTGGCATAAAGGTCCGGAAGAAAGTATTTACAGCAGGTTTGCACGATCTGTAAATACAGAGAATAATATCAATGCTATGTATTTCGATGTGGATGACCGTTTTTCAGGTGATACCCGTAATTTTGAAATTCGTATTGTTTGGCTAGATGAAGGCCATGCAACATGGTCTTTATACTACGATGGTTTTAATTCGAAGGAGAATAAGGCTTTTTCATTTCAAAACAAAGATACTGGTGAATGGAAGGAAAAAACCATCGAAATTAAAGATGCCCGTTTCGAGAACAATTGCAAAAAATCAGCCGATTTGGTTATTCGGACTGATGGACGGGATGATGCTATTTTTCACATCATTGAACTCAATAAATGATAACATAACAGATCACAGCTAGCCGAAAGTTTTAACAAATATCTAAATTTCCTTTGTTGAACTAAACCTACAAGCAATAGCGCCCTGCGGGACGCTACTGCTCATAGCTAAACGGTTGTCGGTACATTTGATTAAACTTTTTGAGAGGTCGTCTAATATTAGAGTGAAATATTTAAATTAAAAAAAATGGAATTATAAAATAGTCTAAAAAATGAATTTTTAGGAATACAAAAATTTGGCGTTTTACAATTTTTTGAAAAGCAATGGTTTTACTGATACAGACATTAAATTAATTCGTGCCAACAAAAGTTCAATAAATAAATAAATAAATAAATAAAATTGAACCAAAATTAAAAATAAGTAAGGATTATGAAGTTAAAAATAACAATATTGTATTTTATGATGATTTGCATAAGTACAACCACATTTGCTCAAAAAAAGGCAGAATTAGCAAAAACTCCTCCAATGGGATGGAATAGCTGGAACTGGTTTGGTAAAAACGAAATAAATGAACAAAACATGAAGGAATGCATGGATGCGATGGTTCAGGAAGGTTTATTGGATGCCGGTTATAACTATTTCGTAATTGATGGTGGATGGCGCGATACCAAACTTGGACCTAACGGAGAATTGTTGGCACATCCTGAAAAGTTTCCGCATGGAATAAAAGCCTTGGCAGATTATGCCCATTCAAAGGGACTGAAATTTGGGCTGCATACAGTTCCGGGCACAAACGATTGCGGTGGAGATCTGGTAGGTGGATTTGGGCATGAGGAAGTTCAGGTAAAAGAATTTGTTGACTGGGGACTCGATTTCATTAAGCTGGACAAATGTAAAAATTCGAATGGTTGGACAGAAGAAAATCTCGAAGCAACTTACCGAAAATGGAGCACATTATTGAGTACCTGTGGAAGAGATATTGTTTTAAGCATCAGTGCATATACTTGGCGTGACTGGTATCCTGAAGTTGGACAGATGGCTCGCACAACCCGTGACATTAAAGCCCGGGTTGGTAAAGGAGCAGTTTTTGACCTTAATCCTAGGAGTGTAATGGGTATTTCGGATACCAATAATAAATCTGCCGAATTTGCCGGAAAAGGTTATTGGAACGACCCGGATATGTTGGCTGTTGGCAATCAGGGACTTTCCATTGAGGAACAGAAATCTCATTTTGCCTTGTGGTGCATCATGTCAAGTCCTTTAATTCTGGGGAATGATCCACGCATAATGAGTAAAGAAGAAAAGGAAATTATTAAGAATAAAATGGCAATTTCAATTAATCAGGATTCAACTGAACAGGGGCAAAAGGTAAAAGTGGATTCAGGTTTTGAAATCTGGAAGAAAAATCTGAAAAGTGGGGAGATAGCTTTTCTTATTCTTAACAGAACAAATCCTAAAAAACAAAAGATCACCTTGAATTTGACGAATTACGGTCTGAATGCAAATAAAAAGCTTATAAATGTTTACACCGGAGATATGGTTAATTCACAAAAAGGCCAGATCAACCTTGAACTTGAACCACATTCCTGTCTCTTTTTGGTCACTGGAAATTAACAGGTTTAAAAACGATGATTGAATTATGGTTTTTTTGCTAATTTTGACTAACTTATAAAACTGAAAGAAAACCAGGTTGGCCAGGACCCTGTCTGGATGCGCCGTTTCGAAAACGGAATTTCTGTTGTGAGCCGTTTGGATGATGACTCCCAGAATCCTATAGAAATCCACAGATAGATAAAAAAGTAAATAGAGTAACAATATCAGGGACAGACGGTATCGTACTTGTCAGGAAGTAACAACAAAACAATTAAATTATTTTCAACAATATCAAAAAATGAAAAGCCGTAATTGTGGATTGAATTCTTTCTTAATTTGAACAAAATCAAAACAAACATGAAAAAAATATTATTGTATATATTAATGTTCGCTTTTTCGGTAAACGCTTTTTCACAAAAAGCACTGAAATCGCCTTACGGCATATGGGCTGGTGGACCCGGCTGCGATATGCCATTTGTAAGAGGCTTTTGGGTGGCTTGCAAGTGGGCTGAACTGGAACCGGAAAAGGGAAAATTCAATTGGTCAATCCTTGAAGATCAGATAAAACAAGCCTGTAAAGAAGGAACATCGATTGGTTTAATAGTAGATGTAGGACCTGACAGCCCTGAATGGCTCTATTCAAACGGTGTGCCGAAAGTGTTCAACAGCGACCATATCAACTCACGCGGAGTATCACACTTGCTTAAGTTCCCTTACTATCCTTATTATTTCGACCCTAATTACATCAAATATTGGTTTAAACAGATCCGTACAACTGCGAACTGGATTGGAGCATTACCTGATTCCCTGCGTGCCGGCATCGTTTTCGTTCAGACGGCCGAAGGCACAACGGGAGACGAAGGACCCTATAAAGGCGTTCCCCTTGATGCGAAGTACCGCTTCAATGAAAAAGATAAGAAATGGGTCGATTTGAAAGTAGAGGCATGGAAGATCTATAAAGGAATTTATGGAAGTATGAATCCACCCATTCAACTGCTTATCAACTCTGGTAACTCTCAACAATATGAAGGAATCCTGGATACCCTGGTTCCAGATGCCTGGAAAAAATCCGGACATCCTGGCCATATCTATCAATTCAACGGTGAAAAGGCTTATTTTAATTCCCTCAAAAACCAAATATGGCAGCGCAGTTCTACGGGTGAGTTCCGCCGGTTCCGTTCCGAAATGGATGAGACTACCAATGGCTGGTTCAAGGAAAATCATTCTCAAAACATGTATTGGCTCAACATTTTCTGCCTTCACTATGGACTGGACATTTTTCGAATGGGCTGTCACCTGCTCGAAAATCCTGTTTATCGTCCCGGGCTTGATTTTTTTAGCAAGTACGCCGGACAGAAAGACCCTAAAGATGCCATTGGCGCTTTTTCTGCTATGAAGGACGTGTTGGATGCTGCCGATAAGGTTCGTTTTCCGGAAAGTAAATACGGTACAGCTAATCCTGACAACAAGGATCGTTTCCTTGCCATAGTTAAAGAATATGAAAAATTCGGAGCCAGGATAGGCGACATAGACCATGCTATTGGAGGAGCGATGAATAACCGAAGGTCTAAAGCAATTAACGACGTGGGTTACGACCTCTTTGACGGCAACTACGAGGTATTCCTCAACCAGTTATCTCCCAACCAAACCAGCATCGGTTGGTGGAACATAGGCCCGGAAGATGAGCCTTATGGACGTTTCGCCCGCAGTTTCGATTATGCGAATGGGAAAAACACTATGTATTTTATTCTCAACAAAGATTTCTTCTCCAAACAACCCAACAAAGGCGTTACCGTGCGTGTAGTTTACCTGGATAAAGGAACCGGAAAATGGTCTTTGCAATATAATGGCAAAGATGGAAATGTAAAAACAGCCTCCACTGTTTCCAACACCAATTCAGGTAATTGGAAGGAAATAAATGTCGAAATCAATGACGGACGCTTTACCGGAAAAGGTCCGAAAGGAGCCGACTTGATGCTCAACAACGAAAGCAAGGAGGATGCTTATTTTCATATGGTAGAATTGATGAGAAAATAGAAGGATCTGACCTTATTATTATTTTTCAAGAAACCAAAGGAATATAACATCGTTGGCTCCAATAGATGTATTTTAGATTCCGATGGAAGCCTCACCAAAACAGAGATTCTCAGTGCCAATAGACGGATCGAGCATGGAGATCTTTGGCAAATGTCATTTGGTGAAAAGTCCCCAGAAAAATTATATCAAACAGATGGAGATCCTTATTCCATGAAAAATATTGCCGATGACCCAGCATTTGCCAAAATAAAAAAGAAATTAAAATTGGAACTAGAACTTAAAAACCAAAAATAATTAAGGATTATGAAGCACACTTAACATTTACATCTGGCAAATCGGCCGTTTCAAAATGGCCTAAACCATCGTCCAAGGAGTTGGTTGGCATTATCGCACACTATTTTTTGACTGGATGCACATGACATAGTCAAAAAACTTGATTGTTGAATTATTAAAATATATTTTAGCATTTAGCGAATTTTATAAATTTCTACTAATAAACATTTTTTTAACAAGCCATAGGGATTCAAAAAGTTCCAATTAGCAGTGATTTTGTTTCAAAATTTTATTTAACCTTATTTTATAGACTATCAAATTCAAGTGAATATAGGCATTTGATAGTTATTGATATTAGCTCCTTTAAAATTATTGCATAGCCAAATTTACCAACACCGGGAATAGAAAATGAAGGACGTATATCGGCTTCTTTTGCAAAAGCAATACTGGTAGATTTGTATCTAACTTGCTGATATGGCAGCTAAAATAGATCAGTCAGAAACAGTTACACTAATAAAAATGCCATCTGAAGTGCAATATATTGCGCCAATTCCATAGACTGCTATTTCATCAAGTAATAAAAGTAAAACCCCGAAGGTTTCAAAATACAGTAAGTAAATTAGGTCTTTTTAATTAGAAGCAAAAAGAGGTCATATTTTAGAAAAGACCTCTTTTGCATTTATTACAAGGATTGCTAAATAGCATACATACATGTATGCTTTTGCCCACTTTTTTAAAAAAACAAGATTTCTAGATAATAAAATCCAAAATGAAACAAAATAACATAATTATTGACCCATTCACTATGCATCTAAATTAAAATTATGGCCGAATTTTGAAAAAAAATTAAACCATGGTAAATTTATTTAAATATATATCCTGTACAATAACTTGCATTTTATTGCTGCAAGGATGTACTCAGTCAAATGACAAGCAAGTAGATGTTACTTTATTTACTACTAATAATAGTATTGAATCTAAAGTTGAAATTATAAATGAGGGTATTGGTAAAAAATATGTTCATATATCGCTTAAAAATAATGGAGATAAAATTGACCTTTTAGATTCCATTAGAGTAGTTATAAGTCCCCCTAAGAACGTTCAAGAAAGCAGTAAAACAATGTTTGGCGGAAGTGATATGGGTCGAACTCCAATTAGTCAATCTGTTGTTTCTGATGGCAAAGGCGAAAGTGACACCTTTCAAATGATAGAACTCAGCAAGAACAGTTTTTCACTTACAGGTGTGTTAACCTGGAATACTTTTCTTCCCTATATCCATTATGATTCTAAAAAAGGAATTGTAGTTACTGCTGATGGTGAGGGCAAACCTATCAATCCTGGAGAAACTATTGAATTTGAAGAGATAATTTTGGATGCTGGTGATTCTTGGCAGGATTTAATGTTTGCCTATGGAGAGGAAATCGCAAAAGAGCATGCTATTGAACCTAAAGACCCTCTACAGCTCAAAGGCTGGTCTACATGGGACTATTATGGGAGAGTATACGACACAAAAGATATCATTAAAAATATTGACCAGCTTGTTTTAGACGAAAAAAGCGCCAATATCATTCAAATTGATGGCGGATGGTGGACAGCAAGAGGGGATTATTTAAGTGTTCGAGATAATTTAGAAGGTGGTTTGAAAGCTATTGCAACCTATGCAAAATCAAAAGGTTTTAGAGCTGGCATTCATCTTGATGGATTTAGAGCAGACAAAAATTCAGAAGTATATAGAGAGCATCCTAATTGGTTTTTGAAAGATCAGGATGGAGAAACAATTGTTGAACCTATAGACAAAGTGGATACCTTTATGCGATATATCTATTTTGATTATTCAAATCCTGCCGTTTGTGAGTATATGAAAAACGTTTTACAAACCATCCGAACAGATTGGGGATATAGCTATTTTAAAATAGATTTTATGCGCTATGGGCTACTACAGACTATTATGGATGTACATGGGAGAGATGGTAAAAAAGGCACAAAGCTAGTAACAAAAGTTGTTGCTTTTAATAATGATATGACCAGTGTTGAAAGAACAAGAGCTGGTTTAAAAGCCATGCGGGAAGGTATTGATGACGCATTCTTTTTAGCTTGTTCCTCAATTTTTGGTCCAACACTTGGTATCGTAGATGGTCTTAGAACTGGAGGAGACATAAGTCCTAGATTCGAATTTTATAAGACTAGGGTTTTGCAAAATGGTGGTAATTTCTACTTAAATAGTGTAGTTACCCAGAATGATGCTGATTATTTAGTCCTTAGAAACAAGAATGATGAAGAACCTGAACGTGCCTGGGGAAAACATAAATTTGGCGGGAATACTACTTATGATGAAGCCAAAATGTGGAGTGATTATGTAGCACTGTATGGGGGGATTAAAATAAACAGTGACAATCTCCTTACACTAAGAGATGAACGAAAAGAGCTAATAGACAATGCCTTTAATTATAAAACCGCTACACGATTTATCCCTATAGATTTATGGAATCATGCCAGGAACGAAAATGATGCTTTTAATATAATGTTAGCAGAAAATGAGGACGGTGTATTTCTTTCACTGTTTAATTGGGATGAAACTGATAAACAATTTATTCTTGATGGAATTGGAAAAGCAGCCATAACCACTGTAGATAAGAAAATAAACTATGAGTTAAAGGATGGGAAGTTGAAAATCAATTTAAAAACTCACAGTTCAATAATATTTAAAGTGGACGGAGCTAATTTTGATTCCTTACGCAAAACAATTCAAAACCTAAGCATCTAAACACATAAAAACTAAACCAGTTTAAACTAAAAATATTGAACAATTAAATTGTAGCAATTTAATCAGCAAAAAAATGGGGCATACCTATCTATTTCTAGGGACTATTATGATGTATCTGTCAAGTTTCACAAGGTTGTTAAGAAAAGTTGATTAAAACTAGATTGTAAACTTGGAATTTTATTTTTAAAATTAGCCGTCTATAACAAAATAATTTTAACAGGGTCTTTTAGTATGTCAATTACACTTCAAGTAAAAAGTTTTTTCATTTTCATTTTCTTATTTCCAATACTCTCTATAGGACAAACAGAAGAAAAAAAGAGCATAAAGCTCTTTGTAGAATGTAACTGTGAAAAAAGTTATATAAGACAAGAAATTAAATTTATTGATCACGTTCGTGATCAAGCGTTAGCCAATGTTCAACTTTTTATTTATGATATTGCTAATGGTAGCGGAGGAAGAAAATATAAAATGGAGTTTACTGGTAGTTCTTATTTTGAAGGAATCACTAACACCCTAACTTTTGATTCTAATGCTAATATGACATCTGATGATGTACGTAAGAGATTGGTGTGGAGAATAAAGAAAGGATTACTTAAGTATATTGTTGAATCTGATATTGCTAACAGGGTAGTGTATCGTGTAAAAGGAAAAAAAGAAAAGGAAGAAATTGAATTTAACGATCCCTGGAAAAATTGGATTTTTGAAATTTACGGACAGGCTAAATTAGATAAGGAATCCAGTCGCAAAAATTTTGAATACAAAGTTGGTTTAAAAAGTGACCGTGTTACTAATAAATGGCGTATAAGAGGATATGTTCAGATGAGTCAAGCCAATAAAGAGTTTATAAGAAATAACGAAAAATTTTCAAGTGAAAGACAACAATATTTTGGCTCTGTTAGTCTAGTAAGAAGTCTTTCAGATCATTGGTCGGCTGGTGTGTTTGTAAATACCAAACATAATACCTATACCAATATAGATTTAGCCGCTGGTTTTTCGCCGGCGATAGAATATAATATTTTCCCTTATAGCGAGGTTTTAAAGAAAGAAATAGTTTTTTCTTATAAAATAGGGTATAACTATAATGATTACATCGACACCACCATTTTTGGTAAAAACAGTGAAATTATCTTAAATCACTCTTTTGATATACATTTAAAATATAGACAACCGTGGGGAAATGTAACTTCTAGGATTAGAGCCTCTACTTTTTTAGAAGATTTTTCTAAAAATAGATTTGAGATGAATGGTAGTTTATCAGTTAGGGTATTAAAAGGATTGTCGGTTCGGTTTTCTGGTGACATAGAATATATTAGGGATCAGAATAATTTACCTTCCGGTGATGCTTCTATTGAAGACGTGCTTTTACAACAAAAGCAAATAGCCACGGACTATAATTTAGGTTTTTCTGTTGGCTTAGCCTATACTTTTGGATCTGCATATAATAACATTATAAATACAAGACTCTAAATAAAATTTATATTTAACTCGTTGTGCATTAATAAATCGATAGAATAAAGTTGTCCATTGCTTTGAAAAAGCGTATATTTAGTTGAATAACAAACAATTAAATATATGAACAACTTTAAAGCAAATTACAATAAAATA
>Ga0314774_1002006_pt1 | contig 12036 bp, 10 predicted proteins | sample MetaGCBIA2018_FD_204515 | JGI IMG/M metagenome (GOLD analysis project Ga0314774, IMG submission 204515) | Cryopeg brine microbial communities from Beaufort Sea near Barrow, Alaska, United States - CBIA 2018 | ecosystem: Environmental > Aquatic > Marine > Coastal | place: USA: Alaska | collected... | reverse complement strand
CGCCACACATGGGTTAAAACCGATGCTTACTCCTGAAGCAGTTAATTCATTTGAAACCGGAGTAAAATATCAAATTTATCATGCACTGTTATTTCTCATTTTGGGGAATATGAAAGAATTGGGGCAAAAGATATCAAATTGGGTGTTTTATTTGATAGTGTGTGGGGTGTTGTTTTTTTCAGGATCCATTTATTTATTAGCGACAAATGCCCTTACAAGTATTGATTTTAGTGTAATTGCCCTTATAACTCCATTGGGAGGGAGTTTGTTGATACTGGCCTGGTTAATTCTCCTGATCCATTTTGTAAAGTTAAAAAGAAAATAAATTTTGATATTAATCTAATAATTTTAGGGGTAAATAAAAAACACACTTAATTTCTTAAAAAAATAGGAGATAAAATATCAATGGAGGGAAATCCATTTGAAGGAATATGGTAGACTGAGACTTTGAAATAGGAACTTCCCGGATTTTATAAACAAACCGGGAACACCGGATTATTCATAAAGTTCAAAATGAAAGCATGGAAATTCTTTGGATAAAAGACCATTAGGATTAAGTGGTTTTTTCTGTGTGATAATTGTGTTTGTTGTAAACCACCTTATAATTGGTTTTCTTATTTGAATTGAATCTTTAAAATAAACGGATATTTTTCCTTTTTTGTGAGTAAGAATCCAAAAATAATGAGAAAAACCACGTAATTTAGTCCTGTGTTTTTCACCTGATCCATTTTGTAAAGTTAAAAAATAAATAAAAAGAAGGCTTTTAAACTCCTAACAGTTTAAGATTATTTACATTTACGAGCCTAAACAAACACTCAACTTAAATTATTATGTTGGCAAACAAGCAATTTACGAAAACGATTTCGTTGAAAAATTACGGAATTAAAAACCCAATTGTTCACTATCAGCTTTCTCCGGAAGAACTCCACCGGATCACTTTACAAAAAGGGCAGGGGGTAGAAACAAGCTCTGGTACTTTGGCAGTGGATACTGGAAAATTTACAGGACGTTCCCCAAAGGACCGATTTATTGTAAAAGATGATATAACAAAAGATGAAGTCTGGTGGGGAGATATCAATATCCCATTTGACCCTGAAAAATTTGATTCATTATATGATAAGGTAGTAGATTATCTTTCTGAAAAGGAGTTATACGTTCGGGATTCCTATGTTTGTGCTGATGAAAATTACCGTCTTAATCTTCGTTCCGTAAACGAGCATCCCTGGTGTAACTTATTTGCTTTCAATATGTTTTTAAGACCGGAAGCATCTGAACTTGAAAATTTCGATGAAGACTGGGTCATTATCAATGCTCCGGGTTTTGAAGCCAATCCCGCTGTGGACGGCACCAGGCAAGGCAACTTTTCCATCCTTAACTTCAGTAAAAAAATCATATTAATTGGAGGAAGCGGTTATACAGGGGAGATTAAAAAAGGCATTTTTTCGTCTTTGAATTTTATACTTCCCGTATTAAAAAATGCTTTTCCAATGCATTCTTCGGCCAATATTGGGGATAATGATGATACCGCTATTTTCTTTGGACTTTCAGGAACCGGCAAAACCACCTTGTCTGCAGATCCTAAAAGAAAATTGATAGGAGATGATGAACATTGCTGGACCAAAGAAAATACTATTTTCAACATTGAAGGAGGTTGTTATGCCAAAGTGATTAATCTTTCAAGGGAAAATGAACCCGATATTTACAATGCCATTAAGCCAGGTGCTTTATTGGAAAATGTAGTTCTGGATAAAGATGGAAATGTCGATTTTGAAGATACCAGCATTACTCAAAACACACGGGTTAGTTATCCTATTTATCATATAAATAATATAGCCACACCCTCTATTGGTGAAAACCCTAAAAACATATTTTTTCTTACCGCCGATGCTTTTGGGGTATTGCCTCCTATTAGCAAACTTACACCGGGACAAGCAGCATATCACTTTATAAGTGGTTATACCGCTAAGGTTGCAGGAACTGAAGATGGAATAAATGAGCCAACACCAAATTTCTCCGCTTGTTTTGGTGCACCTTTTATGCCATTGCACCCAACAAGGTATGCAGAGATGTTGAGTGAAAAAATGCAAGGTGCCAATGTAAATGTATGGTTGGTAAATACCGGTTGGACCGGTGGCCCTTACGGTACAGGAAGCAGAATGAAGCTAAAATATACCAGGGCAATGATTGACGCTGCTTTGGAGGGTAAATTAGATGACGTAGCCTATTCTTTACATCCGGTTTTTGGTTTACAAATGCCTGCCGAATGTGAAAATGTACCAAATGAAATCTTAAACCCGATAAACACCTGGGGAGATAAAGATAATTACAATGCGAAAGCCAGGGAACTGGCCAATTCTTTTAAAGCAAACTTCAAGAAATTTGAGGAATATGCCAATAAGGAAATCCTTTCCGGGGGTCCGCTGGTTTAAGTAAAGGATCTTTTAGAATAAAAAAGGCCGATAATTATTTTAATAATTATCGGCCTTTTTATTTTCGATCAGTTGATCTTTATTTCTTATTAACTTCTTTAATGTATTTATGAAGTGCCATCGTCATGGATGGAGTATCCGGGGTTGGGGCCATAATGTTTACTGTAAGACCATGATCTTTGGCGGCTTTTACAGTGGTATTTCCAAACACGGCGATTCTTGTTTCTTTTTGTTCGAAATCGGGGAAATTTTCAAAAAGTGATTTAATTCCACTGGGGCTAAAAAACACCAGGATATCATAATACACTTCTCTTAAATGAGTGAGGTCACTTACCACCGTCTTATAAAAAACGGCTTGTTTCCATTCTATACCCAATTTATTCAACGTCTTTGGAATATCGGGTTTCAACATATCAGAGGTAGGCAATAAAAACTTTTCGTTTTTATATTTTTTGATGAAAGGAGCCAGTTCCGAAAAATTTCGTTTTCCAACATATATTTTCCGCTTTCTGTACACAACATATTTTTGAAGATAGTAAGCAACGGCTTCGCTTAGGCAAAAATATTTGAGAGTTTCAGGAATCTTAAAACGCATCTCCTCGGCAATCCTAAAAAAGTGATCTACGGAGTTTCTACTGGTTAAAATAATCGCAGTATAATTAGTGAGATCTATTTTCTGGTGTCTTACATCCTTAGAAGAAACCCCTTCAATATGGATAAAGGGAATGAAATCAATTTTTACTCGTTGTGATTCTTCCAGGTCAAAATAAGGTGAACTTTCTATTTTAGGTTCCGGCTGAGAAATCAAAATTGTTTTCACTTTCATATAATATGGATTTTATTGCCCTTAGCTTGTTGTAATTAGCTTATATAAAATAATATACGGGGTGATTTCAAGTGCGCAAAGGTACAAAATAAAATAGAACCAATAGCTTGCCACTTGTCCTTCATTTTTAATAATAATACGGACAAAAGTTAAACTCATTGCCGTTATAAAAAGTCCTAAAATTATATATAATATTACATTATTCAAATTATCTGTATAAACCAAAAATATCGAAACAGGAAAGAGCATTATAGAGATGAAATTGCGATAAGTATGTTTTTGAAACAAATAGTGATCTATATATTCATCTATGTCAAAAATGTTCGCAATAATTTTTTCGACGAAAATTTTTAACAATACAAAAAAACTGTAACCTGTAATAATCCGCAATAAGATCATACCGGTATGTTCGATATTGGAAGGCCCAAAAGCGCGGTATAAAATAAACAGGAACAGTGAAATACTGAGGATATGAACAATGAGCATCAGGATATTAAAGCCAAACAGAGCCTTGTGTTCCCTTGACTTAATCACCATATATTTCCCTGATGTGACCAGGGAAATAAAATCCTCAAACCTGGGTTGAAACATTTTTTTTGCCAAGACCAATAACAATAGCACCAGCAAAATAATAAGGGTCAATAAATCGTTTGCAGTGGTATATCTTTCTATGGCTTCCAAATATAAAGTTTTCACAAAGGTATAATAATAGAGGTAAAAGATGAAGTTTAATTGAAGTTGCTATGCGCAAAAATAGTTACATTTGTGCAAAATTCAAGGCATGTCGAATGGGATTATTATTATACCCACTTATAATGAAATTGAAAACATTGAGCGTTTAATAAGGAATATCTTTTCCTTACAACGCAAGTTTCATATCTTGGTGGTAGATGATAATTCTCCTGATGGCACTGGCTTAAAGGTGAAGTCTTTACAAACAGAATTTTTTGGTTCTTTGTTTTTAGAGGAGAGAAAAGGAAAATTAGGTCTGGGCACCGCATATATTCACGGTTTTAAATGGGCCCTGAATAGAAAATATGAATATATTTTTGAGATGGATGCCGATTTCTCCCACAATCCGAATGACCTTATCAGGTTATATAATGCTTGTGAAAAAAATGGGGCCGATTTGGCAATAGGTTCCCGATATGTAACAGGTGTTAATGTGATTAACTGGCCAATGAGCAGGGTGCTTTTGTCCTGGTTGGCTTCAAAATACGTGCGTGTGGTTACCGGAATGAATATTCACGATACTACAGCCGGATTTGTTTGTTATAAGCGAAAAGTATTGGAAAAAATAAATTTGGACAAGATCCGCTTTGTGGGATATGCTTTTCAAATTGAAATGAAATTTAAGACACATTTATTAAACTTTGACATTAAAGAAATTCCTGTAATATTTACCGACAGAACTAAAGGAACTTCAAAGATGAGTGGGGGAATAATATCTGAAGCCGTATTTGGTGTAATTAATATGAAATTAAAAAGTCTTTTTAATAAGATGTCAACATAATGAAGAAGGTTTTAATTAAAAATGCACGTATCGTTAACGAAGGAACAATCACTGAAGGTGATGTTTATATTGTAGATGGGGTTATAACTGAAATTGCCGATAGCATTAGCGCAAAATCTCCCGATATGGTGATAATTGATGCGGAGGGGAATTATTTATTGCCCGGGTTAATAGATGATCAGGTTCATTTTAGGGAACCGGGATTAACCCATAAGGAAACTATAGAAACCGGATCCCGTGCTGCAATTGCTGGCGGAATCACCTCTTTTATAGAAATGCCCAATACGATTCCGCAAACAACAACCATTGAGCGGTTGCAAGAAAAGTTTAATCTGGCAAAAGAATCTTCTTATGCCAATTACTCCTTTATGTTTGGGGGTACAAACGATAATCTGGAAGAAATTTTAAAGGTTGATCCCAAAACAACCGCTGCTTTAAAATTATTTTTAGGTTCTTCTACCGGGGATATGCTGGTGGATGACCCAAAAATACTGGAAGAGATCTTCATCAAATCTCCGTTGATGATTGCCGTTCATTGTGAAGATGAGACTACAATTCAAAAAAATTTAATAGAATATAAAGAACGTTACGGGGATGATATTCCAATTGAAATGCATCCAAAAATAAGAAGTGAAGAAGCTTGTTACCTTTCTTCCTCCAGGGCCGTTGCGTTGGCAAAAAAAACAGGAGCAAGATTACATGTTTTTCACCTTTCCACTGCAAAGGAAATTTCCCTGTTTGAAAATAAAAAACCTTTAAAGGACAAAAAAATTACTGCCGAGGTTTGTGTACACCATCTTTGGTTTAATGATTCCGATTATGAGAAAAAAGGAACCTTTATAAAATGGAATCCCGCGATTAAAACCAAACATGACCAGGAAGCATTATTGCAGGGTCTAATTGATAATCACATTGATGTAGTGGCTACAGATCACGCTCCACATACAAAAGAGGAAAAGAAAAATATTTATACTAAAGCACCAAGTGGTGGGCCTTTGGTCCAACACGCACTTCCTGTAATGCTTCAACTGCATCATCAGGAAAAAATTAGCCTGGAAAAAATAGTGGAGAAAATGTGCCATAATCCCGCAATTTTATATCAAATAGAAAAGCGCGGATTTATAAAAGTTGGTTACAAAGCCGATTTGGTCCTTGTAGACTTGAATGCCCCCTGGGCCGTACAACCAAGTAATACGGTATATAAATGTGGATGGTCCCCTTTTGAGGGTATAACCTTTAAATCCAGGATTACCCATACTTTTGTGAATGGCAGATTGGTATATAAAAATTTCCAATTCCTTCCCTTCGCCAAAGGTGCAGAACAGTTGACATTTGACAGGTAAATACATGAAATTTAAATGGATCTTGATATTTTCGGTTTTGCTGGTTTCCTGTCAAAATGTGGAGGAAATTAAAAAGCCGGATGGCCTTATTCCTGAACAAAAAATGGTAGAGGTATTAACCGACTTGTCCATTTTGTATTCTGCTAAAAATTATAACAAGAGAATCCTGGAGGAAACCGGCTTGCCTCTTAAAACTTATTTATACGAAAAACATCAGATTGACAGCCTTCAACTCGCTCAGAGTACTGATTATTACGCTAAAAATTACACCCAATTTAAAAAAATTTACCACCAGGTAAAGTTGAATCTGGATAAAAAGAAGACTGATCTGGAAGTAGTTGAAGCCGAAGAAAAGTGCGTGGAGGATTCCATCCGGGAAGCTAAAGCTATCAACGGTTCTTTAATAGAAAAGGCTCAGATAAATGGGAAATTAATCGACAGCTTAAAATTGATACCTGCACAGAGAGAAATGAGAAATGAAGAAGAATATTATTTCAATATTTTTTTCTGAATATTTTTCCGGTTTCAAGAATCACTTTTTTTATTGGAGTAAGTTCAAATGAGAATTCCGATTTTAACTTCTCGGAGCTATAAAAAGAATGTTTGAACAACGATTTATAATCTTCCCGATTAATAAGTTTTTTAGTTCCAAACAGGGAATTGGTGATAGATTGATAAATCCATCCTAGAAAGACCATCCAAGGTTTTAAGGGTTTTTTTGGAGAAGGTTTTTGAATGCTTTCCGCTACAAGTCCCAATACTTCTGTAAAGCTCAAATTTTCAGCAACTACTATATATTGCTCATTTTGGATGTTTGACCCCATTGAAGTGATTGCAGCGTTTACCACATCCTGCACCCATACAAATCCTGTTGTTTTTGGAAAATGATAATTTAAACCTGTATCTATTTTCTCAAATAATTGGCCGCTGCCTGTATCCCAGAACCCCGGCCCCAATATAACTCCCGGATTCAGGATTATTGCCGGCACCCCTTCCTGGGTACCTCGCCAAACTTCAATTTCGGCTCCGTGTTTTGAAATCGCGTATTCATTGTGATATTTTTCCTGGTTCCAGGTAAAATTTTCGGTCACAAATTTTTCGCCCAGGCTTTTGTCCATTGTAGCTATTGAACTTATGTAGCAAAGTTTTTCAATCTTAAAGGCAACACATAAATTCACAATATTGGCAGTTCCTTCAATGTTTATTTTGCGCAAAGCTTTTTTATCAGAAGTATCAAAAGATATCAATGCTGCACAATGGTAAACGATGGTAATTCCTGTAAAAGCTTCTGTTAAGGCCGGAATATCATTCAGGTCGGCTTCCTTCCATTCAATTTTACTGAATAAAAAGTCAATTTCATCAGCAGGGATGTAATAAGAAAATACTTTCTTAACAGCCTGAAGATCGCTTTCCTTCCTATGAATCGCCCGTACTTTGTCACCTGATTTCACTAATTCGAGCAACAAATGCGATCCTACTAAACCTGTTCCACCAGTTACTAAAATCATGGGGTAAATATAGCTATTTCAATTTAGGAAAAATCACAGTTATTGGTATCTTTACCGCTGTTTTAAGTGGGAAATCCCGTTCTACAAGTATTTTTTTCAGGTTTCCTGAAGAGCTTTCCCTTAATTACTGAAAATCGATTTTTCCGGAACCATTTCAGAAAGAAAACTATTCCGGAATTTATAAAATATAAATGAATATGAAAATGAATTTTGTTGAAGAAATTACCTGGCGTGGAATGTTGCACGACGTTATGCCGGGAACCGAAGAACATTTAATGGAAGAAATGCGATCTGCTTATGTTGGTTTTGATCCAACGGCAGATTCCCTGCATATTGGCAACCTGGTTCCTATTATGTTGCTTGCACATTACCAGCGTTGCGGGCATAAACCGGTTGCTTTGATTGGAGGAGCTACAGGAATGATTGGGGATCCTTCCGGGAAATCAAGCGAAAGGAATTTACTTGATGAAGCTACCTTGAGACATAATCAGGAATGTGTTCGCGAACAGTTATCCAAATTTTTGGACTTCACATCTGGAACCAAAAATGAAGCCTTTATGGTGAATAACTATGATTGGATGAAGGATTTCGGTTTTCTCGAATTTATCAGGGATATTGGAAAACATATTACGGTAAATTATATGACTTCTAAGGAATCTGTGAAAAACCGTATTTCTGGTGAAGGAACAGAGGGTATGTCTTTTACGGAATTCACTTATCAATTGGTGCAGGGATATGATTTTTTACATTTATACAGAGAATATAAATGTACTCTCCAAATGGGAGGAAGTGATCAATGGGGCAATATTACCACCGGTACCGAACTTATTCGGCGCGTGGATCAGGGAAAAGGTTTTGCGCTTACCTGTCCGTTGATTACCAAAAGCGATGGAAGTAAATTCGGAAAAAGTGAAAGCGGGAACATCTGGTTGGATTCTAAGAGGACCTCTCCTTATAAATTTTACCAATATTGGTTGAATTCCAGTGATGAGGATGCCGAAAAATACATTAAAATATTCACCTTTTTAGATAAAGAAACTATTCAGAAACTTATTTCAGAGCATGCTGAAGCTCCCCATATGCGTTTGCTCCAGAAGACTTTGGCAAAAGAAGTAACCATTACGGTTCATAGTGAAGAAGACTATGAAAATGCGGTAAAAGCTTCTGATGTTTTATTCGGAAAAAGTACGGCAGGCGACTTAAAAAATCTGGATGAAGCCACATTGTTGGATGTATTTGAAGGCGTCCCACAAGCTGAAATTTCACGGGTTGAAATAGAATCCGGATTAGACATGATAGCAGCCCTTTCAGCAAAAACAGATTTTCTTAAATCAAATGGAGAGGCCAGAAGATCCTTAAAAGAAAATTCGATCTCGGTGAATAAAGAGAAAGTTGGAGAAGATTATCAAATTACAACCTCCGATTTAATCAATAATAAATACATTATTTTAAATAAAGGAAAGCGCAATACCTATATTATAAGGGTTGTATAATTTACAAAACCCCTTTAAACAGATGTCTAAAGGGGTTTGCAACTAACTAACCAATCTAATATGAAAAACTTCATTTAGCTATTGTATGCAAAAATCTAACCAAAAACTCTGCATACATAGGATTTGTCGATAGAAGTTCAAATAATTACAATTTTAACGAAATATTAACATTTATTAATCCCTATTAGGTAAGATATAATTGATAGGTTAATGATTCATTGAGTGACTAAAACCACTCAATTAATCATCAATTTTTCTGTGGAGACAAGACCATCACTTTTTCAAATAAGCGCTGCTGTTTTCTTATTAAAAGTTCATTTTATTTTTAATATAAGTGCTTCAGACTATAGGAGCTTTAAATTTAAACTTGGATAGAATTTTATAAGATCAACAAATTACATCCGCGGATATCACTGGAATCAAACCGACCCATTATTTCAATTGAGCCATCCGGATGCTTTTTCCCCAGATCCTGAGTTGCAATAAAAGCGCAGGAATACAGGTTTGCCAAGTCAATTACATTTATTCCTCCTGTTTTTCCGGGAGAGAGGTAGGCTAGCGCGTCTTCCGGATCCCGAATCAGGATCTTCATCCATTCCGGGCATTCAAAAATCCCTCCTCCTTTTGAATAAGCCTGTGAAAGCAGTTCGGTCATGCCATATTCACTATGGATTTGATCTACCCCAAAACCCTTTCTTAAAATTTGATGAAGCTCTTCCCTGATCATTTCTTTCCGCCGGCCCTTCATTCCCCCGGTTTCCATAACAACCGTGTTTTTAAGTTTAAATTGGTGTGATTCTACCAAATCCAACAGGGCAAAGGAAACACCAATTAGCAAGACTTTTTTTCCGGCTTTATCAAGGGTGACCAACGTATTTTTTAATTCGGTTAAATTGTTTAAATAAAACCCGCTTTGTGGATGCCCGCTTTTTTCTATCAAATAATTGGCCATATAGATCAGGGAAGAGCCTTCACGTTCCAGATACGAAGGCAAAAGTGCCAGCACCACATAGTTATTAACATCCCCGTAAAAACGGCGAAAGGCTTTGGTGAAACTGGCTTCGTAAAGGGAAAGATCGGTCACGGCATGTTTGCTGGTTTCCATCCCTGTAGTTCCGCTGCTGGTAAAGGTTTTTTCAATGGTATCTTTTGAGGAAAGAATTTCGTGGCTTTTAAAAAACTGAATAGGCAAAAAAGGGATTTTTGAGATCTCATTTACCTGCTTCGGAATTATTTTTAACAAATCACAAAATCTTCTGTAAACCAGATTATTGGAATATTGAAAATTAAAAACTTCCAATGAAACCTCTTTAAATTCTTCTTCCGAAGAGATTGAAAAAATCTTTTTGTGATCCATCTGAATTGTATTGAAACCGAAGAGTTTAAAGGTAAGAATAAAAAAAGCTTCTAATAATAGAAGCTGGAACTGGTCTTATTTGTAAAAGGATCTACCTGACTATCAATTTTCTCGTGGCCTGATTGGTTCCTTCTTTAATCTTTAAAATATAAATTCCCGGAGTTAATTCGGAAACATCCAATTCTTTGCCTGTCATAAATGAAGAAAGTACTTGTTTTCCTAAAACATTGAAGACTTCCACCTCTTTTGAAGAGTTATTGCGGGAGGTAATATACACCTTTGTTCCGGTTACAGGGTTAGGGTAAATGGAAAGCCCCTCTATAGGTTTTTCAGGAGAAAACGCAGGGGTTATGGTGTTTTGAGCTGTTAATGTATTGGATAACAACAGAAAACAAACTAGTAAAAAACCAATAATATAATGTTGCTTCATGTTTTTTGGGTGTGGTTATTACAAATCTACAATAAATATTTCAAAAATAATACCAAAGAACAAGAGGGGTTGCGTTAAATATAGGTTTTTTTTTAAAATAAAAGCAGGCTATCAAAAATAGCCTGCTTTATAAAAATTCAAAAGTAGAAAACCAATTGCAAATTTACAATCTCGAGTTTATCCAGGACCATCCTGAGATATCAACTTGAGTTTCCAAAGAATAATCGGCAGTGAGAACTGCGTTTATTCCATCAATTTTTACGTTGGATAAAGCACCATTATCTTTCATATCAACATTGGTTGTATATCCTTCAAGATGAAGGTTAGTGAATACTGCACCAGATTCTTTTTTGAACTGTAGCGCTGTACCACCTGTAGTAGAAATAGCGGTAAAGTTGATGAGTTTAGGACTATTGTTTACTCCGTCACCTTCAACAGCAGTAGAAAATCCTTCGATGTTATGCAATACGTAAGTATTGGTAACAGATCCGTTCCATCCTTCAGTCCAGTCTACCGCGTCATCTTCGTTATTTTCTAAATAAAGATTGGTTGCAGAAACAGTACCTCCAAAAAATTCAACACCGTCATCAGATCCGTTTATTATAGCTACGTTTTCAACGACAGTACCCGATCCTACAGAGTAAAACGAAATTCCGTTATATTGGGACTCAGCGTTTATTTGCGCACCGGTTCCAAGTATTACAAGGTTTTTTATGCTTCCTGAACTGTCTGCATCATCATTTCCACCGTAAATGAAACCACCTACTTCTGCAATTGCATCCACACCTTCAGTAGTAGTAGCTTTTCCAACAAGAGTTAAACCACCCCAGTCACCTGGATTTGCATTTGCTGAAGAGATAACGACCGGATTAGCTTCAGTTCCCTGAATATCAATTTTTCCGCCTTTAAGAATTGCAATATACACATCGGTTCCGCCATCACGTGCAGTGATCTTGGTTCCTGCCGGAATAGTAAGTTTTCCGCCATTTTGAACAATGTAAGATGAATTCAACTGATAATCTACAGAAGCATCTAAAGTAATATTTCCCGTAATAACTCCCTGAAGAATTGTAGCATCTACACTACCTCTGTTATTGATCCAGTCAAAAGAACTTTCATCTACAGTAGGAGCGGCAT
>Ga0314774_1002005_pt1 | contig 12037 bp, 11 predicted proteins | sample MetaGCBIA2018_FD_204515 | JGI IMG/M metagenome (GOLD analysis project Ga0314774, IMG submission 204515) | Cryopeg brine microbial communities from Beaufort Sea near Barrow, Alaska, United States - CBIA 2018 | ecosystem: Environmental > Aquatic > Marine > Coastal | place: USA: Alaska | collected... | reverse complement strand
TCAGCCAGCGGATGTCCGGAATCGCCACTCAGACAGCGGCCTATGTCGCCCAGGTGGCTGGTACTCACGCGCGTATCGTCGATACTCGCAAGACGACGCCCGGGCTGCGCGCACTCGAACGTCACGCCGTGCGTTGTGGAGGCGGACACAACCACCGCTTCAGCCTCTCGGATGCGGTGATGGCGAAAGACAACCATCTTGCGGTCCTCGCGGCCGAGGGAATCGATCTCGGCGAGGCGCTTCGCCGCGCGCGTGCTCGCATCGGACACACAACACATCTTGAGGTGGAGGTTGACCGTCTCGACCAGATCGAGACGGTTGTCTCGGCAGGCGTCGACACGATCATGCTCGACAACTTCTCGACCGACGACTTGCGCGCCGGCGTCGCTCTGGTCGCAGGCCGCGCCATAGTTGAGGCGAGCGGTGGCGTGAACCTTGACACTGTCGCGGCAATTGCGGCAACCGGGGTTGATGTGATCTCGGTGGGTGCGCTTACACACAGCGTTCGCTCCCTCGACCTCGGCCTCGACATTGCAGTGAGGGCATCCGCGTAATGGTCTTTCTCGACTCAGCAGCAACAACACCCGTCCGCCGAGAGGTACTCGAAGCGATGTGGCCACTGCTGACAGGAGACTTCGGCAACCCCTCGAGTCATCACGAGCTGGGGGAGTCCGCGAAGCGTGCCCTTGATGCGGCGCGAAAGAGTGTCGCAGCAGTGATCGGGTGTCGGGCATCCGATGTCGTCTTCACGTCGGGCGGTACAGAGTCAGACAACCTTGGCATCAAAGGACTCGCGCTCGCCGCACCACGAGGCCGTCACATTGTCACGAGTGCCATCGAGCATGAAGCAGTGTTGGAATCAATTGGCTACTTGCGGCGTATCCACGGCTTTGAGGTCACCGTACTTCCGGTAGATAGTGCGGGGCTTGTTGACGTGCAGCAGGCACGTGAGGCGCTTCGCCCAGACACAACTCTCTGCACAATCATGTATGCCAACAACGAGGTTGGCGTCGTGCAGCAGATCGCGGCAATAGCCGCGCTGTGCCGAGCACACTCTGTGCCGATGCACACGGATGCGGTGCAGGCAGCGGGCTGGCTCCCACTTAAGCTCGCCGAGTTAGGTGTCGACGCCCTGAGCTTGTCTGGTCACAAGCTCGGCGCACCGAAGGGCATCGGCGTTCTCATCGTGAAGGGACGCCGCAGTCTTGAGCCTGTATTGCACGGGGGAGGGCAAGAGCGCGGCAAGCGCTCGGGCACCGAGAACGTCGCCGGAGCTGTCGGCTTTGCGCATGCCCTCGCGCTCGCCGAGAGCGACCGAGTTGATCGGGCAGCCCGCACTGCGCTTCTGCGCGATGACTTCGTTTCTGACGTGATGACACGAGTGCCTGACGCGATCCTCACTGGGCCCGTTGTGGCAACTGACGCCAGCGCTGACGGTGACTTCAGCGCGACCGCACCCCACCGCCTCCCGAACAATGCCTCGTTCTGCTTCCCCGGAACAGGGGGAGAAGCACTCCTGCTAGAACTCGGACGTGCAGGAATCATCTGCTCAGCAGGTTCAGCGTGCGCGGTGGGAAGCGACGAAGCTTCTCACGTACTCACGGCGATGGGTATCGACGCTGAGGTCGCACAGACCGCGGTTCGTTTCAGCCTCAGCGGAGATACCACGGCCGAGCAACTTGCGACCGTTGCCGCCGAGATCGAGTCCGCCTACCGTGCGGTGCGCTCGCTCTCCGAATAGTCCTGTAGCCCCCAGGCAGACCCGCCAAGAGCGCTGAGCGTCTTAATTGTTGTCGCGACGCTCGGGATCCGGGTTGCCCCCGGCTGAATCACATACTGAATCGTGCGCTCACTTGACGGTTGCGGGGCATGGATGCTCACGCCCTCCGGCAGGGCCAACGAAGACAGTGCCAGCTGGGGGAGAAGTGCAACACCCAGGCCCCGGGACACGAAATTCAGCACCGCGAGAGCGTTGTCGGTCTCAAGTTCGATCTCCGGCGCAAAACCCTCAACTTCGCAGAGTGCTAGGAGGTGACCGCGACAAAGGGCGCAGCCCGCGATCCACGCATCATTGGCAAGGTCGCCCAGACTGACTCGATCCGCTGACGCGAGAGGATGGCTGTCGGGCAGCACCAACACTACGGGTTCCGTGAACAGCGGAACCGTCGTGTGGGCGCCGTCGCGTGACAAATGAGGGTCAGCGCGATCGCCAGGGTACGAAAACGTAATCGCCACATCCGCGGTCCCATCGCGCAGCAGCTGCAATGCCTGCGGGGGCTCCGCTTCCACATAGTTGACAGTCAGGTTCGGATGCTGCTGCCTCAACTGACGGATGAGCCGAGGAATTACCGTCGACGATGCCGTGGGGAAGGCCGCGATTCGTACCGTTCCGCTCGACAGGCCAGCCAGTTCTGCGAGTTCGGCGCTCGCGGCATCCACCGCATTGAGGATGGTGACAGCGTGGCTCGCCAAGGCCCGTCCCGCTTCGGTGAGGCGCACCCCTCGACCAGAACGGACGATCAGCGCGAGGCCGATTCTGGACTGTGCCCGGGTGAGATGTTGGCTGAGCGCGGGTTGGCTGTAGCCGAGGGCACGTGCGGCTTTGCTGATCGTGCCGTGTTCGGCAATGGCGCGCACGATTCGCAGCGAAAGGAGATCGGGGGTGGTGTCCACTTCTAAAGCATAACCAAAAGTGATGTTTGGTATGTCAATCATGCTCTTGTCGCATGTATTTATCCGGGAGCACTATGGATGCATGACATCCACAGCACTCGCGAACGCGATGGAGAGCTTCACCAACACGCGCGGCTACCTCGCGGCCGCCACGATGGGCCTACCGCCACAAGCAACAATCGCGGCACTGTCAGACGAACTTCAGCGCTGGTCAAGTGCAGCCAGCAATCCCATGGACTACGGCGAAATTGTTGAACGCACTCGAGCGCACTACTCGCGGCTCGTAGGAGTCTCAGCCGACCGAGTGGCAATTGGTTCTCAAACCTCAGTGCTCGCGTCACTGATTGCCTGCTCATTGCCAGCAGGTTCGGAGGTGGTGTGCATCGAATCCGATTTCACCTCGATTGTTTTTCCCTTCTTGCAACACAGTGAACTCACCGTGCGTTCCGTTCGCCTCGCAGACCTGGCTGAAGCGATCACCGACAGCACCGCGCTTGTCGTCTTCTCGCTCATCCAGTCGTGCAACGGAGCCGTTGCAGATGTGGACACCATCACAGCCGCCGCCGCACGTCATGGTGTGCGCACGCTCTGCGACGTGACACAAGCAGCCGGCGTCTACCCGGTGGATGCCAGCCTTTTCGACGCGACAGTCTGCCACGCCTACAAGTGGTTGTGTGCGCCTCGCGGGGTCGCATTTCTCACTATTTCCGAGGATTTCGCACAGCACATCGCCCCCGTGCACGCCGGTTGGTATGCGGGCGATGACGTGTGGGGCAGCGTTTACGGTCCCGCCATGAATCTGGCGAAGGATGCCCGCAAGTTCGACGTTTCGCCAGCGTGGCAAGCCTGGGTCGGTGCCGAACACTCGATCGAGCTATTCGCGAACCTCGATATTGCCGAAGTCTGGTCACACTCAACAGCGCTCGCAAATCAGCTCTGTGACGCCCTGGGTATCGAGCAACAGAACCAGGCGATCGTCACGTGGCCCGATGAAAGCGGCGCCGATCTCGCGAAACTGAATGCCTCGGGGATAACGGCATCGGTGCGTGCTGGTCGGCTTCGAGCCGCATTTCACCTCTGGAATACCGAAGAGGACGTGACCGCGGTCATTGCGGCGCTGAGTGTCTAGCTAAACTGGACACCCGCCGACCGTGCATCCAGCTCGGCTGATTATTGGAGTTTCTGTGGCTACCCCTAACCCCCTCGACGCCGTTATCAACCTCGCCAAGCGCCGAGGTTTTGTCTTCCAATCGGGAGAGATCTACGGCGGTTCACGCTCTGCTTGGGACTACGGCCCCCTCGGAATGGCTCTCAAAGAGAACATCAAGAAGCAGTGGTGGCAGACCATTGTTCAGGGCCGCGACGATGTTGTTGGTATCGACTCCGCCGTCATCCTGCCGCGCAAAGTGTGGGAAGCATCCGGCCACGTCGACGTCTTCTCCGACCCGCTCGTCGAATCGCTGCACACCCACAAGCGTTACCGTGCAGACCACCTTCTCGAAGCCTATGAGGAGAAGCACGGTCATCCTCCCGTCAACGGGTTTGCTGACATCCGCGATCCAGACACCGGCCAGCCCGGATCGTGGACCGAACCACAAAACTTCTCGGGACTCCTCAAGACCTTCCTCGGCCCCGTCGACAACGAAGAAGGCATGCACTACCTGCGCCCCGAGACGGCTCAGGGAATCTTCACCAACTTTGCCAACGTCATGGGCGCTGCTCGAATGAAGCCGCCGTTCGGTATTGGGCAGGTCGGCAAGTCGTTCCGCAACGAGATCACACCGGGAAACTTCATTTTCCGCACGCGTGAATTCGAGCAGATGGAGATGGAATTCTTCGTCGAACCCGGCACTGACGAAGAGTGGCACCAGTACTGGATCGACGAGTCGATGAAGTGGTACACCGATCTCGGGATCAAGCCAGAGAACCTGCGTTTCTACGAGCACGCTCCAGAAAAACTCTCGCATTACTCCAAGCGCACCGTGGACGTCGAGTACCGTTTCCGCTTCGCCGGCGGGGAGTGGGGTGAACTCATGGGTATCGCCAACCGGACCGACTTCGACCTGCGCACACACTCCGAGGCCTCTGGCGCCGACCTGTCGTACTTCGACCAGGCCAAGGACGAGCGTTGGACGCCGTACGTGATCGAGCCAGCCTTTGGACTCACGCGCGCGCTCATGGCGTTCCTCATCGACGCGTACGCCGAAGACGAGGCTCCCAACGCCAAGGGTGGCATCGACAAGCGCACCGTGTTGCGACTTGACCGTCGTCTCTCACCAGTGAAGGTCGCGGTATTGCCGCTTTCGCGCAACGAGCGACTGTCGCCGCTGGCCCGCAGCGTGGCTGCTGACCTACGCAAGTTCTGGAACGTCGACTTCGACGACGCCGGCGCGATCGGTCGCCGCTACCGCCGCCAGGATGAGATTGGCACGCCGTTCTGTGTCACGGTCGACTTCGATTCGCTCGACGACGATGCCGTGACGATTCGCGAACGTGACTCGATGGAGCAGCAGCGCATTCCGCTGGACAAGTTGCGCGGCTACCTCGCCGAGCAGCTGATCGGCTGCTAGCGCGCCTCCTGCGGCCCAGGCAGCATCCGCTCGGGCACCCGCACAGCTGGCGATGCTGTCCACACCTCCCGCATTTCCACGGAAATTCAGGAAAACGGAGGGTGCTGGGCGTCCAGCCCCATTGAATACTGGCAAGCGCTGAGTCGATCCCGCCGGTTTTCCTGAGTTTCCGAAGGTGTCGGCTTCTCAACAGCAGCAACGTCGACGGCAAGTCCACCGAAACGTGCTGGCGCACCTCGGTGGTATACCGGTTTCAGAATGCTGTCCACATGGTCGACATTGCGGAATTGGTAGACAGTCTTGGCGGGCTTGCACAGAAACGCCAGCTTGTGGCGAGGGGTGCACAAGATCTTGACCTGACTCGCGCCGTCAGGGAGGGTGTGGTGTCTAGAGCGCGGCAAGGTTGGTACACCACCGTTGATACGACGGAATCGCGAGTGAGAGCGGTTCGAGTCGGCGGCCGTCTGACGGGGATATCGGCCATCGGCGATTGGGACGGTTGGGTTTTGGGGGAGCGTCCATTGCACGTGTCGGTTCCACACAATGCGGCACGGTTGCGCAGTCAGTGGAACCGAAGAAAGCCCATCGGGGCACGGCACGGTGTGCGGCTGCACTGGGATCCGCCTGCCAACAGCGATCGCGGAACCCCCTGGCATGTCGGCGTCCTTGAGGCACTTCGGCGAGTGGTTGTTGATGAGGATCTCGAAACGGCGGTCGCAGCTATCGATTGGGCGCTGCACAGCGGGCGAATTGATGAGTTCGATTTTGAGCAACTTATTCTCAGTCTGCCCAACCACAAACGTGGGATTAGGTCGTGGGTCGACGGGGAGTGCGAGAGCCTGCCAGAGAGTCTTGCGCGCACGAGACTGCGGCTTGCGGGACACACCGTTGAGATCCAGGTCGCCGTCGGGGCCAAGCGAATCGATATGGTCATCAACGGCATCGTCGGGCTCGAGATCAACGGCAAACAGTTTCATGCCCACACCTTCGAGGAAGATCACCTGAAAAGCGTCGAGATAACGATTGCGGGATTTCACGCGATGAGCGTGAGCGCAAAAATGGTGTTCGACCAGTGGGGGCTCTTCCAGCGAGCAGTCGCGATTGCGCTGGCGTCTCACGCCCCGCCCACATTCGGAAATTCAGGAAATCCGGCGGGAAGAGTCCTTGCAGACCCTGTGTTCCCGCGAGTTCGCGAACCAGCGCTCTAGCATTTCCTGAGTTTCCGAATGGGGAGAGCGGGAATACCAGCGCATGCACGGCGTTGGAGTCACAGTGAATGAAACTGCAGTAGTTGCAAACGAACCCGTAAAAGTCGACATCTGGTCTGATGTTCAGTGCCCCTGGTGCTACATCGGTAAGCGCCGCTTCGAGGCGGCCATCGAGAGCTCCGGCATCGCCGTCGATATCGAGTACCACTCCTTCGAACTTGCTCCAGACACTCCTGTTGAGTATGAAGGCACCCCGACTCAGTTCTTGAGCGAGCGCAAGGGACTCGCGATGCCCCAGGTCGAAGAGATGCTCACACGTGTTACCGACATCGCCACAAGCCTCGGACTCGACTACGACTACGAGCACATTCACCAGACCAACACGGTAAAAGCCCACGAACTTCTCCACTACGCCAAGGCGCATGGTCGTCAGCTTGAAATGAAGGAGCGCCTTCTCGACGCCTACTTCGTCAAGACCGAACACGTCGGACGCATTGAGGATCTCGCAGACATTGCAGCATCCATTGGGTTCGACCGCGACGAAGTCGCAAGCGTGCTTGAGTCAAGTGAATACCTGCCGGCAGTGAAGGCCGACATGGAAATCGCTATGCAGTACGGCATCCAGGGCGTGCCGTTCTTCGTGATTGACGGCAAATATGGGGTTTCGGGTGCGCAAGAAAGCGAAACATTCGCTAACGTTCTCACACAGGTACTTACTGAAAGAGATGCGTAACTAATGGACGCCGCAACGAAGCCCATCCCGACCTTTGCCCTTCAGCAGGTCGGCGACCCCAACGTTGGCGTCTGCGAGGGTGACGCATGCATCGTGGATGACCGTCACTCGCAGGCTCTAGTGAATCGCCAGATCGACGAAGGTCTCGTCTAGCCGATAAAGGTCTCGTCTAGCCGACGAAGCCCCGGTTCGACCATTCGATGATTTCCTTTGCGGTGGCGTACTCGGGAGCCGCTCGTGCCACCCGTGAAGGTACTTGAGTGAGCGGAACCGTCGTCGGACGATCCGGTAGCGATGCGTGCTGCCGATCGGGGGCATTAAATCGCTTGTTGATGAGTGCTCCTGCAATGGCTCCGCCGCCGAAGGCGAGTGGAAGCAGCAGCAGGTATGCCGTCGGGTCCAGTTCCGCTGAGATGCCGAGGGCCAGAGTGCCTCCCACTGCGACAACGGCTCCGATTGTGATGGCGACCCACCAACGCTGAAGTTTTGCATTTTCGGCATCCCATGCCCGCTGGGCCCGAAGCTCTTCGAGTGCTTCTTCGCCCGGCGACAGGCTCACCCAGGTGCGCCCTTCAAAGCGGAAGACATTGGGGTGGTTGTTGATTGCCATTAGTCGGTTGACCCTTCGATTGTGATGTCGGCGACGGTTGCGTTGAGCCCACTGATGAGGTCGTCGGTGTGCACCCAGACGCTGTAGCCGTGTTCGCCTGATCCCATTGACACACGTTTTCCCGCGATCCGTTCGTCGGCGAAGACGGGCCATGCTGTGCTGCTGCCCAAAGGAGTAATGGTGCCACGCGCATAGCCGGTGGCCTCGAGGGCTAGCTCGGCTTCGGGCATCCGCAACTTATTGACCCCAACGACAGTACGCAGTTTTGGCCACGAGATTTGACGGTCACCGGGTACGAGCGCAAAGAGGTAGGTGCCGTCGCTGCGTTTCACTACGAGCGATTTCACGATCTCTGCCGGGGTGATTCCCAATAGTTCAGCGGCGTGCTCTAGCGAGTCAGCGCGTGGACGTTCGACTATCTCAATGGGGATACTGCGACGCTCAGCGTCGTGGCGAACGCGGTCGGTTCCTGCTGTCAATCTGGGCCTCCCGGTTAGTGCGACGCCGTTTCAGGCGCGCCATGGGACAATTGCTGTGTGACCATTCTTGCCCCTGCCGACCCGCGTGTCGCGCCACCGCTTGCCATCGGGCGTCTTGAACTCGATGTGCCTGTCGTTTTGGCGCCCATGGCGGGCATCACCAATACCGCTTTTCGGCGTTTGTGCCGCGAATACGGCGCTGGGCTGTATGTCAGCGAAATGATTACGAGTCGTGCCCTGGTTGAGCGCACGCCTGAGAGTATGCGCCTGATTACGCATCACGAGTCGGAGACGACACGCAGTATTCAGTTGTATGGCGTCGACCCGAAGACTGTCTCTGAAGCGGTGACGATGTTGGTGGCTGAGGACCGCGCCGACCACATCGATCTAAATTTCGGATGCCCGGTGCCCAAGGTCACTCGCAAGGGTGGGGGAGCGGCGCTTCCGTGGAAGATTGATCTGTTCCGCGACATTGTCGAGGGTGCTGTTATAGCTGCCGGCGACGTTCCGCTGACGATCAAGATGCGCAAAGGCATCGATTCTGACCACCTGACGTACCTCGAGGCGGCACGTGTTGCTTCTGGTGCAGGCGTCGCGAGTATCGCGTTGCATGCGCGAACGGCTGCCGAGTTCTATTCTGGCAACGCCGACTGGTCGGCCATCGAAAAGCTCAAAAACACCATCACCGATACCCCAATTTTGGGCAACGGTGACATTTGGAGTGCTGCGGATGCGCTGCGCATGGTTGATGAGACCGGATGCGACGGTGTCGTTGTTGGGCGTGGTTGCCTCGGCCGCCCGTGGCTCTTCGGTGACCTTGCCGCCGCCTTCCGTGGCGAGACCCTCAAGGCGGAGCCAAGTCTTGGTGAGGTCGCTGCCGCCTTCAAACGCCACGCGGAGTTGCTGGTCGAGTTCTTCGGTGAAGAAGATCGTGCGTGCCGCGACATCCGCAAGCATGTTGCGTGGTATTTCAAGGGGTATGCCGTTGGTGGTGAGTTGCGCGCAAGCATGGCGACGGTGCAGTCTCTGTCTCAACTTGATGACCTTCTTGGCGAGCTTGACTGGTCGCAGCAATATCCGGGTGCGGATGCTGAGGGCCAGCGCGGTCGCGCCGGCACCCCGAAGAAGCCGTCGCTTCCGCAGGGCTGGCTCGATAGTCGTGAGCTGCAGGAGACGCACCGTTCCGAGTTGAACCAAGCAGAACTGAGTACCAGTGGCGGCTAAGGGGTATACGGAGGCTGACGCTGAGCGTTGGTTTCCGGAGCAGCATTCGAGTCGTCGCAGTGACTTCGCTCGTGACCGTGCCCGTGTTGTGCATTCCAGCGCGCTTCGCCGCCTTGCCGCGAAGACCCAGGTGCTCAGCCCGACGATGGGTACCGATTTTGCCCGCAACCGCCTGACGCACTCGCTTGAGGTCGCGCAGGTGGGTCGCGAGCTGGCCGACAGTTTGGGTCTCGATCCTGACGTTGTCGATACTGCGTGTCTTTCGCATGACCTCGGGCACCCACCTTTCGGCCACAATGGCGAACGTGCGCTCAATGAGTGGGCGGCAGACATTGGTGGGTTTGAGGGAAATGCGCAAACTTTGCGCCTGCTGACTCGTATCGAGCCGAAAGTGTTTGGCCCTGACGGGGTTACTTATGGTCTCAATCTCACTCGTGCGAGCCTCGATGCCAGCACCAAGTACCCGTGGCCGAGCGCGCAGGGCATTCCTGACCCGAGCGGTCGCAGTAAGTACGGCTTTTTCGACGATGACACTGCGGCTTTCGAGTGGTTGCGCGCCGGCGCACCCGATCGCCAGCGCTGTATCGAAGCGCAAGTGATGGACCTTTCGGATGACATCGCATACTCGGTGCACGACTTCGAGGATGCCATTGTCGGCGATTATGTTGACGTCACAGCACTTGGTGCGCGCGTCGATCACGACGACCTTGTGGATTCGATGTTCGAGTGGATTGGCGGAGAGTTTTCTCACGACGAGCTCATCGCGGCGTTCGATCGCCTCGATCTTCTCGATCCGTGGATTGACCAGTGGGATGGCAGTCGTGCCGCGCACGGCCGCCTCAAAAACCTCACGAGCCAACTCATCGGTCGTTTTGCCGGAGCGGCGGTTCAGGCCACTCGGGATGAACACGGCACTGTTGCTCTTGCGCGTTTCGGTGGAAGCCTCATTGTGCCTCAGGAGATCCAAGCCGAGATCGCTGTGCTTAAGGGAATTGTGGCGGCATTCGTGATGTCGACGAATGCGCGTCGGCCGATTTACCAGCAGCAGCGTGACGTTCTTACTGAGCTGGCTGATGTGTTGTTGTGGACTGCCCCGAGCAATCTTGATTCCGGATTTGTGGCAGATTGGAACGCTGCAGAAGACGATCACCAACGCAAACGGTCAGTGGTTGATCAGGTCGCTAGCCTCACGGATCAGTCCGCGATGGCGTGGCACACGAGGCTGGTTGGCTAGAGTCACCGGCGGGTGAGCCTACAATTGCGAATGTGGCTGGGCTGATCCGAAGAAACGATATCGACGAGGTGCGTTCGCGCACTAACCTCGCCGATATCGTTGGCGACTATGTCACTCTCAAGAGTGCCGGTTCCGGCTCGATGAAGGGCCTGTGTCCCTTTCACGAAGAACGCAGCCCCAGCTTTCACGTTCGACCGCAGGTCGGTTTTTACCACTGTTTCGGTTGCGGCGAGGGCGGCGACGTCTTCACCTTCCTGCAGCGCATGGGCCACGTTTCATTCTCTGAAGCCGTTGAACGTCTTGCTGGTCGTATTAGCTATGACCTGCACTATGAGGATGGCGGAGCGGCGACCGATCACGGCAACCGCGCACGAATCCTTGCGGCGAATCAGGCGGCATCCGATTTCTTTGTAGCTCAGCTTGCTACCGCTGAGGCCGAGCCTGGGCGGGCGTTCTTGGGGGAGCGTGGCTTCGATCAGTCGGCGGCCGAACGTTTCGGTCTTGGTTTTGCGCCTCGTGGTGGTGTTCTCACTAAGCATCTGAACACTCTGGGCTTCTCGTCTGAGGAACTTGTCGTTGCCGGGCTGATTGGCAAGGGCGAGCGTGGTGACTACTACGACCGTTTCCGTGGCCGCCTGGTGTGGCCGATCCGCGACGTCACTGGCCAAACGCTTGGCTTTGGTGCGCGTCGCCTGCTCGAGGATGACAAGGGTCCCAAGTACCTCAATACGCCGGAGACCCCGGTTTACCACAAGAGCCAAGTGCTTTATGGTCTCGACCTGGCCAAGAAGGACATTTCACGCAGCAAGCAGATTGTTGTCGTCGAAGGCTATACGGATGTGATGGCCTGCCATCTTGCGGGTGTTACGACAGCCGTCGCGACCTGTGGCACCGCGTTTGGTGTCGACCACATCAAGATCGTTCGGCGGATGATCGGTGACTACGACAACGCAGACACCACCGCCACCGGCGAAGTCATCTTTACCTTCGACCCGGATGAGGCAGGACAGAAGGCCGCCAACCGCGCGTTCGCTGAGGAACACCGTTTCGCAGCGCAAACCTTCGTTGCGGTTGCCTCTGACGGTCTCGACCCGTGCGATTTGCGGCTCAAGAAGGGCGATGGTGCAGTTCGCCGCCTCGTCACCACCCGCAAGCCGATGTTCGAGTTCAAGATCCGTCGCGAACTGGCTGTCCATGATCTCGAAACCGTTGAAGGTCGTGTGGCTGCTCTTCGTGCCGCCGCTCCCGTTGTTGCTGGCATTCGCGATCAAGCACTTGGTATTGGCTATGTGCGAAGCGTTGCTGG
>Ga0314774_1002004_pt1 | contig 12053 bp, 13 predicted proteins | sample MetaGCBIA2018_FD_204515 | JGI IMG/M metagenome (GOLD analysis project Ga0314774, IMG submission 204515) | Cryopeg brine microbial communities from Beaufort Sea near Barrow, Alaska, United States - CBIA 2018 | ecosystem: Environmental > Aquatic > Marine > Coastal | place: USA: Alaska | collected... | reverse complement strand
CCCGGTTGAGAGCGGCTTTAACAGTGAACGGACAGGCCGAGCAGGTCATGCCTGGGACGGACAAGGTGACCGTTTGTTGTGCCGCCAGGGCGGGCAAGCTCACCAACAGGAATAACGCAGTGGCAATCAGTGATTTTTTCATGGTGTAGTGCCTCTCAGTAAAATAGGGGTAAGACGAACGGGAAAGCCAGCGCAGTCAGAATGAGCAGCGCGACGATCCAGAAAACGACCTTGTAGGCCATGCGCACTTGCGGTACCGCGCAAACATCGCCCGGCTGACAGGCCCCGGCAGGTCGGTATATCTGACGCCAGGCAAAGACCATTGCCACCAGTGCCGCACCGATGAACCAGGGCCGGTAGGGTTCCAGGGCTGCCAGATTGCCGATCCAGGCGCCTGAAATGCCCAGCGTGATTAAGATCAGGGGGCCGAGGCAGCAGGCGGATGCCAGAATGGCGGCGACGCCTCCTGCAAACAGCGAACCGCGACCGGTTTTGGACTCTGACATTGCAATGGCTCCTTTCATGAAATGGGTGACTAAGATAAGGTTACTCCCGTAGTCAGCTACGGAATCAAGCATTATGTCCAAAAAACGACGTTCAATGACCATCGGCGCCCTGGCCAAGGCCGCCGGTATGGGGGTGGAAACCATCCGTTATTACCAGCGGCGGGGGTTGGTGGCAGAACCTGAAAAGCCCTATGGGAGCATTCGTCATTACGACGACCAGGCCTTGGCACGTCTTCACTTCATTCGGACGGCCCAATGGCTGGGATTCAGCCTGGATGAAATCGGGGGACTGCTGACGCTGCAGGACGGTACCTATTGCGATGAAGCACGGGTATTGGGCGAGCAAAAACTAGCCAGTGTGCGGGGGAAAATTTCAAGCCTGCGACGCATCGAGCGTGCTCTGGACGGGTTAGTGCAGGAATGCTGCGCTCAGCGTGGGAATGTTGAATGCCCATTAATCACATCGCTGCAGGATGGACTTGAAAACACACGGCTTTTACCTGATTAAAGAACAAGACAGCCCTTGAACGGCGCGTACACAAAATTAATGGCTGAAGGGAGGTACGCTTACCTCTCCAACCAAAAGCCAGTGCCTCCCGAAAGGCGAGACACTGGGCATGGCGCGCACTCGCTCTGCGATTGACAGCTACCTTTGCTATTATTACATTTAGTTACACACTTATAGCTATTAGCGTTTTTCGCAAGGTTGGAATTCATGCTGTTCCGTCAGTTCTTCGACAAAACATCCAGCACCTACACCTATCTCATTGCGTCCGGCCGGGGTCGAGAAGCGCTCATCATCGACCCCGTAAAAGAGTCGACGGGGCCTATCTTGGGTTAATAGATCAACTTGATCTTAAGCTTGTCCGGGCGATTGATACCCACACTCATGCTGACCACATCACTGCCCTTGGTGATCTGCGTGACGCCACCCAATGCGTCACCATGATGGGTGAATTTACTAACGCGGAATGCGTATCAGAACATGTATCGGAAGGTGATCGAATTGATATCGACGGCATTCGGTTGGAAGCCATTTACACTCCGGGCCACACTGATGAATCCTTTAGTTTTTACTGGAATCAGGGCGACCAGCAGGCGGTATTCACCGGCGATGTGTTATTGATTCGAGGTAGTGGCCGGACTGATTTACAGGGCGGCGACCCGCGCAAGAGCTACGATTCTATCGTTAACAAGCTGTTCCGCTTACCTGACGATACGTTGGTGTATCCAGCGCATGACTACAAAGGAATGCTGAGCTCCTCCATCTACGAGGAGAAGCATTACAACCCACGTCTGGCGGGCAAATCGGAAGCCGAGTACACCCGGATCATGAATAATCTTAACTTGCCCGACCCCAAACTGATGGATGTTGCCGTGCCTGCAAATTTGGCATGCGGAAAGCAATCGTGATGTTTTTGTTACCCAATGACGCTGCGTTCGGCATTGAATGCTGAGTCCGGCTTCGATCATACCCTGGGTAAACAAACCCACGAGAATTGAGGTTGAGCTTATATGGGGAGAATTCAGTGGATCGGACTGCAAACATTCAAGGCCTAACTGGAGGCAGATGATAGGGTATCAGTCGATGTCAATCCTTATTCGATTGAATCTCGCTTAAATCTCTGCTCCCTGCCAGCGGAATCATGATATGGGCATACGGTGTGCCGGACCACATAACCCAGGCGCCAGTCCCGCCTGAATCGGTTGGTAGTCCTTCCAGGCCCTTGGCGTCGGGTACCGCCACCATAATATGAGGCGGGCGGGGGTCTGATTGCCACGCGCCTTTGTCCTGCGGCCCCTGGGCGCGCGGATTGGTATCGCTACCTGGCTTGCCGCCTTGCAACATATACCCGAAGCCGACCCGGTCGGTTTGGGGTTTGGTCTTTTGCATGTAAGCCTTCATAAAGCCTTGATAGGATGGATCAAGGCATCTGGGGCTATTTCCTGGTTCGGCGGCGTGGTCCGGAGAACACACCCAGCCGTTGCTGCCCTTGCGTAATACCCTGCCATCCATTGTTTTTACTGTGGCGTGTTTAGCGACATCGGAGGGCGCTGCACTCAGTGCGTTTTTGATCAGATCTGAGTCAGAGGCCGATAACTCCGAAGACGTCAATGCTGGCGTGTGATCGGTATTCGAACTGGCACAGCCTGCCAACAGTAAGGTGGTTGCCGACATAGCCAATAAATTACGTGTACGCATGGTTTTCTCTCCATTTGGGGAATGAGTCATAGCGTCAATCATCGATTCGCTCCGAACTGAGTTGAATACTATCGAGTGGTCGGAATTTAGGGCGCCACTTGTGGGTAGGCGCGCCTCTTTAAAAGTGCCTGCAGGGCAAGACTAGCCCTACCGGCTGTCCGGCGGTTTTACGCCGCGGCCCGACAAGCCTCTGCACAGCGACGGCAGGCGTCCGAGCACTCCAGGCACAACTTCAGGCAGGTCTGCGTGCCCTCTCGGCGCAGCAATCTACGCAACGTTCGCAGGCTCCCAGGCATGCCAGGCATGCCAGGGCCGACTCGCTACATTGGTCTTGGTTATTTTCGTTCATCAGATTCTCCTTGGATTGATAGCAACGCTATGCGATTCGGTATGGATGAAATTTCCCTTCGTGATAATCCACTCTTGTCTGCGTCACGAAAGATACGACACCGAAATCCTAGATTCTGGAGTCAGCTCCATGTCAAGGTCTGATTCTCGGGAAGTGGATATTTGGTCAGCGCCGTGCTTTTGATTCGTCCGGCATTTCGGAGCGAAACAACCGGATTGAACCCAGAGCAAGGATTAATTCAACCCCCGCAAACAGCCCAAATGCGGCCACAAAGCCGAACCGTAACAGTTCGCCGAAAATCAGGCTGCCCAAGCCAAAGCCGACAAACAGGGTAAATACGTTCAAGCCCATCGCCTGGCCGGGACGCTTGCCTCCAAATGAAGTGACGATGCCGGCAAACAAAGGCTGAGTAGTGTCATAGCCCAGCGATAGCACCATCATGATCACCGGCGCAAGAAGCACCGGAAAATCGAACAGCAAGCCCGTTGCGGCCAACGCGCTCAGACCGAGCCCGATCGGCAGCAATTTCGCGCGCCCCCATCGGTCCGCGGCTCGTCCGACCAGTGGGCCGAACAATAAACCGGGCACACCGTAGCCAAGCAAGGCGAGACCAATGCCGACCGGCCCAAGGCCGTAGCGTTGTTCGAGGTAGACGCCCAGCCAGGTAAACACTCCCGAATGAAACATCGAGTTAACAAAAACATAGCCGTAGGTTCGCTGGCCGCGGGCGGTGCCGAGCAGGCCCAGATAGCCTCGCATCAGGTCGCCGAACGTGCCGCCTACCGGCTGCATCGCGGTGGCAATCAGGCGGCGATAGGGCAGAAACAGCAGCAGGACTATTCCGCCTGCCGCGCTGACGCCCAGGAAAAGCCCGCGCCAGCCGATGATGGGCACCAATATCGAGCCCAGCGGCGAGCCAAACGCCATTCCCCCGGCCATCGCCGCAAACAGCCAACCGAGTGGTCGGCCGCGCTGCTGGTAAGGAAAAAGCTGGGCGACAAGCACGAGTGCGAGCGGCACTACACCGCTGGCCCCCAGGCCGGTCAGCACGCGCCACAACACCATCTGTTCGACGGATGTGGCGGTGGCAGTGAGCGCTGTGAGGACCGAGAACATCGCCAGGGAAGCGAACATGACGCGCTGAACACCGAGCCGATCCGCCAGCAGGCCGAATACCAGGGTGGCGATGCCGTAGGGAATCAAATACGCGGGTACAACAAAACCTGCGGTATGTGCCGAGGTCGCAAACGCGTTCGCAAGTGCCGGTATAATCGGCGCCACCATGTACGCCTGGAAAAAAATAAAAAACGTGGCGAGCGCTAGCCTGCGCAGCAAACGCTCTCGTTCGTGATGCGTGGATACGCGAGCGACGGACTCATATGACATGGAGTGTCCTTTGATCGGTTGGTTGATGGATTCGGCCAGGCCTGCCCACCGGCGAATAATCGGGCCGGCGAGCTACGCACGATTCGCAATGCCTCTGGTGGCGCTGCCGACCCGACTGGATTGCCTTGCGACCCGGCCGGAAATCTATCCTGACTCGGCCGGCGTGGTGACACCTCGCCCGAGCAGCCAGCGCACCATCGGGTAGGCGGTCATAAAGCCCAGCAGCAGTCCGCCCCACATGACGAACCAGAACGCGATAGTGGTCGGCGGATAACCCAGCACAAAAGCCACGATCAACATTGCGGCGCCCATGCCGGTATCGAAGGCGAGAATCGCCAGCACCGATATTTTCAGCGCCACCCGCAGCCGCAATCCGGCCGAACGGATCTGCCCCGCTTGGGTCAGTGACCGGTATTCGAAGGCAATCAACAGCGGCAGCGCGAACACGGCAATCAACAGAATCATCGGCCACACGCCCTTGCCGGCGATCGTCACGCCGGTGCCCACCACGATCGGCACGGCCATCAGGTGGCCAATGAATGACGCCGCGCCGCCGGGGATCGTCTCAATGGCAGCGGTTTCTCCCAGACCCACTTGTGCAGAAGTGCCATGTTGCTGCTGCCATTGCTGGGTGGCCGGACGCCCCCATCGGTAATACGCCCAGAGCGCCAGCGGACCGGCATAGATAGCCGTAATCGGCCATACCGCCTCCCAACTCTTCATGACTTGTCGGTAGCCACCGAGATAGATATCGGCAACGATCACGACTGCGCACAGCAGGCCGATGCCAGTCACCGACCATGAAAGTAGTGTCAGCCATAGCGGTATCGTCATAACAATCTCCTTTTAAATATGCGTATTCTGAAAACAGAATGATTGATCCGGAAAAGCGCAGAGCCGTCTGACACGCAGAGTTGTCTTCCACTTCGTTTCGATGTATTGGCCACCCCTGTGATCGAGGTGGTTTCTGATTGGCACAATTGATGACGCAGAACCGGGACCAGCCTAGATGTTGGAGTTGAGTCCAGGTCAAGGGCGGATAGCTATTGAAGCAAAAATGACCGGTAATTCTCCCTTAAAACAGAGGGCACCGGGATCAGGACGCACGAGGCGGAAGAGCGCATTCTGGCCCTGCCCCCAAAAACTCCTTGACCTGGAGTTAACTCAAGGTCGTATTGTTCTCTTGACGATTATTTAAGAAGGCGACGTTCTCAAGCCGCCCGACTTCAGGAGCAAATCATGAAAACCACGATATTGTCTATCGACGACATGCACTGCGACGGCTGTGTGCAGGTTGTTCAACACCTGCTGGAACAACAGGTCGGCGTTAACGGCTGTTCAGTGTCGCTGGACTCGAAACAGGCACGTGTCGCGCATGACGCCGACCGAATTTCAGACGAGAGACTGGCCGAGGTTCTGCGAGCAGCCGGTTATAAGGCAACGCCTACGGAGAGTTAAGCAGCATGGATCTGCTACAAAGCCTGATTTTGGCGACAGGGCTCGGGCTTTTGGGCTTCGTGGAACCGTGCTCGGTCGGCAGTCATCTAATTTTACTGAAATATCTGGATCAACTCCCGGCACGGCAACGCTGGCTGCAAACGTTGATTTACACGCTCGTGCGGGCCGTATTTACGGGTCTTCTAGGCGTACTCGCCGCCTTTATTGGTGAGGGTTTTCTTGGCGTACAGCACGGCCTATGGGGCGTACTCGGCAGCCTTTATGTGGTACTGGGAGGGGTTTATCTTGCCGGCGGTGCCCCCTGGATGATTAGGCAAATAAATCGGCTATTGCCCCACGTTCCACACACGGCCGGCGGTGCCAGCCTAGGGGCGGTGTTCGGCCTGAATATTCCGGCGTGTGCGGCGCCGTTACTGGCGGTGCTACTGGGAGATGCCGCTGCTCAGGCAGCGGCGGGTTCTGGTGCCGCCTACGGTGCTTTGTCGTTATTCGTTTTTGGTCTGGCGCTTTCCAGCCCTCTCATACTGGCCGTTTTTACGCGCCCCGGACGCCGTCTGCTGACCGCGATTGCGGGGCTTGCCGGACGCATGCCACGCTGGACCGGTGCGGTACTGATAGCGCTGGGCATTTGGTCCATCACCTTGGCGCCTTGATATGACGCGCTTCAAGCTATACCCCGGAGGTACCGTATGACACATGCCACAACCCGTTCAGACGAGTTCACACCATGGAGCGAAGAGGCAACTGACCGTCAAGGGATCAACCGCGTAAGGGCCCATATTGGTGGACTGCATTGTTCACTGTGTACCGGCACTATTGAACGGGCGCTAGGTAGCAAGCCCGGCGTAAAGCGCGTCGCGGTGAGCCTGACCCATGAGCAGGCGCTCGTGGAATACGACAGTGCTCAGGCTAATGCCAAAGATCTGATGGGGACGCTGCAACAGATCGGCTATACCTTGAGCGACCCACGCAAGGTGGAACCTTTCGAACGGCAGGAGAAAGCGCTGGCCGTCGAGCGCAAGCGCTTCGTGGTCGCGCTCGCGATGAGCCTGGCATCAGTCGGACTCATTGTTGATGTCACAAGCATCTGGACCCTCGCGCTCTCAGCAGTGGTCTATGTCAGTCTGGTCGGATTTGGTTATGCGGTTCTGCGTGGCCAGGGTACCGCCGCCGCACTGGCCGGTAGCGTCGGTCTGGCTGCGGGCGGGATCGCCTTATTCGCCCTGCGTGCCAGTGGCGTGCTGACCGGCTTCGAGCCCTTGCTGGTCGCTGCACTCGCACTCGGCATCATGTTCGGCGTTGCCAGGCACATGCTGGTTATGGGAGTACAGGCGCTACGGCGAGGTATTCTCAACCAGCATGTGCTAGTGGAGATCGGGGCCTTCGCGGGACTGACAGGTGGCGGCATCGGGCTCGTCCTTCAGCCTGAAGGTTATCCCACCGCCGCGTTTTTTGCGGTGTCGGTGATGGTGCTTACCTACCATATATTCTCCGAATGGCTATCGCTGATCGTGAAAACGCGCAGTGCACAATCGGTTAAACGATTACTGGATTTGCAACCCGATACGGCACACGTCGTCACTGACGGGGACGAACGGGATCTGCATGTAGAGCAAGTGGCATCCGGTATGCTGGTGCGGGTACGACCCGGCGAGCGTATCCCGGTTGACGGTATTGTTGTCAGTGGTTCATCCGCCGTGGACGAAGCGCTGATTACCGGCGAGTCGCTGCCAGTCGACAAATCGACGGACGATACCGTTGTGGGCGGAGCGATCAATGGCAACGGTACGCTGTTGATCCGGGTCACTGCGGTTGGTACCGAAAGCTTTCTGCACCAGGTGATTAGCAGCGTAGAAGATGCACGAGCCCTCAAACCCGGCCTGCTGCATATCGTGGATCGCGTGCTGCAGGTTTATACGCCCACTGTTTTGATCATTTCGATCCTTGCCTTTCTGGCATGGACCTTGGGGCTTTGGTTATTTGGGGCCGAGCCCCTGCTCCAGCGTGCCGTGTTTGCCGCATTGACTGTACTTGTTATGGGTTATCCGTGTGCGGTCGGTATCTCCGCACCGCTGTCGATTGTAAGGGCTGCGGGTGAGGCCGCAGACAAGGGCGTGTTGATGCGCACCGGCGAAGCTTTTCAGGCGCTGCGCACGGTCGATACGATCGTGTTCGACAAAACAGGCACGCTCACTGAAGGTCGGCCCGCAGTGCGGTCTGTTATCAGTATCGACGGCGATGAGAACAACTTGCTGGCGATCACCGCCGCGGTGGAGGCGGCGTCCGAGCATCCACTGGGCCGGGCGGTGGTCGAAAAAGCGCTGGAGGTCGGGGTGAACTTCCCTGACGTGGAAGATTTTCAGGCCGAGTCCGGTCGCGGCGTGAAAGCGCAGGTTGATGGTAAGACTGTCTGGGTTGGCAGCCCGGCGTTTCTGGAGTCACAAGGTATCGACCTGAGCGCACTGACCCAATGTGTGGAAACCGCCGAACAACAGGGCCATACGGTGATCGTCGTTGCCCGTGACAATCGTCTGCTCGGTGCGATCGCCCTTGGTGACGCTCTACGCGTTGATACCATTGAGACCATCAGCCGACTCCACGAGCTCGGCATCCGGACTGTCATGCTAACGGGTGACAACGAACGCACCGCCCGCCACATTGCAGAGCGTGCTGGCATCGACAATGTTTATGCTGGCGTACTGCCTGCAGACAAAGCTGAAGTCCTGCGCGAAATGCAACGACAGTCGCGAGTCGCGATGGTCGGCGACGGTATCAATGATGCTCCGGCATTGATGCAGGCAGATGTTGGCATTGCTATGGGCAGCGGCACTGATATTGCCATCGACTCCGCCGACATCATTATTCTCAACGGTCGTGTGGGCGCCGTCATTACTGCCTGGGAAATCAGCCGCTGGGGGTATCGCAAGATGCTGCAGAACGTGAGTCTTGCTTTCTTGTTCAACGGCATTGGCATTCCTTTGGCGACCACCGGATTGATCTATCCGGTCTGGGCGATGGTTGCAATGGCCACCAGCGTCACCGTTATTTTTATCAATTCGCTATGGCAGCGACCGGGCATGTTTTTCGATGCAGTGGCGAGCGTGGGTGAAGGAGCCTAATGTAAGGGAGGTCCTTGCCTTCCGAGCATTTGACTTTCCAAACCGGGTTCGAGATTCACCAAAGCGCTCCGGTGTCGCACGGGAATGCCTGCAAGGCAAAGACTATCAGTTATCAAGTGCTCTACGGTATGACCCGCTATGAGACCTGGCTCCGAACAGGTAATGTGGTGACGTATTACGAAAAACAGGCTGGGTATGTCAAATACAACCGACGTAGTTGTCGAAGTGCTGACTTCGTCCGCATGCACTCGCTGCCATCGGGCAAAAACAATGGTTCAGCAAGTGATTGCCGATTGTGACGACGAGCGCATTCAGTACCGCGAGGTCGATGTTGTGGATGCTATCGATTACGCAGTTGAACTGGCGATACTCCGCGTTCCTGCCATTGCGATTAATGGTGACTTGGTGTTCTCGACGCTACCTAAACCACAAGCTTTGCAGGACGCCATTATCAAAAGACTGGGGAAATAACATGCTTCAGATTGGTAAGGTTACGGAAAAACTCGGTATCAGTGCCGATACGCTGCGTTATTACGAGAAAATCAAATTATTACCACGAATTTATCGCAACACAGCTGGTGTTCGATTGTATAACGATAAAGATCTGTCACGCCTGGGCTTTATCAAGCGCGCCCAAAAAATGGGTTTTAGCTTGGCGGAGATTTCAGCGCTCCTCGATTTCCGGGAGAATCCTCAAACAGCCCGGCCACAGGTACGCTCGCTGGCGTTTCAGAAGCTGACGGACATTGAGCTTCATCTGGAAGAACTTGGGCGGCTTCGGGATGAGTTACGACTACTCACGAACCTTTGCGGTGCGAGCCCAGACGGCTGCCCGATTTTAGAATCACTCGATAAATAAGTGAGCGCCATGCCGCTCATCAGGTCACCCAGTCCCTCCAGGAATCGCCATGATTCCGAGCTAATCAGTGTATAACAAAGCCCTGCCAAAAAAACCTTGACCTGGACCTGACTCCAACCACCTACGCTGATCAAATAGCACTCTTTCCCGAGATGTTTTCAAAGCAATCGTAAAGTGAAGCTGGCTTTGCATATCGCAGTATGGGGACAAAAGCACGATAGATCGCCACACTCATAGCGTCATAAACGGCCCTCATGGCCGGGAGTACCACTGTTATGAAAGTCCGAATTGCCCTATTACTCGTCAGTCTTATGGTCAGTGTTACATCGTTGGCATCCGAACCCGAATACTATCTCGGTGTACAGGGTGTCGCGTGCCCATACTGCGCATTCGGCGTAGAAAAACAGCTGAACAAGGTCCAGGGAGTTAAATCGGTCATTGTTGATATCGGTGAAAGCCGGGTGCGTGTAACCATGGATGAGAGCGCAGTGCTCAACGAACAACAGGCTCGACAAGCGGTGGAAGATGCAGGCTTCTCACTGGAGTCTTTTTCTCAGACCGAAGAGCATAGGAGCACTGACAATGCACAGTAAGCTCATCGCTTGCCTGAAACCATTGCTCGTATCGGGGCTCATCGGTTTCGTTGGTATACCAGCTGCGCAAGCCGCGCCGAACACCTTCAACACGGCGTTACCGGTTGCGAAGGATGAGTTTATCTGGCGAGAGCAGTTGGTAGTTCGCGAACGCTCCGGCAGCGGTGCAACGAACCGGAATGTTTCGGTACGAGCCGTCGGCAATGTGCTGGGGTACGGCATAACTCCAAAGCTCGCAGTGTTCGGCGCGGTCCCCTATTTCATCGACAAGGAGCTGGACGTCACCACGCCGATGGGCCGGGTCGAGCGTGACACCGATGGCTTCGGCGACATTTCGTTGTTCGGCCGCTACACGCTTTACCAGAACGATTTCACCGGCGGCACCTTCCGCGTATCACCGGTGTTTGGCTTCACCGCCCCCACCGGTGATGATAATGACCGCGACGGCTTCGGCGAGCTGCCGCGATCGCTGCAGACCGGCGATGGCGCCTGGGACGGCTTCGGGGGCGTAGTAACCACCTATCAGACACTCCAGTACCAGATGGATGCACAAGTGCTTTACCGCGAAAACGGGCGTCACGATGGCTTCGCGCGAGGTGACGAGGCGCGTTTCGATGCTTCGCTGCAATACCGGATCTGGCCGCGCAGCCTGAAAGGCGTGTCCGGCACGCCGGGCTTCGTCTATGCCCTGCTCGAATCCAATCTCATCCACCGCGAACGCGACGAGATAGGCAGCGGTACCGATGCCAATTCTGGCGGCACCCAGTGGCTGCTGGCGCCGGGGTTGCAATACGTTACCCGGAGTTGGATCGTCGAAGGCACGGTGCAGTTGCCCGTGGTCGAAGACCCTAACAGTGATGCGATCCAGGACGATTACATCGTACGCGTCGGCTTTCGTCGCAATTTCTAGTTCATTTTGGTTCAGTCTTTAAGGAATGCCCGTGCAGATACATCACGTTGTCAAAGTTGCCTTAATCATCACCGCTGGTCTTTTGCTACAAAGCTGTGGCGCGATCAACTGGGATAAGGAGTCACCCTACTCCCTAGTGAGCACATGGGGAGAAAAAGGGAGTAATCCGCGCTGGGTTCTGTTGATGCCAGAGTTACACTCCCCGAGCCTTTAACTTCAGTCGCAACGAAGTCTGCTGTCAGTTTGAGCAAATAATTTCGATCTTTTTTTATTTTTTAAGATTCATTTCAGTAACGGATGTTTTAATAAATTTATCAAAAGAAAACGAGATTTAGTTGAAAGTCTAATCGTATTAACAGCGGAAGTTACTGATTAGCACTGTGAAAAATACGAACCAATCATGTTTTTATAAAAATGCAAAAACCCACTTTCCTTAACTATTTATTATTTACAACGTTTTTCATACCACCATTCAGTTCCAATTAAGTTTCGTAGTATAGGATGTTACCAGTTGATGATTTGATAACTAACGGAGAGAGATAGTGAACGAATTGGCGTACTTCATGCTTTGGGCGGGAATCATCTTCCTGATGATGCGTTTTGGCTGTGGTGCTCACGTAATGGGCCATGGGCACGGTAAGGCCAAGCATGGCGAGGGAGCGCCAAAGGG
>Ga0314774_1002003_pt1 | contig 12054 bp, 11 predicted proteins | sample MetaGCBIA2018_FD_204515 | JGI IMG/M metagenome (GOLD analysis project Ga0314774, IMG submission 204515) | Cryopeg brine microbial communities from Beaufort Sea near Barrow, Alaska, United States - CBIA 2018 | ecosystem: Environmental > Aquatic > Marine > Coastal | place: USA: Alaska | collected... | reverse complement strand
CAGAAAAACAAAAAAGGGTTCTATATTTGCCATCGCTAAAGGAGAAATGGCAGAGTGGTCGAATGCGGCAGTCTTGAAAACTGTTGAGGGTCACACCTCCGGGGGTTCGAATCCCTCTTTCTCCGCTGAGAGAACAACAAATCTCACTAAAAGCCCATAAACTTAATGTTTATGGGCTTTTTAATTTTAGCAAAAACCATATAAAACCATATAAAACCAAATAAAAAGGGGCTAAATAGGAGTCACTAAAAAAAAAATTGCAACTGACTCCTATTTTGCGTGAACCCATTAATTTTATTGGGGCTCCGAGAGGTCACTTTAATTTTTTTTGTGTATATTTATATTGTTATAATTGCTAAAAAATATGAAAAATTCATTCTCTCAATTATTTTACGTCAAAAGATGTAAAACTGACAGTCACCAAAAAGCCAATATTTATTTAAGAATCACAGTAAATGGCAGGCGTTCGGAGCTAAGCATTCAAAGAAAAGTAAGTTTGGAAAAATGGAACTTAGGTTCGGGCAGAGTTAAAGGTTACTCAATTGAAGCTCAGGAAATAAATCTATACATCGATATAATCTCAAACAAAATAAATAAAATTCAGCAGAATTTTGTGGAAAAGAATATCCCCTACTCCGCAGAAAAAATTAAAAATCAGTACTTAGGCATTGGAGAATCGCATAAAATGTTATTGGAAATCTTTGAAGAACACAACAAACAGGTTGAAAAACTGATAGGAAAAGATTTTGCTGCAGGAACAGCCGAACGTTATAAGACGGCTAAAATGCACGTAGAAGATTATATCAAAAAGGATTATGAGCTCCTGGATATTCCCATAAAAGACGTGGACCATAAATTTATCACCGGTTTTGAATACTATTTAAAAACGGTGCGTAATTGCAGCCACAATACTTCAGTTAAATACATCACAAATTTTAAAAAGATCGTCCGCATTGCCTACTCCAACGACTGGATAACCAAAGATCCTTTCTTCAATTGGAAAGGAAGATTGAAAATTGTGGATAGGGAATTTTTAACGGAAGAGGAAATTCAAACGATGATAAAAAAGGAATTGCACACCTTAAGGTTAGACCAGGTAAAAGACATCTTCATTTTTTGTTGCTTTACCGGATTGGCCTATGCAGATGTTAAGAAACTGTCCCAAAATAATTTAGTGATTGGTATTGATGGTGAAAAATGGATCAATATAAAACGTACCAAAACAGATACAAAAAGCAATATTCCTATACTGCCAACGGCAGAAGCGATTATAGAAAAATATGCCAATCATCCGGAGGTTACCAATGGAAACAGACTTCTTCCAGTACTTAGCAATCAAAAGATGAATGCTTATTTAAAGGAAATTTCCGATTTGTGTGGTTTTACAAAAAACCTGACCTTCCACTTGGCGCGTCATACATTTGCGACTACGGTAACATTAACTAACGGGGTTCCAATAGAATCCGTAAGTAAAATGCTTGGCCATAAATCCTTAAAAACTACCCAGCATTATGCCAAAATTTTAGACCGAAAAGTGAGCGATGATATGACCGCTTTAAGGAATAAATTAAACCTTAAGAGCATTCAGGAATCAGATTCAGAAAAAAATCAATCTGTGTAAATTAGGCCAACAACTTCATTACCCACTTAAATTTTCAATAAAATATTTTATTAGGATTTAATTAATTTTGTGCTACTTTGGCTCAAAATTAATTGCGCTATCTAAATCAACTTTCTGACAAAGAAAACAGACTTTTTATGGAAGTTTGCCGCGTAATTTTTTGTGAAAAAAAATAATTAATAACGCTAAAAATTATTTCTAAAAAATTGTGAAAAATCTTTATGCCAAAATTATTGGCGACTTAGTAAAAGACTTGAAAAAAGTTGATTTAACAAACCCGGATGCAATTATCAAAGCTGAAAAAAGTATCGAAATTATCGACGCCAGCATCAACGAATTAAGAAAATTTGTAACAGCCAATCCGTTTAATTCCAAACAGGATGAAATCGATTTTTTTAAACAAATGAAACCGGTAATAGTTTCAAAACTCATCTATTTTGTTTGCATTTTCGATATCGAAAGAAAGCGCCCAAAAGGAGGCGCCAAAGAAAAAATAAAATATTTTGAAGGCGAGATTAAAAAGTTCCAGGATTACTATAACGACAACCATGTGTTCTATCAGTATTTTAAAGGAGGCGAAACCTATTCCGACAAACAATATTTTCTTAGAAAAAACAAAACAATCAGAATTCATATGGATTGTTATGGGTCCTATATGGATGATGACTTTGCCGCCAATCTCGATACCACATTTGCAAAGTTTATGGGGTATAAATTGGCCATTGAATATTTTCAGAAGGAAATTGAGAAGCTTTCTTTAAATCCCAATGAAAATCAGCAGCAGATCAATGTACACAGATCAAATTTAACCTGGACCGGAACCAAGGTAGAAGCAACAGAAATAGTATACGCATTGCACGCTTGCGGTGTTTTTAATAACGGAAATGCAGGGATCAAAGAGATTGCTGACAAATTTCAAGTTACATTCAATATCGATTTAGGCGATTATTACCACACCTTTTCAGAGATAAAAAAGAGAAAAAATGTAATTCCGAGATTTTTAAACTTTGCAATAGTCAAATTTCTCTCGTATATAAAGGATTCTGAAAAATAAACACCCAACTTGGGTAAAATATCCAAATATTTAACTCTGTGATTATTTGATGTTATTTGGAATTCTAAACAAATTTCAAAACACCAAATAGCCACAAATGCAACCAATAAATATTTTAAAAAAAACTTCGTTAACTTGTGATTTTTAACGATTTATCTTTTACATATTTGCTTTAAGAAAAAGAAACAAATACGAACGTTCTTAATTATTAATTCAAAAATTGTAAAAGATGGTAACAAAAATTATTACCCCGGCAGATCTAAATGAATTCAAATATGATTTACTGGACAACATTAAAAAATTGATTAATGATAAAGCAGACAGAAAACCAGTAAAGTGGTTAAAATCGCCCGAAGTCAAAAAACTTTTAGGTATATCAACAGGAACACTGCAAAACCTGAGAATTAACGGAACATTGCCGTACACAAAAATGGGAGGCGTTATTTATTACGATTACGAGAAGATTATGCAAGTGATGGAAGATAATTGTGTGAATAATAAATAACAATCCCAACCCCTTAAGCCATCTGGTTTAAGGGGTTTAAAATTATCACGACTTTTTTATTTGCTGAAATCGCAAAGGTTTTCCCTTGTGAATTGTCAGTAAAATTGGCAACACCATTAATTTAAAAGCTATGAATTACATAAAGCACCTAAATGCCGTATTCGAACAATTCTCAAAGGACAACCGATTAAATCCTTCGCACATTAGTTTGTATATCGCCCTATTCCAGATATGGAATTACAGCCGTTTTCCTGAAGAATTTTACATCAATCGGGAACACGTGATGGAGTTCTCTAAAATTGGCTCAAAAACAACCTATCATCGTTGTATAAGGGATCTGGATTCTTGGAAATATCTGATGTACAATCCATCCCACAATCCGTTCAAGGGGAGTCGAGTGAGGTTGTTCCAATTTGGGACAAGTGATGAACAAGCGGTGGACTTTCCCATACCAATATCGGGACAAGCGCTGGTATCTGTTATAAACAATAACAAACAAATAATAAACTTTTATAAACTTGGGCAAGCCGAGAAAAAAATAGAAATTTTATCTTTTTTTAAAAAAGAAAATTGGCCGCAAATTGAAGCTGAAAAATTCTTCAACCACTATCAGGGAATTGGTTGGAAAATTGGCGGAAAGATAAAAATTGTCGATTGGCAGGCAACAGCGCAAAACTGGATGCTAAAATTCAAAGAAATTCAAACAGAAAAAAACACTTTTTTGCCACCAGTCCAAAATAAGGACAACTTGCATACCACTCGAAACAAAAACTATAATGAACCATTATAGCGCCCAACTTATAACTAATAACTTTCTTCTATGAATCCAACACCACACATAAAAATCGAAGGCACTTCAAAATTTCAAATCGGCGAATTGAAAAACAACATCATTCACTACGATTTCGAAAAAATAAAAACCTACCTCAACATCAAAGGATATTTACTCTTTGGAAAAAACTTCAAAATCTACAAAGAAGACGAGCCTCTGCTTTTTAAACTATGCTGTTACTTCATTCAGGATCACCAGACCTGCGCAAATATGGGAATCGACACCAACAAAGGATTGTTGCTTTCGGGCCCGGTAGGATGCGGTAAAACATCGCTGATGAAACTACTGCCCTATTTGGCACCACACAAAACAACCTATGAAATCATCCCAACCCGAAACATTGTTTTCAATTTCAATGCATCCGGATTTGAAGTCTTGGAAAAATACAACGATACCAAAAACTACTGTTTCGATGATCTTGGCGTTGAACCAACAGGATGCCATTACACCAAAGAATGCAATGTGATGGGTGAAATTTTACTTTCGCGTTATGATATTTTCAAAGCAAAAAACTGGAAAACCCACATCACCACCAACCTCAACGCTGAAGAACTCGAAGCACGATACGGCAGCCGGGTAAGGAGCCGGTTACGTGAAATGTTTAACCTTATAAGCTTTGACCAAACTTCAACAGATAAGAGAAAGTAAGGTTAAACATTCACGAATACAAAAAACCAATAAAAGAGGGATGAGTAAATGTTTAATCTTATAAGCTAAGCTTTGATAGTTCCTCCACCGACAAACGTAAATAGTTGAACATCCACGAACACAAAAACAAATAAAAAATGAGTGAGTAACTGCGAAGCACATCACGAACACCAAAACCAATAAAAGAGGGATGAGTAAAAATGAACAAACATAAAAAAAATTCAAATTATTAAATTAAAACTAAAAACAACATTATGAAAACATCACACATTTCAATCGAAAGAATGTCAAAATTTCAACTCGGAGCATCGGATAACAACATGCTTGACTATGATTTTAACAAATTGCAAGAATTCCTCAACATCAAAGGTCGTATGATGTTCGGTAAAAATTTCAGACTACACAAAGAAGACAAGGCTGTGCTGTTCATATTATGCTGTTACTTTATTCAAGACCACAATGCCGGCGCAATTATAGGATTGGACATCAACAAAGGATTGTTGATTTCGGGCCCGGTAGGTTGCGGAAAGACATCGCTGATGAAATTAATGCCTTATTTAGGTTCACATAAAATCAAGTATGAAATGATTCCAACACGCAACATCGTGAACAATTTCAATGCAGCCGGATTTGAAGTGTTGGAGAAATACAAGGACACCAAAGACTATTGTTTCGATGATCTGGGATTGGAACCAACAGGCTGCCATAACACAAAAGATTGCAACGTAATGGGAGAAATATTGCTTTCGCGCTACGACCTTTTCAAAGCAAAAAACGTAAAGACGCACATCACCACCAACCTCAACCCTGAAGAACTCGAAGCTCGATATGGCAGCCAGTTTATAAGTAGATTAAGTGAAATGTTTAATCTCATTGGCTTTAATGAATCATCAAAAGATAAACGAATTTGAGATTAAACATCCACGAACACCAAAACAAATAAAAAAGGAGTGAGTAAATGTTTAACCTTATAAGCTTTGACAAAACTTCAACAGATAAGAGAAAGTAAAAAACCCACCTTAAAAACTGCTATTAAAAAAGTGGGTTAAAAAAAATTGCTATGAAATGAGCTTTCGCTCAGAAGTATAGGCCTATGAAAACCTATATATCAAATATAAACTATTAAGATTTATAAAATCATTTTATTTTTAGTTATTTTAATGCTATTCACAACATTCTTCCACTGTTTTATAAAAATCCACATTTCTATAGTGCCCCCACTCTATTTTTTTAGCGGTAACTATTATAAATAAGCTGCAATTGATTTTTAAATCTTAAAAAATCAGTACATTTGAAGATAATACTTGTGAAAAATTGCTAAAAATCCCCAGTACTTAAATTTTATAAAATGGATAAAAGATATTCAAATATACTTTTATGCAATAATATTTTATGTGATAGCATTAATTAAAGTAATTATATAACAAGTTAGGCACAAGCAGAAAATAAAAAAAAACATGGCTACAAAAACACGAAAAGTAGGATTTTACTACTTAACATTGGTATCAGGAGAAATGACAATTGATAATGCTTTAAATGACACATTAAATTATATTAGTAATCTTTCAAAAATTGATAGGAACAGAACCTTTAAAAGTCCTAAATTTGGTTTTTTAGACACTATCGATTCCTCCAATAACAATTCAAAACACAAAATTATATTTAAAAGTGCATCTCATAGCTTTAGACCACCTTTAGTGCATAAAGATACAATTACTGAAAGGGAAAGTCCAAAAAGTATGGAGGAAGGAGAAACACAGAAAACACATCTAATAACGAAAGCTATAAATGGAGATGTTATAATTATATTAGAAAAACACCAAGCTGGATTAACAATACAACAAATAAAGAATTACTTAAACTATTTCGCAAGTTTAGTAGAATCTGATACACAAATAAAATTTGATTTTGAAACTATCGCCAAAGATAATTTTCTGGAAGAAATTGAAAATTTATCAAGAGTCGTTAGTGCCGATGTTTATGTTGACAAACAATTACTAGGAAGTGAGGTTCTAGATTATTCAGAAAGAACAAATACAGTTAAACACGAAGTAATAATTTCAGTAAAAGCAAAAAATCGAGATAACATTAGTGATTTTGCAAGAGATGTTTACGCAAAATTAAATAGTGGTGAAAATGCTATCCAAAGATTGAGAGTTGTTGGTAGAAATAATGAAAATAATATAGTAAAACTAAATACTGATTTCATTGAACGACAAGAATATGTTAAACCAACAGTGAATCAAGTTACAGGAGAGATAAGAACAAGTGACCTTTTCAATGAAATGGGAAGTGTTTTACAAAATTTTAATTAAAAATGTATTTAGAATTTATATTACTAATCGCAGATTATTATAGGACTATTTCCAAAAGAATTTTTTTCTTTGAATGGTTGTTTCCTTTCATTATTGGTATTGGAATTTTTGCTCTTTTATATTTTGGATCTTCCACAACTGGAACAAATGTTTTTAAAGATAATGCAATAAATCTTTTAGGAATATTAGTTGGATTTTCGATTACAATTATTACAATACTAACTACTGGACAAGGTCAGAATTTAGAAGAAATTAAAAACAAATCAACCATAATAATAATTAACAAAAAACCAATTACACTATTTAGGTTATTACTTATTAATTTCACTTACTCCGTAATAATGGAAGTTGGACTTATTATAGTTTGCTTAATATATCCAATGTTAATTGAAAATTTAAATATAAATAGAAACGTGAAATACGTTGGATTCTCGATTCTAGTATTTTTGATTATCCACATTATGTTACTGACAATGCGAAATTTAACAGATTTTTATCTGATTTTAATAAAACCATCGAAAAATGCCAGTGCCTAACAATGCATATAAAAAATTGCTTAATTCAATAAAATGCTTCTAAAAGATAAAAATATTAAATTTAAACATCAGAAAATTGCGTTTTCAAACTCGCAACTTTTCCTAACCTAACAGTTATAGAACATTAAAAAATAAATACAGAATGGCAAATCAAACAGAAACCATAAGAAAATTTGTTAAATATTTAAATAACCCAGACGAACAAGGAGGATATTGGCTACCAAATATACAAAGGCCATTTGTTTGGAAGGAGGAACAAATTGAACGATTATACGATTCAATTTTAAGAGAATACCCTATTGGCACCTTATTAATTTGGAAAACAAAAAGCAATATAAAAAGGCGAAAATTTATTGATAATTATTACACAAATGTCTCATTAAAAGACTATTATATCCCACAAGATGACAGCCAAAAAATGTTGGTATTGGATGGTCAACAGCGTATGCAATCCTTATTTATTGGTCTAGTAGGAAGTTATGCAAAAAAAGAGCTGCATATTAATATACTAAGCGGTGATTTGGTAACTCCTGAAGATATTAAATTTAATTTTAAATTTAAAACCGCTTCTGAAGCTGAATTTCCTTTTGTGAAATTTAAATCATTAGTAATGACTGATGATAGAGCTAGAGAAATAATAAAACATTTAAAAGATAAATTTCCGAAAATTAATGATGAAAATATTGATAGAATTCAGGACAATGTTGAGTTAATTAGGGAGGTTTTTTGTACTCAAGAGAATATTTTATTTCAATTAGTCGATAGTATTGATAGGCCATCAACGTATTCAGATGACGATATTGTAGAGATTTTTATCCGAGCTAATTCAGGAGGGACACAATTGGGTAAATCTGATTTATTATTCAGTTTATTAAATGCAAGCTGGGAGGATGCTGAAGATAAAATGGATGAACTAATCAATGATTTAAATATAACTGGATATAGTTTTGACCGCGATTTTATTCTAAAAGTTTGTTTAGTATTACTTAACAAAGGAGCAAAATATGAAATCAGTAAATTCAGAGATCCAGAGGTAAAAAAAGGAATTGAAGAAAAATGGGAAGAAATATCTAATGCGATTCGGTTTGTAAAAGATTTTGTATATGGAAACACATTCTTAAAAACAGATAAAACACTACCATCTTATTTTAGTCTAGTTCCATTGATTTACGCAAGATATCATTACAAAGACAGTTGGGCAAATCAAAGTGAATATGGAGAGTACTTAGTCAAGGTGAATTTAACTGGAGTTTTTGGAGGTGTTTCTGATGGTTTTACAGACAGTCTCGTAAAAAATGTAAAGGAAAATAAGAAATTTGATAAAAATGAAATATTTGCATTAATTAGATCCTCCGGGAAAAGTATGGAGCTTACTGATAATAAGCTTCTTGAAATCCACTATACATCTAAACAGATCCATCTACTTTTTAACTTATGGTATGGCTTTAATTATCAGCCCACATTAAAAGAAAACAAACCACAAATTGACCATATTTTCCCTCAATCTGTTTTGAAAAAAATTAAAAGTGTAAATCCTGAGAACGGCAAAATGAACCTAATGAAATATAAATGGTTTGACCGTGACCAAATAGCAAATTTAATGCTATTAACTGCAAAAGAAAATGGGGCAAGTGGCAAACTTGACATTTTACCTAAAGACTGGTTTAAGGATAAAGATGAAAAATATCTTAAAAAGCATTTAATCCCTACTAATGAAGATTTATGGGAAGTAGATAGATTTGAAGATTTTATTGAAGCTAGAAAAGTATTAATTCTAGAAAACTTTAGTGATTTAATTTATGTGGCAAAACAAATAAATGAAACCCAAGAATAACGGCACCACAAAATTGGCTAAAAGCAAACGGGCATTATAAGATATCAATCACATGATTGGTGTTTTTGAAATTCTGAAAGAAAATAGTTGGTTTCGCACCTCAAGACTTTAAAGTTAAAATGTATAATAGAATTAAGAATTATTTAATAAATGCAACAGTGCGGATTAGCTGCACACTATAAAAATATATTTGCACAATGAATACAACTAATCAAACCAAAGGTATTGGGTTTAAAAACTTCAGAAAATTCGAGAATTTTCCAATGTTAGAATTTGGCAATATCACCTATATGGTAGGGCGTAATAATTCTGGCAAATCAACAATGGTAAAAGCGTTATTGTTGGTGATGGACTACCTTCAAAATCAACTATCGGATACATTTTCATTTGATAATGATGTTTTAGAAGATGCTAATATTGTAACATTTGGAAGAGCTAAAAATAATATTTCTACTACCCCAGTTATTGAGTTTAATTTTAAACTCCATCAATATGATATCAATATTATAATATCCGGTGAAGATGACAATACTACAGTAAATGTTAACTCTTTATCAATTGATGACAAAAAAAATGGTTATTATTTAAGTATTAATTATAATAACAATACAACTACCCTAAAAAGAAAAGAAAAGAAAGAAGAGGTAGATGAGAAATTAGATGAAGTATCTGAAAATGCAGAAAAGAAAAAACTTACTAAGGAAATACATGAACTTGAAGAGGAAATAGAAAAGGAAAAAGATACTTTATCAAGTAATTTATTAAAAAAAAGAGATCTACTTAATATCCTTAGAACAAAGTTAGAAAAAATATCCCTATTAAAAGAAGCTAAAAAAGATGATGAGGATTTTACTTTTGAACATACTTACCCAATAGAATATCAACTGCTAAAGCCTGTTGATTACTTTATTGATATGGTTGATAGTTTACCAGATGATTATCAAGAAAAATTACAAGATAGTGATCAAGAAAAAGATGAGGCAGATAATTCTGATATTTTTGATGAAATAGTTAAAACTGAAGAAAATAATTTGAAGGAATTAATTAGCCTTTTCCTTTATCACAATAACACACGGTATTCAAGATTAATTGACCATAGAAAAACAGAAGGTTTTAAAGATCCAGATGATTTTGCAGATGTATTGGAAATCTATAATCTCAAAGATGAAATAAAAGATTGGATAGAAGATTTAGTACAAACTATTAGTAAAGAATCCTTTTTCTACCTTGGAGCAAACCCTTCAAAGCAATCTGCATTATTTCCATTAAGAGCAAAAGACAATGCCTTGGCACAAGCCATTCACGAGTTCAAACAATTAGGGATTCTTAAAGGTGACAAAGAATGGGCTTTTGTAAAAGATTGGATGAAAGAATTTGAGGTAGGTGTAGATTTTGAAATAAATTTTTATGCAGGTGAAGCATATGAATTTCATGTATATAATAGTATAGAAGATAAAGAAAAAGGGAAATACATCCACCTTGCAGACAAAGGAATGGGTTCTTTGCAAGCGATGTTATTAATTTTACATGTTGCCAGTCTGATAAGAAAAAACAAAAAGGGATCAAAAAAAATAACCTTATTAGTGGAGGAGCCAGAGTTAAACTTACATCCGGCCTTACAATCTAAATTAACGGAGTTTTTTCACGAAGTAAATTTTGAATATGGTTTTAATTTTATTGTGGAAACGCATTCCGAATATATAATCCGTAAAGCACAGCTAATGGCATTGGAACAAGATTATATTTCAAATCAAGAGTTAAATCCTAATCCATTTAAAATTGTGTACTTCCATAAGGATGAAGGACCTTACGAAATGAAATTTAATGAACAAGGGAAATTCGAAAGGGAATTTGGAAAAGGATTTTATGATGAGGCATCAAATATGACAATGAGTTTAATAAAAGAAATCCGCAAAAAACAATAATGGTAGTACTGTATAGCGAGATAGATTTAGTTGACCAATTTTTTCTTTTTGATGAAGAATTAAATCACTGGAATAAATTAGTTAAAAGTGGTATTCATCTTTGCGTGAATTCAACAGAAGAGGAACTTGATACCAAATTATCAGACCCAGAAGACCCAATATTTGTTGCTTTTTCTCAATCGGCAACGATGTCTTTACCAGTTGCTTTAAGTAAGCATATTGAAAAAATAAAAAGTGACTTGTCTTTAACCGTAGAGCACCCAAGATCAATATTTCTTTTAAAAATAACAAAAGAACAGGCATTAGAAGCGCAAAAAAAATACGGGACAGCTGTTTATAGCCAAGATGAATTACCAGATAATTTATTTGGGTTTTCATATTACATAGATTTAGACAAAAATCATAAAATAGCATCTGGTTGGAAAGGTATTTTAAACTTTAAAAGACCTCTTTCTAATAGCTTAATAATTAGCGACAATCATTACTTTAAAAATCAAGATAGTGGTATTAATAGAGGTTTTAGCAACCTGATTAACTTTATTGATGCATTTCTTCCAGACAATTTATCTATTGAATATCATATTACAATTTTTGCTGAAGACTGCGATAGGACTAATGATTGGTGGGTAAAAGAATTTGGAAAATTAACAGCTTCTAAATGAATAACCCCGAAGCAGAGCTTCGAGGTATCTTATTACTCAAATAAACGTAATTGATTTCTATGAAATTTTTTATACTTAACTTTTTCTTTACCCTGTAAACTGATATATTTCTGAATAACTTC
>Ga0314774_1002002_pt1 | contig 12057 bp, 10 predicted proteins | sample MetaGCBIA2018_FD_204515 | JGI IMG/M metagenome (GOLD analysis project Ga0314774, IMG submission 204515) | Cryopeg brine microbial communities from Beaufort Sea near Barrow, Alaska, United States - CBIA 2018 | ecosystem: Environmental > Aquatic > Marine > Coastal | place: USA: Alaska | collected... | reverse complement strand
CCCATATACAGACTCTCTTTGGTGACTTTTAACAGTTTTTTGGTTTCCTCATCAACTTCCCCAACTTCAAAAGTATAAGCGTGATCTCCATAAAAGCCGTTCTTTAAAGCCCCGCAATCAATAGAAATAATATCTCCTTCCCTTAAAGGTTTATTGTTTGGAATGCCATGAACAATTTGAGCATTCGGACTCATACACAAGGTATTTGGAAAATCATATAATCCTAAAAAACCTGGTATGGCACCTTGGTCTCTTATAAACTCTTCGGCTAATTTATCTAAGTATAACGTGGTAACGCCGGGTTTTACTTCTTTCGCCAAGATCCCTAAAGTTTTTGAAACTATAAGGGCGCTCTCCCGCATCAGTTCAATTTCGGCTCTCGTTTTTAGTTTTATCATTCTATCATAAAATTTATGCTGCAAAGGTACTCCAAAAAAATAATTTTCAGGCTTGGTTTTTCTGAAAATACCCTTCCTCAAAAAACATTCCAAAAAATGATTTATAACAGTTTTTTACGTAAAATGATTTGTAAATTTGTCATAATAATTATTTGAATGATAGACTATGTATAAAGCAGTTACCGCAGCAGAAGCTGTAAAAGTCATAAAGTCGCACGATAGGATCTATATCCATGCGGCAGCCGCGGCACCACAAGAATTGATAAACGCCATGGCCGCACGTCACGAAGAACTTAGAGGTGTAGAAGTTTGCCACTTACACACTGAAGGTGATGCTCCTTATGCGGACCCAAAGTACAAAGACAGCTTTCATGTTAATTCGTTCTTTATAGGCGCAAACGTGCGCCATACCCTTAAAGCCGGCAATGGTTCTTATACGCCGGTATTTTTAAGCGAGGTACCCAATTTATTTAAACGAAATATTCTTCCTGTTGATGTTGCCCTAATCCAGGTTTCTACACCCGATAAGCACGGATATTGTTCACTTGGCGTTTCCTTAGAAGCAGTTTTGGCAGTCATAGACAATGCAAAGCACGTAATAGCGCAAATAAATGAACAAATGCCGCGAGTTCATGGTGAAGGGATCATTCATATTTCTGAACTGGACACTTTTGTTGAAGTGAATATGCCCATTCATGAGCATTCTTTGGCAGAACCAACACCCATAGAAAATAAAATAGGGGGTTTTATTGCTGAACTAATTGATGACAGAAGTACGCTGCAAATGGGGATTGGCAACATTCCAAATGCAGTTTTGCATAAATTAGGGAATCACAAAGATTTAGGTCTGCACACAGAAATGTTTTCCGATGGCGTTATTGATTTAATTTTAAAAGATGTGATTAACGGAAATTATAAAGGCGTAAATGCCGGCAGGGCTATGGCAACATTTTTAATGGGATCCAAGCGATTGTATGATTATGTTGATGATAATCCGTTTATTGAATTGCGATCTTGTAATTATGTGAACGACGTTTCCATAATCAGACAAAACCCTAAAATGATTTCGATAAATTCGGCAATTCAGGTTGATTTAACCGGACAGGTTTGTGCAGATTCTATAGGAACAAGATTGTATTCTGGCGTTGGCGGACAAATGGATTTTATAAGAGGAGCCGGCTTAAGCGAAGGCGGAAAAGCCATTATTGCCATACCTTCAATGACAGAAAAAGGAATTAGCAGAATTGTACCATTTTTGAATAAAGGTGCTGGAGTTGTCACTACCAGATCACATGTTCAATACATTATTACAGAATATGGCGTTGCCAATTTATATGGAAAAACCATTAAACAAAGGGCAAAAGAGCTTATTAAAATTGCGCATCCTAATTGTAGAGAAGCCATTGAAAAAGAATTTTTTGAAACTACTGGAATGTAAAAAATAACCCGAAGACGAAAAAGCCGTAATTCAATTATTTGAATTACGGCTTTTATTTTTATTAAAATTAGATTTTATCGCACCCTAAAAATCAAAATACCAATTAAACACATCAGTTTTTAATCCGAAGGAAATCCAAGTTGAATTTGTTGCTAAAAAGCCTTTGGCCGGAGCAATAGGATCAAACTTTCTATAAGTTAAACCTCCAAATAATTTTAAATTGGTGGCAGGATTTACCAAATAACCCAATTGCAAATCACCTATAAAAACATTGGCTGTATTTCCCTGTCCTATACTATTTCCGTAATCCGAACCCCTGTTGTCATTGTCTGCAAAAACATCCCCGCCGTAACTGCTGGTGTCTGCTCCTTCAGCGAAATCAAATCCTTTTTTTCCTACCACTATTTTCGTATTTACAAACCAGCGATTTTTGGTGTAATTCAAAATTCCGATGGCCTCCCTAAAATTGGCGCCCCATAAATGCGCTAGCGGCTGATTGTTATGCCCGATATTATAATTTAATTCGTCGTGAGAATAGGTGTAAGGACGCACCGCGTTAAATTCGACCTGCAAAAATAAATTTTCGACGTTAAACGCGTTGTAATATTTTGCGCCAAATTGCACCCCAAATTTATTAGCCCACCAGCCATTACTGCTTGTCATTTCGCCAACCCTAAAATCATCCAAAATCAATTGGGAATAAAGCGTAATCGCTTTCATTTTGTATTTTAAACTAAGTCCGAGAGTTGTATTTCCTGCTCTTGAGCCTGTTGCAAACTCCACCGCAGAATAAAAAATTAACGGATTTATATAATTCACATCAAATCCTCTGTTGTTTACATCATCCCAAATAACAGTTTCAAACAATCCGATATTAAATTTTTTTGTAACATTCCAATCCAAATAATGCATGGCCATGTATTTTTGTTTGTAGGCGCCATCAACTGTCAATTCCGGCCTTACATCCTGCATCCACATAAAAAAATTGGTGTATTTAATTTTCCAAAAATTAGTTGAAATCTTAAAATAAGGATAAGGTGAAGCCACATCCGATAAAAATAAGGAGCGATAGCCATCGCCTATAAAGTTTTTGCCCCTTCCAAACTGAAAGTTAAAATGATTGCTTGGCGTATAAGAAATATAGGCTTCAGCAACAGGATAATCGTACGCATTCTCCTTAAATCTTTTGGCAATTCCGCGACCGGGAATTACCGCCGGATTTCCTCCAGCAGGTTTTATGGATTCTGCATAATCATTTACGTAAGTTGCAAATCGGCCCTGACTTTCATAAAAACTTGTTGAAAAATTGAGATTTTTGCCAATTCCTCCATTTACCTGAATGGCACGTGTATTGTTATACGTTTTTAGGCCTTCACTGTCTTTACCTAATTGTAAATCAACCACTGGATCTATGGTAAACCAAAAATCTTTTCCCTGTACATAAGCCATATGCTCATTGAGCAACTTCCTGCCAAACCAAGTAGATTTTGGGGTAATTAACTTATTTTTCAAGGCGTCTAAATCAACAAATTCGCCTACTTCATTATATAAATAAGGTTTTACTGCAGTATGTGAATTGCCGGCCTTGTTTAAATACGAGTCATACGCATTGTAAGTTGCATGTGTGAACGGAATATTTAATTCGCTTTTGTGTTCAGGAAATAAAGTGGTTTTGGGTTCCTCCAAAGTTAATTCTTCCTTATACTCAGGAATTGCTGCCACAACTTCTTTTTGGGTAATTACCTCTTCAATATTATCTTCCAAGGGAATCTTTAAAGGAAGCACAAACTGCATTTCAATCGCATGATTGTTATATTTTGCCGGAATTATTTTTGGAAGTGTATCAAAAACGCGTTCAATTTCTTCTTTTAATTCATTGTATGGAGAATTCACGTAGATGACTTTAAAATTTCCAGAAGTGTCCACTAAAAAAATAATATTGGTGGTTGCTTTAAATTTATCCGCTTTTAAATTTTCAGGAACTTTAAATTCAGAAATCACAGCAGTTTTAACCTGATTTCTGAAACAATTCGCCAATTCAGAAATGAAAACAGTTTCACACTCTTTAAAAACCGGGTACTTTTCTATCTGAGAAAATACTGAAATGGATGAAAAAAGTAGCAGAAAACTTAAAAATATCTTGTTCATTGTAAATTATTTCGAGATTTTTTGAACTTTATTGTTTTTTAATTGGTAATTCTCGCTGCTTTCCATACAAGTTGCGTTTCCGCTTTTATCAAATTTTAAACGATGACCATATTCACTGATCCAGCCGATTTGTTTTGAAGGATTTCCAACAACTAATGCATAAGGCAACACAGGTTTTGTAACCACGGCGCCTGCGCCAACTAAAGCATATTCACCAATTTCATTGCCGCAAATAATGGTGGCATTTGCACCAATGCTTGCGCCTTTTTTTACCAAAGTTTCCTGATATTCATCTTTGCGAATGATGGCACTTCTCGGATTTATGATATTTGTAAACACCATACTCGGTCCTAAAAAAACATCATCCTCACAAATAACGCCAGAATAAATGGAAACATTGTTTTGGACTTTTACGTTTCTACCTAAAACCACGCGTGGTGAAACAACTACATTCTGGCCGATATTGCAGTTTTCGCCAATTTTTGAATTTTGCATAATATGGCTGAAATGCCATATTTTTGTACCTTCTCCAATTTCACAGCCTTCATCTATTATGGCTGTTTCATGTGCGAAATAATTATTTTTCATGAAATAAGACTTAATTATTGGTTGTTTAAACCATTTTTTTTCAATAAAGTTGCCTATAGGTTAAAGTTTTATATTTCTGTTGGATGCCAAGTTGTTTTAACTTCTTGTGTTTTCTCAATTAAGTAAGGTGACTCACACACTTCATTTGTCCAATCATGCTTTTTGTAAAAAATTGTTCTTTTAACATTAAGGCTCGCCAACTCACCAATAGATTTTATTAATTTTTCATCTATTCCACAATAAATAATTGAATTTACATCCATATGTGATGCCATTTGACCTGCCAACTCCGCTCTTTTTCCGGTTAAAATATTTACCACACCGCCAGGCACATCAGAAGAATTTAACACTTCCGCAAAAGAAATTGCGGTTAATGGTTTGGTTTCTGAAGCCAAAACAACAACGGTGTTTCCTCCAACAATTGCAGGAGCAATTACCGAAATTAATCCCAATAAACTTTGATTTTCAGGGGCAATAACTGCAACCACACCAACAGGTTCAACACTTGAAAAATTAAAATGTGAACTAGAAACTGGATTTACCGCACTAAAAAACTGTTGGTATTTATCACTCCAGCCAGCATAATATACCAGTCTATCAATAGCATCGAGCACTTCGGTTTTAGCATTTGCAGGAGTTTCGCCTTGGGCAATAAGTTCGGCAATAAATTGCTCTTTTCTTCCCTCAAGCATTTCTGCAACTCTGTATAAAATTTGACCTTTGTTTAGGGCTGCTGTATTTGCCCAAGAGCTTTGAATATTACGAGCAATTACAACGGAATTTCTAAAATCCTTGCGCGAAGCCAAACACATGTTTGCAATTAAATTTCCTTTGTTGTCATTGATTGCAAAATACCTTCCGGATTCTGTTCTGGGAAATTTACCGCCTATATATAATTTATACGTTTTTTGAATATTTAATCTACTCATAATCTTTCCTTAAAAATAATTAATCAAATTTCACATAAGGTTTTAAACCATGCAAACCACCTTCTCTTCCAAATCCACTTTCTTTGGTTCCTCCAAAAGGGGATGCTGCATCAAATTTATTAAAGGTATTCCCCCAAATAACACCAGCATTTAATTTTTGAGTTAAATGGAACATTTTAGCTCCATTTTGAGTCCAAACCCCTGCCGATAATCCATAAGGTGTATTGTTTGCTTTTTCAATGACCTCATCAATGGTTCTAAAAGTTTGAATTGCCAAAACAGGACCAAAAATTTCCTCCTGCACAATTCTATGCGATTGTGACACATTTAAAAACAAAGTTGGTGCACACCAATTTCCGTTTTTAGGCAATTTACAATCTGGTTGGTAAATTTCACCACCTTCATTTAATCCAATTTTAATATAATTTTCAATGGTTTGTAATTGTTTTTTAGAATTTATGGCACCTATATCTGTGTTTTTATCCAATGGATCCCCAATAATTAAAGTATCCATTCTGCTTTTAAGTTTTTCAATAACATTATTAGCCACTGATTCCTGCACAAATAAACGTGAACCTGCACAACAAACATGACCTTGGTTAAAAAATATGGCATTAATTATTCCTTCCACAGCTTGATCAATTGCAGCATCTTCAAAAATAATATTAGCTCCTTTTCCACCTAATTCCAATGTTAATTTTTTACCCGTGCCTGCAGTTACTTTCTGAATATATTTACCAACATTCGTTGATCCGGTAAAAGCAATTTTATCAACATCGGGATGATTTACAATCGCAGTTCCGGTTTCGCCTGCTCCGGTAACAATATTTACAACGCCCTTTGGAATCCCACTTTCATGAATAATTTCTGCGAGTTTTAAAGCTGTTAAGGGTGTCGTCTCAGCAGGTTTTAACACCACAGTGTTTCCAGTTGCCAATGCTGGCGCAAGTTTCCAAGCGGCCATTAAAAGCGGAAAATTCCAAGGAATAATTTGTCCGACCACTCCAATTGGTTTGGGAGTTCTATTTGGAAAAGCATAAGCCAGTTTATCAGCCCAACCTGCATAATAAAAAAAATGATTGGCTGCCAAAGGAATATCAATATCTCTTGATTCCCTAATAGGTTTGCCGCCGTCCAAACTTTCAATTACAGCAAATTCTCTTCCACGTTCCTGAATTAGCCTAGCAATTCTAAAAATGTACTTTCCACGTTCTTTTCCAGTTAATTTAGACCAACTTTCAAAGGCTTTTTTGGCTGCTTGAACCGCTGCGTCAACATCTTCAAAAGTTGCTTCTGCAACACTTGCAATTTTTTCGTTGGTTGATGGGTTGATGGTGTCAAAATATTTTCCCTTAATTGGTTCTGAAAACTTTCCGTTAATATACAAATCATATTTCTTTTTTATTTGAATATGATCTGTGCTTTCAGGTGCTTCATTGTATGACCAGGATGCTTTAAACATACTTTTATCTTTGTTTTTTTGCATAATTAATCTTTTGAAAAATAATTGATAGATTGATAAATACCCGTTTCAGATTTAACCAATTGCATTAAAATATCATTTGTTAAACTACTGGCTCCAAATCGAAAATAATTTTTATTCATCCACTTTTCTCCCAATACTTCATTAAGCATTACCAAGTATTGCAATGCAATTTTAGAAGTTGAAATTCCTCCGGCGGGTTTCATTCCAATCATTTTTCCTGTCTTTAAATAGTAATCTTTTATGGCATTAAGCATGACATAAGTTACTGGCATTGTTGCCGCAGGTTGAATTTTACCTGTTGATGTTTTAATGAAATCTGCCCCGGCATACATAGCAATTTCACTTGCTTTTCTCACGTTATCAAGAGTGTCAAGTTCCCCAGTTTCTAAAATTACTTTTAAATGCGCTTTTCCACAGGCTTCTTTTACAGCTGCAATTTCATCAAAAACATACTGATAATTTCCTGCAAGAAATTGCCCCCTCGAAATAACCATATCAATTTCATCCGCTCCTTGATCCACAGCAAATTTTGTTTCGAGCAATTTCACTTCTAAACTCGATTGTCCACTTGGAAAAGCTGTGGCTACTGATGCCACATGAATATCACTTCCATGTAAAGCCTTTTTAGCTTCCTTAACAAAGGCCGGATACACGCAAATTGCGGCAACTGTAGGGATGTTTTTCAAAGTATCATGAGGGTGCATCGCTTTATAACAAAGTTGTTGCACTTTTCTAATAGTGTCTTTACCTTCAAGCGTTGTTAAGTCAATCATACTTAAAGCAAGTTTCAATCCTTCAACTTTTGATGATGATTTAATGCTTCGGGTGCAAAATCGTGCAATTCGCTCATTTACTCCCGTGGTGTCATAGACAGGCAAGTTATTTAAATTTGGAATCATTTATTTTAATATATTTTACGAAAATACTAATTTACTTAATAACTCAGCCTTAATATTAACCATTACTTACAAAAAATCCCGCATTTGCGGGATTTTAGAACCAATACTAAATTTATTCGACTTTAAAAACAATTGGAAGACCATATTTTACGCCAACAGGTTTGCCGCGTTGTCTGCCCGGCGTCATTTTTGGGAGCAAATTAACAACTCTTATGGCTTCATCCTGCAGTTTTTTATGTGGAGCCCTTGCGTTAACATCTGTAATATTCCCGTTTTTATCAATTTTAAACACCACATAAATTTTTTGGATGCTTCCGGGCACTAAACCCAAATCGGAAGCCAGTTCTATATTGAATTTTTCCGTAACAAATTTCGAAATTTGTTCTGAAAAACAAGCTCTAAGTTCACTATTATTCCCTTTGCATCCGGGAAAAATAGGAACATCTTCAATCACCACAAATGCAACGTCTTCCACTACTTCTTCCTCTTCCACAACATCAACAATTTGTTTTTCCACATTAACAATAACCGCATCAAATTCATTGCTTTCGGTAGATTCTATAACCGATTCTTTAATATCGACATCATCTTCCACTTTTAAAATTTTTTCAGGAAGTGCCACTTTGTTTTCTGGCTGTGGTTCTACCTCTATCGTTTTAACTTCAATCAGTTTCTCAATATCTTCAATATTTATCAGTGTCCCGCTCATTTCTTTAACTTCTCGGGGATAAGACTTCATTGTTAAAAATTCATAGACGAGGAATAGTGACAGCACTAAGCCCAATTGAATTAGCATTCTACTATAATTTTCGAGTACGGCGTTTGGATATTTTTTGACTTGCATGGGAACCTTGTTATACGTGAAACAAGAACAATTAAATAAAACTGTTTTAAACAGCATTTTATAATGCAAGAAATTTTACACAAGAAATCTTTTTGGCAGCAATATCTTGCAAGGTATTTATCGTATTAAATTTACAAAATTTTTAATTTACATACAATGTTTTAAGGATAAAAAAACAGTCACATATAGCAGTGTCTGTTTACAGTTAAACTTATTAACAAATAACAACGGGAAATCTCAGTTTACAATAAAATGAATAGTGAGCCTGAAAACTAAATTTTTCAGCCTTCTAACTTTGAGTTACTTTTGCGTTATGATAATTACTGATACACATACACATTTATACAGTGAACAATTTGATTCCGACAGAAATGAGATGATTCAGCGTGCTTTAGATGCTGGAGTTTCCCGTTTTTTTGTTCCCGCCATAGATTCTGGTTATATAAGTTCCATGTTAGATTTGGAGAAATCTTTTCCTGAAAATATTTTTTTAATGATGGGTTTGCATCCCACACATGTAAAAGAAAATTTTGAGGAAGAATTGGCTTTTGTAAAACATTGGCTTGATAAACGAAATTTTTATGCCGTTGGTGAAATTGGCATCGATTTGTATTGGGATAAAACATTGTTAAAGCAACAACAAATTGCTTTTAAAACCCAAATTACTTGGGCCAAAGAAAAAAATCTGCCTATTGTAATTCACTCCAGAGATGCTTTTGATGAAATTTTCGAGATCTTGGAAGAAGTAAAAGACGACAAGCTTTTTGGTATTTTTCATTGTTTTAGCGGAAATTTAGAACAGGCAAAAAAAGCCATCTCCTATAATATGAAGCTTGGGATTGGCGGCGTAGTAACTTTTAAAAACGGAAAAATAGATCAGTTTTTAAATGAAATTCCTCTAGAAAATATTGTGTTGGAAACGGATTCCCCTTATTTGGCGCCAACACCTTTCAGGGGAAAAAGAAATGAAAGCAGTTATATTACAAAAGTTTTGGATAAATTAGCAATTATTTATGGGATAAGTCCCCAAGAAATTGCGAAAATAACCACTCAGAACTCAATAAACGTTTTTGGAATCTAATCAAATCACATATTATAAAACACCTATTGGGACTGCAAAAATTGTGGGTGACGAAAATGGAATTTGCGCTGTTACTGTTGTTGATGACGTTATTAAAACTTCAATAGAAATTCCTGAAAATTTACAAGATTGCGTGCAACAATTAGATGAATATTTTAACGGCACACGCACAGCATTTAATTTAAAATTGAATCCTAAAGGAACCGATTTTCAAAAGCGGGTTTGGAATGAATTATTGTTGGTTCCTTATGGTAAAACAAGATCTTACTTAGAGCAATCCAAAAAATTAGGCGATGCGAAAGCCATTAGGGCGGTAGCTTCGGCAAATGGAAAAAACCCGATTTGGATAATTATCCCTTGCCATAGAATAATTGGAAGCGATGGTTCATTAACAGGTTATGCCGGAGGAATATGGCGTAAAAAATGGTTGTTGGAGCACGAAAATCCTTCAGCACAAAAATCATTATTTTAAAATAATAATAATTTCTTTTAATTATTGATGCTATATTTGTTTTTAAATTTAAAATTAACACTATGAAAAAAATTACCTTATCAGCGCTATTCCTTATTGTCAGTATCTCTCTTTTTGCACAAGAAAATGAACCACGACAAAGTGAATTGAAAATCAATATGTCCAATTTAATAGGCTTCAAATGGTTTGATGTTAGCTACGAACGTCTTTTAAATGAAGAATCTTCCATTGGTGTTGGAACACTTTTTAGTTTAGACAATAAAAGTGAAGGTTTGGATGAATACAGAACTTTCTCCATCACACCATATTACCGTCAGTTTTTTTCCAGCCAATATGCACAAGGTTTTTTTGTGGAAGCTTTTACAATGCTTCATTCCGGAAAAGACTATACTTATAATTACTATTATGAAGATTTCCCTCCATACAATACCATTGAAAATACTACTGAAGAAAAATATACGGATTTCGCTGTCGGAATCTCCGTAGGCGGAAAGTGGGTTACCAAAAGAGGTTTTGTTGCGGAAGTTTACGCAGGAATTGGCCGGGATTTGTTAAATCAAAGTGATATTGAAGTTGTGGGACGCGGAGGAATTTCTATCGGTTATCGGTTTCAGTAATATTCATTACAAAAAATAAAAAAACTCCATACTTAAATAAATATGGAGTTTTTTTATGCTTATAATTTTTTTAGCTTATATTTTTCATCAGCCATTTTTTAACGTCAACTTCTTCTTTAATGATGTCGCGAAGTTCTGAAATTTTCACACGCTTTTGCGCCATGGTATCTCTGTAACGAATGGTCACAGTATCATCAGTTAAGGTTTCATGGTCCACTGTAATACAAAATGGCGTCCCAACGGCATCTTGTCTTCTATATCTTCTGCCCACCGCATCTTTTTCATCATAATCTACATTAAAATCCCATTTTAAATCCTCCATGATTTTACGTGCAATCTCAGGCAAACCATCTTTTTTTAACAATGGCAAAATAGCCGCTTTTGTTGGCGCTAAAACTGCCGGTAGTCTTAAAACGGTTCGCATGGTTCCATTTTCTAGTTCTTCCTCCTGCAAAGAATTTGAGAATACTGCCAAAAACATTCTGTCTAAACCAAGAGAAGTTTCAACCACATAAGGAATGTAGTGCTCATTTAATTCAGGGTCAAAATACTGTAATTTTTTACCCGAAAATTTTTCGTGGCTTGCCAAATCAAAATCTGTACGGGAATGAATTCCTTCCAATTCTTTAAACCCGAAAGGGAATTTAAATTCTATATCAGCAGCAGCATCCGCATAATGCGCTAATTTATCGTGGTCGTGAAATCGATAATTTTCTTTGCCTAATCCCAAAGATAAATGCCATTTTAAACGGGTTTGTTTCCATTTCTCATACCATTCTTTTTGGGTTCCGGGACGTACAAAAAATTGCAATTCCATTTGTTCAAATTCTCGCATACGGAAAATAAACTGGCGTGCCACTATTTCATTTCTGAACGCCTTTCCTGTTTGAGCAATTCCGAAAGGTATTTTCATTCTTCCAGATTTTTGGACATTTGAAAAATTCACGAAAATTCCCTGTGCAGTTTCCGGGCGTAAATATAAATCCATCGAAGTATCGGCTGAAGCACCTATTTTAGTTCCAAACATTAGATTGAACTGCTTCACCTCCGTCCAATTTCTTGAGCCGGTTAATGGGCATGCTATTTCCAATTCTTCAATAAGGGCTTTTACATCGGCTAAATTTTCTTCCTCCAAAGATTTCCCCATGCGTTTTAAA
>Ga0314774_1001999_pt1 | contig 12070 bp, 14 predicted proteins | sample MetaGCBIA2018_FD_204515 | JGI IMG/M metagenome (GOLD analysis project Ga0314774, IMG submission 204515) | Cryopeg brine microbial communities from Beaufort Sea near Barrow, Alaska, United States - CBIA 2018 | ecosystem: Environmental > Aquatic > Marine > Coastal | place: USA: Alaska | collected... | reverse complement strand
GAATTTGCAGTTCTAGCTAAATTTTGGAAATCAAAAAGAAGTAGTTTCAACAAGTTTTATGGGATATTCAGGTATTTATGGGTTTGTAGACTAATTTTCCATTGCGGATTTTTCATGACATATTCAACAATATATGGCGTCATTTTTTCTCGTACGCTCCACTCAGGCTGTAGATACAGTTCGCAGTGCGGCGCCACTTTTGCGGCATGTTCTTCGGCGAAGGCAAAATCAGATTTATTAAAGATAATGACCTTGAGCTCATGGGCGGCAGGATAAATTTCGGCGGTGGGCAGCATACGCTTTTTTGGTGAAAGGCAAATCCAGTCCCATTGCCCTGTGAATTTATATGCACCAGAGGTTTCTATGTGCACTTGCATCCCTTTATCCTTGAGCAGCCTCGTTAAATGTGACATATCCCACATTAAGGGCTCACCACCGGTAACCACTACAGTATTACTGTATTTTGCTGCATTTTTCACGATTTCTGAAGCGGCTGTAGGTGGATGCAATGCCGCATCCCAACTTTCTTTTACATCACACCAGTGACAGCCCACATCACAACCGCCCAACCGAATAAAATAAGCGGCCTTACCTGTGTGGTGCCCTTCGCCCTGAATGGTGTAAAATTCTTCCATTAAGGGCAACAATTCTCCCAACTCAACCCTATTATCAATCGCCATTTTTGTCATAGGCGGCAAAGGTAAGCAAAACAGGAGATTTAAGGAATTTTGAGAGCTGCTGAAATGAGCAGTACCAACATGTTTTTTCTGAATCAGCCTTCACTTCCGCAGCGCGAAAAAAGAGATATGAGTTCAAAAAATACCGCAAGGGTCAATTTTTCTTCTTTAATACTTACTTTTGGCAGAAATAGAATACAGTATGTCAAATGCTGAAAAATTCAGAAAATCCATAGAAGACGGCAATACCTTCAATGGTGATTTTATCACGCTGGGCGCTGCCATGCTCAATGGGGAAGTGCTTACAAATGCGCACGTAAACGTCCCTTTAAAAACGCTGAACAGGCACGGTCTAATTGCCGGGGCGACGGGCACCGGGAAAACCAAAACACTTCAGGTGCTAGCCGAAAACCTATCGTTAAAAGGTGTTCCCGTACTGCTTATGGATATTAAGGGCGACTTGAGTGGCATCGCAAAACCAGGCGAAGACAACCCAAAAATAGCCGAAAGACAGGATAAAATAGGATTATCGTACCATCCCATGAGTTTTCCGGTAGAACTGCTCAGCCTATCTGAACAGAACCGTGTGCGCTTGAGGGCGACGGTCAGCGAATTTGGCCCCGTGCTATTTTCACAGATTTTAGACGCCAGCAATGTGCAGGCCGGCATTATTTCGGTGTTGTTTAAATATTGTGATGATCACCAGTTACCGCTGCTTGACCTGAAGGATTTTAAAAAAGTACTGCTTTTTGCCAATAATGAAGGTAGCGCAGAGATTGAGAAGGAGTATGGCCGCATTTCCACTGCTTCCACGGGGTCGATCCTGCGGAAAATCGTTGAACTGGAACAGCAGGGCGCAGATGTTTTCTTTGGCGAAAAATCCTTTGACGTGCAAGATCTTAAACGTCTGGATGATAATGGCCATGGAACCATAAACATCGTCCGTCTTACCGATATTCAAGACCGCCCGAAGCTTTTTTCAACTTTTATGCTCAGCTTACTGGCCGAAATTTACAGTACTTTCCCCGAACAGGGAGATAGTGAACAGCCAGAACTTGTTATTTTTATTGATGAGGCACACCTCATCTTTGACCAAGCATCTAAAGCGCTGCACGATCAGATAGAAAATATGGTAAAGCTCATACGTTCTAAAGGCGTCGGACTTTATTTTGTAACTCAAAACCCGACTGATGTCCCTGATGGCGTTTTGAGTCAGCTGGGATTAAAAATTCAGCATGCGCTGCGTGCATTTACGGCAAAAGACAGAAAAGCGATAAAACTCACTGCGCAGAATTATCCCATTTCAGAGTTTTACGATACCGAGACCGTGCTCACCTCCCTGGGCATTGGCGAGGCGCTTGTTTCTGCCCTTGATGAAAAGGGTCGCCCTACCCCACTCGCCGCTACCATGATGCGCGCACCTATGTCGCGTATGGATATTCTCAGCGATGCGGAAATTGAGGAAGTGCATAAAAAATCTGGCCTCGCGGCGAAATATAATGAGTATATAGACCGTGAGAGCGCCTATGAAATTCTCAATAGAAAAATAGAACAGGCAAAAACCGAAGAAACCAAACAGAAAACGCAGGAAGAACGTAAGAAAATGAGTTCGCCGCCGAAACCTGCTTCGGGCAACGCCACTCAAAAAGCCATTCTCAAAGTATTGACCAGTGCCACCGTAATACGCGGCGTGCTGGGCATACTCGGGAAAATGATTAAATAACAACAACCTTAAAATTAAATTACACGTGCAACATTTTAAAACGCTGGCCGCTGGCCTTATCCTTTCCATTTTTATGATTTCCTGTAACGGAGATGATCCATTTACCATCACTTCTACCAGTGTGGGACCGCTGACCCGGGACACAAAGGCGAGCGATATTAAGACCTTGTTTGCAACGGACAGTATAATCGATAAAAATTCTAGCGAAAACCGCCAGAGCGACTCAGGTATCATTAGCATTTATGAAAAAGGAGGCGATAAACTGCTGAGCCTTATTCCGGCTACAAAAGCAGATTCGGCAACCATAAAAACGATACAGGTTTTTGATCCGCGCTATAAAACAGATAAAGGGATTTCCATAAAAAGTACTTTTAAAGAACTGCAGGGCGCCTATAAAATCAACAAGGTAGAATCGCTGCTCAGCACCGTTATTGTGTTTGTAGATGAGCTCAATGCCTATTTTACGATCGATAAAAAAGAGCTTTCGGGGGAACTGCAATTTGGTCCAGGCACAAAAGTAGAACCCGCCCAGATTCCCGATGATGCCAAGATCAAATATTTTATGATCGGCTGGTAGATTTTTTAGTTCAGAATTAGGAGTTAAGAGTTCAAAATAAAGAATAAAGAATAAACAACAATCTAAACGGATACACGTCATTCAATTCCAATTACAGGTGGCTGAGTGAATATCCTGAAGCCCTTGCGTAAAAAAATTTCTATCGAAGCCTCCAATTACAGGTGGCTGAGTGAATTCCCTGGAGCCCTTGCGGAAGGGAATTTGTACCGAAGCCTCCGGCGTAAGAGGTTTCACCGATAAAAAACATCTAACCAAACTTAAAAAATGGAAAATAATCCTGTAATAATCTATTTAAGATGTATTTATCATCGTTTTAAAAATTAAAGTCGCGTTAATTACCTATACTTGAGCACTTGTTTTCGATACTTTTACCGCATAAATAGTTGCAATAATGATCAAAACACTCGCTCTTATTCTTACCCTTGCTGGGGCTATCGCACTTGTCATCGGAGTTATGGGTATTTTTGGAAGCCTTCAAGTTGGATTGAGCCCTTGGGCACTCGGTATTCTTGGAATAATTTTCTTTTTTGCGGGTATTTCCCTTTTAAAATATGCTAACCAAGCCGGTAAAGGCTAATCGCTAGAGCCACACAAATTCTTTCAATAACCATTACCTTTGACATCTTTAAAAAGGTGGATTTTTTATGCGCAACAGCTTCAAAAAACATATTGCCAAATTGCTGGGCAGCTATATCAATATACTGGCTTATATAGCTCCAGAAAAAGCGGCTGCCAAAGTATTTTCACTGTTCAGCACTCCTAGAAAGGGCAAGATAGGAGCGCATCATACTGATTTTTTAAATCCCGCCCGTAGTGAAAGACTTCCCTTTCAAAATATGGAATTGCAAGTATATGTCTGGCCAGGCAATGCGGAAACCGTTCTTCTTGTGCATGGCTGGGAAAGCAATACATACCGTTACAAAGTACTTATAGAACAGCTACAGAACAAGGGCTACACAATCATCGCATTTGATGCTCCCGCGCATGGATATAGTGACGGCCTCAGCCTTTACGTGCCTTTATATGATGAGGCCATGCAGCTTATCAAACTAAAATACAAGCCAGCCTATGTAATAGGGCATTCAATCGGGGCGATGACGGCGATTTACAACCAGAACAAACATCCTGACACTCATGTAAAACGCATGGTAATCCTGGGTGCTCCAGATAAACTGGAAGACATGCTTGCAGAATCTGAACAACTCTTAGGGCTGAGCCGGAAAAGCACAAAAGTACTGGATGCCTATTTTAAAAATCGTTTTGGTTTTACTAAAAGAGATTTCTCCAGTTCCGCTTTAGCGAAAGCCATAAAAATACCGGGGCTGATCATACACGACAAAGAGGACAGTATTACCCCCGCTTACGGCTCTAAAACCATTCACCAAAACTGGCAAAATTCTTCATTAATCTTCACCACAGGGCTCAATCATTCCCTTTATGGTAAGAAAGTTGATGAGATTATCCTAAAATTTCTGCAAGGGGAAAAAATTCCTTTGGAAGATATAAACGTGCAGGTTTCATAAACTATCCAGAATCAAGTCTACTAATTATGATTCGAAAAGAAATTTGAATTCAGACCCAGAATATCGGATAATAAAATCCACAGCTGGATTTAATACATTAATCAATACCTTAAATCATGGAGCAAAATCAACAAACCCGTTTAAATAAATACCTCAGTGAGATAGGTTTCTGCTCCCGCAGAAAAGCTGATAAACTCATAGAAGAGGGCCGCATCACAGTAAATGGGGAACTTCCTGAAATGGGCGTTAAGGTGACCGGTAATGAAGAAATCAAGGTAAATGGCAAGAAAGTCGAGAATAAGCATGAAAAAACAGTATATCTGGCCTTCAATAAACCCGTGGGTATTGTATGCACTACAGATACGCGGGTGGAGAAGGACAATATTATAGATTTTATCAACTATCCCACACGTATTTTCCCTATCGGAAGACTGGATAAAGGCAGTGAAGGACTCATTTTTTTGACCAATGATGGCGATATTGTAAACAAGATTTTGCGCGCCCGCAACCAGCATGACAAAGAATACATTGTAGATGTAGACAAGCCCATCACCCAGCGATTTATTGATGAGATGGCTTCCGGCGTGCCTATACTGGATACTGTTACCAGAAAATGTGTGGTTAACCAAATAGGTAAACAACGCTTTAAGATCATCCTAACTCAAGGCCTCAACCGACAAATACGAAGAATGTGCGAATATCTGGGCTATAATGTCACCGGACTCAAACGGGTACGTATCATGAACGTACACCTTGATGTGCCAATAGGAACCTACAGATATCTTACCAAGAAGGAATTGGAAACCCTACAGACAATGGTGAGCGAAAGCAAAAGTGTCCCTACAGATCAAGAACTGGACAAAAAATATTCAAAATCAGAGGATCAATCCCAAATTTCCAAAAAAAGACGCGGAAGGGAATAATTTATAGTGGGACACTATATAAACATCTGTTAAGGAAATACTATAGCCCAAAGTTTCTTACTATTTTTAACTGTCTAAAAATAGCTGAACCATGGCAAAAAACTCCCGACCCAGTATCAAAAATGAGGAACAGTATGATGCTTTGATCGCGCAAGGTTATAGTCAGAAAAAAGCGGCACGTATTGCAAATACCCCAGATGCCGGCAAAAAGGGGGCAAAGCCGAAGACTATGAGAAACGCACAAAAAATGAACTTTACGAGCAAGCCAAAAAAGTAGGGATTTCTGGCAGATCAAAAATGACCAAACAGGAATTGATTCACGCCTTACGCAACAATTAAATTATAACCACAAAACAATTTACCAATATTATGCCAGCACCTTTTCATCTAGCAATACCCGTTGATAATGTAGCTAAAGCCCGCACGTTTTACCGCGATACCCTAGCCCTGAGCGAAGGACGCAGTAGCGAGGAATGGGTTGATTTTGATTTTTTTGGCCACCAGTTGGTCATTCATTATAAGCCCAAAGAAGAAAATGGCCCGGTACACCACAACGCGGTAGATGGCAAAGAAGTCCCTGTACCCCACTTTGGGGTGGTGCTAGAATGGCAGCAATTTCATGATTTTGCTGAAAAATTAAAGGAAAAAGAAATTGAATTTGTTATTGCGCCGTACATTCGTTTTAAAGGTAAGGTGGGTGAGCAAGCGACCATGTTTTTTTATGATCCCTGTGGAAATGCGCTCGAATTTAAAAGCTTTAAGGATAAAAGTCAACTTTTTGCCTCATGAGTACAGGTAAACTAAAACCCCAGCTCGTACGCCAGCTTTTTTTGCTGCTCATCATTCTGTTTTTAACGGTATTGATCTTTAAGGAAATCACGCCCTATCTTTCTGGATTTTTAGGAGCGATTACCCTGTATGTCCTCTTAAGAAAGTGGATGGAAGGCTTGGCTCGGCGCAAATGGGGAAGACCGTGGGCTGCCGCTTTTCTTATGTTTATGTCATTCATTGTAATTCTGGTACCCATCAGCCTTATCGTGATGATGCTGACCTCAAAAATAAGCAAGGCGGTAAAAAATTCAGAAAAGGTAAGTCAGGCGATAAAATCTCAAATAAACATCTGGGAGTCTGATTTGGGATATAATTTAAGTAATACCATTGATACTAATGCGATAACCAATTGGGTATCCACAAATTTACAAGCGCTCGTGGGAAGTACCTTTAATGTTGCGATTGCAATAGGGATCATGTATTTTCTATTGTACTACATGCTGGTTTATAGCAAGCAGATGAAGGAAAGCATTTATGATTATATTCCTTTGGGTAATAATAATTTAAAAGACATTGGTAAAGAAAGTGTTGCAATGGTGCGATCCAACGCGCTGGGAATCCCACTCGTTGCTTTGGCACAGGGCATTGTGGCTATTATAGGTTATTTCATATTTGGTGTTCCAGATCCCTTTTTCTGGTTTGTGATTACGGCTATAGGTTCCATGATTCCATTTGTGGGAACCTTGATAGGTATTGTTCCTGTGGTGATTCTCATGGCTTCTACAGGCGATGTCGCCCAAGCAATAGGTATTGCAATATATGGTGTCGTCGTTGTGGGTTCTACCGATAATTTGATACGGCTTTACGTTATGGAAAAGCTGGCTAATGTACATCCGCTTGTAACATTGATAGGTGTGATCGTAGGAGTGCCGCTATTTGGATTTATAGGTTTGATATTCGGCCCCTTGCTTATAAGCCTATTCTTGCTAATCTTAAAGATCTACAAGCAAGAGTATAGTGAAACCTCGCCAAAGTTTGAAGATGAGCCCGTATAATGTTTATTAAAAGCCTGTATCTTAATTTACCAACAAAATAGAAGTCTCCTTCTGTGGGACAGAATTGTGGCTTAAAATTTATTGAAAACGTTTTTGAAAAACATATATTTTTTTAAATGTGAGTTTCAGTGTTATTCTGAAAGAATTTGTATCAATAACCACTTTTTTCGATTAAAAAAGCCTTTTCTCGACATGATTTTATCTAAAAATCACTCGAAATAAGGATCTACATTATCCAATTACAGTGAATCTAACTCAGATTTCAACGTATTATTGGTTGATATCCTTCGTTCTTCCGCTGTTAATTTTATATTTGGTTGCAATAAGCATCTAAAATATTAAATTTGCCATCCGTATTGCGGAAAACAATAACCTTTAGCCAAAAAACCTCTAGGTGGAACGGCTCAACTAAAAACAAATTATGCAATTATTAGGTATTGATGTAGGTGGTTCAGGTATAAAGGGGGCTCCTGTAGATCTCGTTGAAGAAGATTTTCTGGGAGAGCGTTTTAGGCTAGACACCCCAATGCCACGTACGCCCAAGGCAATGATAGAAACCATAGGCCAAGTGGTTAAAGAATGGGACTGGAAAGGGCCAGTGGGCGTGGGTTTTCCTACAGTAATTCATAATGGTAAAGCCATACAGCATGGCAACCTTGATCCTGAATGGCTGGGATTGCAAGTAGACGATATGATCGCGCAGCATATAGGCTTGCCGGTATCCGTAATCAATGATGCAGATGCCGCCGGTCTCGCGGAAGTTACTTTTGGCGTGGGAAAAGGAGTTAAAGGTCTGGTGCTCACGGTGACCGTAGGTACGGGAATAGGTAGCGGTCTATTTTATAATGGCGAGCTTATCCCGAACTTTGAACTGGGTCAAATGCGCTACAAAAAGAAAAAAACCATTGAAGAATACGCTTCTAGAAAGGTGAGGCTAGATAACAACATGAGTTTTAAAAAATGGGGCAAGCGTTTTAATAAATTTCTAAAGCTAGCCACTACCGTTACCAGTCCAGACCTAATCATTATAGGTGGTGGCGCAAGTAAAAATCTAGATGAATATATAAAATATCTTGACGTACAGGTTCCCATACGTGCCGCTCAGACAGAAAATCATGCTGGCATCATTGGTGCAGCGCTTTGTGCAAAACATTTTCTGGAAAAAGAGGCCGCATCCAAAATATAGATTTTAGTGTGTAAAAGCCTTACGGGCTTGATAAACACTTTTAAGATCGATTTAAAACAGACAATTTCATACTAAAAGCGGTCATTTTATCAGTTAAATGACCGCTTTTCTGTATTAATAGAATGTCTTTTTATTTTTCACCGCGGTGACGTTCCCTGGCCAAAAGTGTGTTTTTCAGCAACATTGCAATGGTCATGGGCCCAACTCCACCCGGTACAGGTGTGATATAGCTTGCACGCTTGCTAACATTTTCAAAATCTACATCACCGGCCAAGTAATAGCCGCGCTCTTCGTTCTCATCTGGTACGCGGGTAATGCCTACATCAATGACCACAGCGTCGTCTTTAATCATTTCGGCCTTTAAAAAGTTGGGAATGCCTACTGCAATGATAACAATATCTGCCTGTGAGGTAATCTGCGTAATATTTTTAGTAAATTCATGCGTAAGGGTAACCGTAGAATTGCCCGGAAAACCACTTCTTCCCATTAGAATACTCATGGGACGGCCCACAATATGGCTACGACCTATAACCACGGTATGTTTTCCCTTAGTAGGAATGTCATAGCGCTCCAGAAGTTCAAGAATACCAAAAGGAGTTGCGGGTATAAATGTGCTCATATCAAGTGCCATCTTACCAAAGTTGGTGGGATGAAAACCGTCTACATCCTTATCTGGATTAACAGCTAACAGTACCTTTTGTGTGTCAATTTGAGGAGGAAGCGGTAATTGCACGATAAATCCGTCAATATCATCATTTTCGTTGATCTCTTTAATTTTCTTAAGGAGTTCAAATTCGCTGGTCGTACTGGGCATACGTACCAATGTAGATTCAAAACCTATGCGTTTACAAGCACTTACTTTGCTATTTACGTAGGTCATACTCGCCCCATTACTACCCACGATAATAGCTGCAAGGTGGGGTACTTTCTCTCCCCGCTCCTTCATTTTTTCAACCTCTTCAGTTATCTCATTCTTAATATCGTTGCTTATCTTTTTGCCGTCTAGGATTGTCATAGTTCAGTTTTCAGTCTCAGTCTCAGTCTCAGTAAAGGGATTTAATTTTTTTGAGTAACACCAAATTTTATTGGGTTATTTATCATAAAGTTGAGTAGTTTAACAACTTCCTCTGTTTTATTCAAAATCTTATTTTTTTGCTCTTCTGAAATATAATTACAGGCTTCAGCAAAAATGATCCAAGTTTGTGTTTCAGCGTTCTCGGCATCTGCATCTGTCAGTTTGCTTATAAAATGATTAACATACCGTCTTTTTCTGTATGCTTCGCTCCTATTTGCACAGACAGCGCGTGAACTTCTTCGTATTTGATCAGTAAGGGAATATCTTTCTTCTTTTGAAAAGGTTTTGGATACTTCGAAAACATCCATTGCAACCGCAAATGCTTTCTTATAAGCCAAAAGTTCCTCTACACCCAAAATCTAAACTATTTTTCTATTCGTTACGCGCACTAAGACTGCGACTGAAAACTGCCACTGCCAACTGAATCACTTCATTTTATTCATCATCTGCATCATTTGGCGGCCGCCACCACCTTGCATCATTTTCATCATTTTGCCCATTTGGTTGAACTGTTTTAGCAATTGGTTTACCTCTTGCACTGTGGTGCCAGAACCTTTACTGATGCGCTTTTTGCGGCTACTATTTATAATAGTTGGTTCGGTGCGTTCTGCTGGGGTCATGCTGTGAATAATGGCTTCTATTCCCTTAAAAGCATCATCGTCAATATCAAGACCTTTTAAGGCTTTTCCGGCCCCGGGTATCATCCCGATCAGGTCTTTCATATTCCCCATTTTTTTAATCTGCTGAATCTGCTTGAGGAAATCGTCAAAACCAAATTGATTCTTGGCAATTTTCTTTTGTAATTTTCGAGCTTCTTCTTCATCAAACTGTTCCTGGGCACGTTCTACCAGCGACACAACATCACCCATTCCCAGGATTCTATCTGCCATCCGCGATGGGTAGAAAATATCGATCGCTTCCATTTTCTCTCCTGTCCCTATAAATTTTATAGGCTTATTGACAACAGATTTTATAGAAAGCGCGGCACCACCACGGGTATCACCGTCCAATTTGGTCAAAACTACTCCGTCAAAATTAAGGCGGTCGTTAAAGGCTTTGGCCGTATTTACAGCATCCTGTCCAGTCATTGAATCGACCACAAATAGGGTTTCCTGTGGCTGTACAGCTTTATGAACATTTTCAATCTCGGCCATCATGGCTTCATCTACCGCTAGACGACCTGCGGTATCAATGATCACCACATTGTGGCCATTCTTCTTAGCGTAGGCGATGGCAGCCTCAGAAATCTTAACTGGATCTTTTTCCTCCCGGTTAGAATAAACCTCAACATTAATCTGCTCACCCACCACGTGCAGCTGGTCGATCGCCGCGGGGCGGTACACGTCACATGCTACAAGTAAAGGTTTTTTAGCCTTTTTTGTTTTAAGGAAATTAGCAAGTTTACCAGAAAAAGTAGTCTTACCAGAACCTTGCAGTCCAGACATCAATATTATGGTGGGTTCGCCAGAAAGATTAATGCCTGCTGCATCACCTCCCATAAGCGTGGTAAGCTCGTCCTTCACCAGCTTGACCATTAGTTGGCCGGGCTTTAGTGAAGAAAGCACATCCTGACCCATGGCACGCTCTTTTACCGTACTGGTAAAATCCTTTGCGATCTTATAGTTCACATCGGCATCTACCAGTGCGCGGCGCACTTCTTTAAGGGTCTCGGCAATATTTACTTCGGTAATCTGCCCGTGCCCTTTAAGCACGTGCATCGCCTTATCCAGCTTATCACTTAAATTGTCAAACATAGGTTTTCATTCTAATTTCAAAAGGCAAAAATAAGGATTTGGGCGGGAAGAATAAAGTTTATTTGGTACGTTGCTGAAGGGATAAATGTTGAAGTGTTTATTCGTTTAATTGTTCACCGTTAATTGCTAATTGTTCACTGTTCAATATCTATCTGTTGAAAGGATTGCATATTCAAAATTGTCTGACCAACCTCCCTTTAAAGGCAATACTTGTCTTTTCTGACCTTCCCTGGTCATACCCGTTTTTTCCAAAACCTTGATACTCGCCAGATTATTTACGGCACAACCTGCTTCTATACGATGCAAGTGAAGCTCATCAAATCCAAAGTCCAGTATTTTGTTTACCGCTTCCGTCGCATACCCTTTTCCCCAAAAATCAATGTGGAATTTATACCAAATTTCAGCATTTTTAAATTTCGGTTTGCCCAGATTCATCGCAATAAGACCGATAAACTGATTTGTCCCGTTTATTTCGACCTTCAATGTAAAATGCTTTTGGTTCTCCTCGTTATTTCCCGATATCCAATTTTCAATAATTGTTTTTGTCTCTTCTATGTTTTCAGGAATACCGAGCGTATTATATTTATCGGTTTCTGGCAAAGAATGCAATTCGTGGATTTTCTTGAAATCTGAATGAGCGACGGGTTTTAAGGTTAATCGGGAAGTACTTAAAATAGGTGTTATACCATTGAGCCTTTGAATTTACTGTAATAAGTTGTATATTGTAGGATGCCAAAAAAGATATCAATTTCCGTTAAAGAGAGCGTTGGTTTTTTGAATAGGTCTTATTCAAACACAACGAGCCG
>Ga0314774_1001998_pt1 | contig 12074 bp, 13 predicted proteins | sample MetaGCBIA2018_FD_204515 | JGI IMG/M metagenome (GOLD analysis project Ga0314774, IMG submission 204515) | Cryopeg brine microbial communities from Beaufort Sea near Barrow, Alaska, United States - CBIA 2018 | ecosystem: Environmental > Aquatic > Marine > Coastal | place: USA: Alaska | collected... | reverse complement strand
TGGGTCTCACCGAACTGCGCCAAGCGGCCGAGTTGTTTCCCCGCGAGACCAAGGCCCGCGCCTTCGAGATTGTCGAGCGCGTCAAGGCGAGGGTGCCCATCATTCGGTTCTCCGATGAGAACGTGAACGTGTCGACGCACGCGGCGAGTGTGTTGAAACCGTTCGCCGCGCTACACCTCGGAGCGGCCGTGACTCACCCGGCGGTCGACACGATTGCCACCTACGACGCGGAGTTGGCGCGGGTCGCGGAACTGTACTCGCTAGGCGTGGTGACTCCGGGCATGCCCGCGGGCTGGCACAATGGCTCCGCGTCGCCCATTGTGGGCGTCAAGGAGAGTTGACCGAGCGGCCGAAGGTGACAGTCTTGAAAACTGTTGAGGCGTAACCCGCCTCCGCGGGTTCGAATCCCGCACTCTCCGCTCTTGGCCCGTGAGCCGGGCCGACCTCAAGCGCAGTGACAATTGGCAGAGCAGCGCACTTGCAGCACCGCACCCAACTGGCGCAGTGCGCCGAGGTCGAGTCGGTAGTAGACCTTCTGCGCATCGCGCCGCGGTGCCAGAATTCCGGCCCGCTGCAGGCGCTTCAGGTGATGGTTGGCGGTCGCTTCGCTCACCCCGAGGAGGACGCCCGCGCCGGTAGTGGTGATCTCGTGGCCCTCGCAACAGGCCAGATCCTGGACGATGCGGATGCGGCCGGGGTCTGCCAGCGCCTTGAGTCGCGTCGCGATCTGGAGGGCGTCGGCCTCGGGGTCTGTCGAGTGCTCGCCGATCGGCGAGCAACACACAGGTGTGGCGGTATCGATGATCGGCAGGGCTCGGGGCATGCCCCCAGTCTCCCACGAGATTTGACATTGATCTAATAATGGGAGAGATTCTCGCTATTAGACGAATATCGAAGGGAGGTGGAGACGATGGTGCTCAATGACATCAACGGATGTTGCGAAGGCGGCTGCTGCGACAACGGCTGCTGCTAGCGGTATGAGGCGGCGGGCGGCCTGATCACCCCCCGTCGTTTCCGCGGTTTCGCAGGGCCCATCGGCCCGGTATCCTGGGTGGCCGTACAACAAGTACTAGGAGACGTCGCATAGTCCGGCCTAGTGCGCGGTCCTGCTAAGACCGTGAGGGTGTTAAAGCCCTCCGTGGGTTCAAATCCCACCGTCTCCGCCACTGAGTTCGGCCCAACGTGCCAAACCGCTATACTCGTTTCTCGGTCCTGTATGGACCCGGCGCCCGTAGCTCAACGGATAGAGCATCTGACTACGGATCAGAAGGTTGGGGGTTCGAATCCCTCCGGGCGCGCAGTAGGTGAAGGCCCCCGGTCAGCATTTCGCTGATCGGGGGCCTTCTTCGTTCGGCGCAGGCGCCTCTCACGAAGGTTCGCGGAAGTCGGGTTTGGGACCTTCATCCCAACCCCGTGGCCGACCGCGGGTGTACGCAGAGAGAACCACCGTTGAGAAGAGGCGGCCATGTCCTGTCGACACCGACACGGCCCAGGGTGGTGCGACCACGACGACTACTCCTCGTACCCGGACTACCCGGCTCGTGCCTATCCGGGCCCTGCCTACCCGCCGACCGCGCCTTCGCGTGATCGGCGCCTGCGGGTCGAGGACGTCGAAGCTCGCCTGGCAGAGCTGGAGACCGAACTCGCGCGAGTACGTCAGGGGCTCGCCTCCCGTCGACGTGAGGAAGCGGAGTCATGAACAACGAACAGTTCAACAAGATCAAGAGTGGGAAGGGTTTCATCGCTGCGCTCGACCAGAGCGGCGGCAGTACCCCGAAAGCACTGAGGCTCTACGGCGTTGACGAGACCGCGTACTCGAACGAGGACGAGATGTTCGACCTCGTCCACGAGATGCGCACCCGGATCATCACGAGCCCGGTCTTCACCGGCGACCGGATCCTCGGGTCGATTCTCTTCGAGATGACCATGGACCGTCAGATCGGGGGCAAGGGTGCCGCGGAGTACCTGTGGGAGGAAAAGAACGTCGTTCCGTTCCTGAAGGTTGACAAGGGTCTCGCCGATGAGGTTGACGGCTCCCAGATCATGAAGCCGATGCCGGGCCTCGAGGTGGTCCTCACCCGGGCCAAGACACACGGCGTGTTCGGCACCAAGATGCGATCGGTCATCAAGCTGGCCAACGAGGCCGGTGTCAATGCCGTGGTGGACCAGCAGTTCGAGGTGGGTCGCGAGATCCTCGCCGCGGGCCTGGTGCCGATCATCGAGCCTGAGATCGACATTCACAGCCCCGAGAAGGCCGCCGCTGAAATTCTGCTCAAGGCCGCCCTCCTGGCCGCGCTGGACCGGCTTGACCCCGACCAACACGTGATGCTGAAGGTCACACTGCCCGAGGTGGACGACTTCCACGCCGAGCTCGTGAAGCACCCGAACGTGTTGCGGGTGGTCGCGTTGTCTGGCGGCTACACCCGGGAGGATGCCAACGCCCGGCTCGCCAGCAACCACGGCGTCGTCGCGAGCTTCTCTCGCGCCCTGACGGAGGGGCTCACGGCCCAGCAGAGCGACGCTGAATTCGAAGCCATGCTCGACGCCTCGATCAGCAGCATCTACGAGGCATCCATCGCCTGATCCGCCGCGCGTAGTCTCGGAGGATGAACAGGAGCGTGGCCGAGAGCGCGGGCAAGACCGCGGCGGCGCAGGTGTCGGGCGGTCGCAGGGTCGTGCTGGTGCACGGCGCCACGTCCGGCCCCTGGGTGTTCGACGGGTGGACGGCCCAGTGGCCCGACGCTGACGTGCGCGTCCCCGATCTCCAGGAGGGGCTCGACGTGGCCCGCGCCACGATGTCCGACTACGCCGACAAGGTGGTGGCCGCGGTCGGCGCCCAGCCGGCGATCCTCTGCGGCTGGAGCATGGGCGGCCTGGTCGCGATGATGGCCGCGCGCCTTTGTCGGCCCGCAGCCCTGGTGGTGATCGAGCCCAGCGTCCCTGCGGAGATCGATGGCGGCGACCCCGACTGGCCGGTGGAGGCCGGCACCTACGACGCCGAGTCGACCTACGGTCCATCGGTGCCGGGCATGCGTCACCGGCCCGAGTCCCTGCTGGCCCGGGGCGAGCGCAAGCGCGGCACCAGCGTCCCGGCGATCGCCTGCCCCCTGCTCGTCGTGGCCGGCCGCGACTATGTCGCCACACGCGGTCGTCCGGTGGCCGAGCGCTACGGCGCGGAACTCATGGAGTTCCCCGAGCTGAGCCACTTCCAGCTCGTCGTAGACCGGCGGGTGCGCGATGCTGTCGCGCAGTGGGTGAGCTCGGTCAGTCCCGGCTGAGCGTCCGCGTCGCAGGCGTCGTTCGCCCGCGGGTTCCCCCCCCGACCCGCTGGAACCCGGGTTCGTCGCGTCCACGGCCCGCCTGCGGCCGCACAGGAGGTGTTAGCGGCGCTTGACGGGTTGGCCGGACGCATCAAGTTCCACCCGATCGCGGGTGTTCGACGTCACGATCGATACCGCAATGGGCCGGCCCCGTGGGGCAAGCCTGACGGTCACCGATCCGTCGTCGGCGGCGTCGAGTTCGGCGACGATCGAGTCGCTCATGCGCACCATCGCCTCGCCCGAGTCAAGTCCTTCCCCGCGGTCGTCGAGCAACGTCACCTCGACACCTCGCTCGCGCGCCTTGGTTGCCGCGTCGGCGATCCTCGGTGTGATGAGCGAGCGCCCTCTCACCCCATCGCGCAACAGTGCCTCCGAGGTCGCGTACTGGAGCCTCGCGGAGTCCGATGGCGGGGGTCCGTGCTCCACGAGGGATTCCAGCAGAGGAACGGCCGAGGCCCTCAGTTCGAGCACGCGCCGCAGACGGATCTGGGCGGAGGTTGCTCCCTCGACGGCCTCGACGGCCGACGCCACCGAGTGCTCACCGAACTCGTTGATGCGCTTGGCCGTCCGGCGCAGGCTGACCTCAAAGAGGGTTCCCACGAACAGGATCGCGGCGTGAGTGTCGAGCAACAGCGCGCCATCCAAAGGACCCCGACCCGCTGAGGTGCTCCACGCGAGGGTTCCGGACGCCATCAGCACATACCCGAGCCACGCCGCCCCCGGTCGCCGGCGCATGGCCAGGAAGAACAACATCCACGTATTGGAGCCCAGGTGCCAGCTTGCGCGTCCTGGGGGGCCCACGTCGGGAAGCTGGAATGCCGCCAGAAGCGTGCTGACGGCGACGGCGGCCACCACCGCGACGGTCAACACCAGGGGGAACGGGTCGGGCCGGTCGAGCACGAGCAGCACGGCGGCAGCATTGACGATGAGCATGGCGGCGATGACGGGGAGTGCGTGCTTGACCTCGTCGAGCGTGGCGAAGGCGTAGAGGATGTTCGAGAGGATGAACAGGCCCATCACCACGCGCGCCGGTTCGGACGACAAGCGCAACAGTTGCGACGAGTCGACGGGCTCAAAGCGTCTCGCGGTCACGACGGCCTCACCCAGGTGACAGTGACCGTGGTGCCCTCGCCCACGCGGCTCGCCACGTCGCCGCTGCCGCCCTCCACCATCGACATACGTTCGATGATGCTCAGCCGAATCCCGAGTCGGCGCGATTGCACGGTGCGGGTGTTGAAGCCCTTGCCGTCGTCCTGCATCGTCACCACGAGGCCGCGATCGTCCGCCGCTATCGTCACTTGGCGGGGAACGTCGCCGCCGTCGAGGCCCGCGTGCCTGACGGAGTTGCGCAGAGCCTCCGCCAGGGCGTCGCAGAGGGCCGTCACCACATCCGCGGGCACCTCGACGTCGCCCGCCTCGTGGTGCACGACCTCCGTGCTTGGCGCGACGCGCTGAATCACGTCGAGCAACGCCACAGCCGTCTCTCGATTCGAGTACATGCGTGACGATGCGTCGCGTGTCTCGAGAGACGCGATGGAAGCGATCGCGACGCGCGCCTGATCCCCGAGCGTGGGCGGAGGGTTCTCGCGAGAAGCCGTCAGCAGGACGGACATGATGTCGTCGTGCACCATCGCGTTGATGCGGGTCTCTTCGCGTTCCCGGGTGCGGGTGGCCGCAGTGCGAGCGGCCTGCGCACGGGCGAGCGCCGATGCGTGATCGAGCCGGTCGGCCGCGCCCATGACACCCATCGTGGCGGCCATGAGGATGATGATGAACACGAGCGAGCCCGCGCCGTCGAGGAACGCAGCCTTGGCCGCATCTTCTCGGACCACCTGTTGCACTACGCCAATGACGAGGCCTTGGCTAAGGCCGTAGAGCCACACGCCTCGACGCTGCCAGGCGATCGCCGCAATCATGCCGTGGAGCGCGTGGATTCCTTGGTACCAGGGGATGGCGTTGTCGGTGAGCGTGGGCGCCGACAGGCCCCAGGGGAAGGCCATCATGCCGAACAGGAACAGCAGGGCCGTCGAGCCCGCGAGGCGCCGCACCGCGCGGCGCGGCAAGACCCACGTCAGAATGCCGAGAGCGACCGGCATGATGATGGCCACCGCGATGAGCGCCGCCGCGTACCACACCTCGAGTTGGGGAGTCTGGCCGGAGATGCCACCAGAACCCGGGTAGAGGACCCCGCCGTAGATCAGCGCGGCCAGGCCTACGGACGAATAGAAGAGTCGTTCGAGTCGCGCTCTGGCCGTTTCCTCGCTGACGCGGTCAACTGGCGCCAGCGCCGCCATCATGTGTCGTGACTATCCAGGATGCCGTCTTCGAGGGCGCGCTTGTACAGGTCGATGCGCGAGTGGGCGGGGCGGCCGGCCTCGGCATACTTGCGCCGAATCCGGCTCACGTAGTCGGCCACGGTTTCGCGCGACAGCCCGGTGCGTTGCGCCACGGAGACGGCGGTCTCACCGGACGCGTAGAGGCTGAGCACTTCCTGTTCGCGGGCTGAAAGCTTCGCGTCTTGAAGAACCTCATCCGCATCGATTGCCGCCGCCCAGTCCGTGCCGAAGACCTCGCGGCCATCGGCGGCCGTGCGGATCGCGTCCAGGAGGACCTCCGGCGCGACCGACTTGCGAATGAGACCCAGTGCGCCGGAGCGAGCTGCAGACTGGATCAATTTGCGGTCCTCGGCGCCGGTGTAGATGAGGACGTGCGAGCCACGAGCGTGAATGGCGTCCACGTTCTCCTCCGGCTTGGAGCCGTCGCTGAGCCTCAAGTCGAGCACCACAAGGTCGAGGTCTCGCCCGAAGCGGTCCAGCTCAGGCACGGACTCCACCATCCCGACAAGCTCGAGATCGTCTGCTTCTGCAAGGAGATCGCGAAAACCGATCGCGATCAGGGCGTGGTCTTCTACCAAGGCGATCGTTCGACGCGTGGACATTTCTCTCCCTCGGAGTGTGTCGTTTTGTCACGATAGCGGGTTTACGCGGACTTGAGAAAGCGAAAGGTGTCGTGCGGTTATTCACACGCTGCCCCCATAAATGGGGGCTTGCGGGTCCTGGATCAGTCATGGAATTCTCTTTCGCGAGGGGGGGATCTCCTTTTCTCTCCACCAGTTGGAGGGGATTACTGATGGAGTGGGGCGCCGAGCAGATCGCACTAGCGGTCGTCGGCGCCCTCTTCTTCTTCGGGGTCGTTGGCTCGCTCCACCCGGGGTTCCCGTTGTCGCTCATCTCGCGCATCGTGTTGGCGGCCGCGACAGGGGTCTACGTGACCGCAGCGGTCGAGTTCAGCCGCCTCGACTCGTCGATGTATGCCCCACTGCTATGGCTTGTTCCCCTATCCGTTGTGGTCGTCGTGACCCGAGACATCGTGATCCACCGAGAGTTGCGTGGGTTGCCCATCTTCCCGTTGCAGTCGCGCGACCCCTCCACTCATCCCGAGTCGGCTCGACCGGTCGCCATGGCGACGGCGCAGCCTGAACTGGGAGTCGAAGCTCGCACCCGCCTTGATCGCGCACTGGATCCTGCGGCGACGTCCGCGGAACTCGAGGAACTCGCCTACATGCTTCCGGAAGCGCGGCGTGCCGTGGCCTCCCACGCTGCCACACCGGCCAATGTCCTCAGCTGGCTTGCCGTTCACGGCGATGACGCCGTCGTCGCGGCGATCGCTGCGCGACAAGTGTCCGGCAACACGACCGCAATCGAGCGCTAGCATCGGAAGATGCCGATCGGGGCGCACCGCCATGAGGAGAACAGAAATGCGCGTGAAGGCTGCACTGGCAGGTGCCGCGATGCTGTTGGGGGGGCTGCTCGTTGGGGGGCTCGCCCACCGCAGCCGTTGGCGAATGCGTCGACCTGCAACTCGACGCGACGGCCGTCTCGGAACTCAAGGGTTTCGATTGCTCCAAGGAGCACGACGCTGAGATCTACTTCAAGGGCGATGTGACCACGAGTGGCGAGTATGACGCTGAGGCCATCGAGCAGGAGGCCATCGACCTGTGCTTGACAGGCTTCGAAGACTTCGTCGGGCTTGAGTACTTCTCGTCCGTGCTGGACGTGTACTACTTGTTCCCGCAGGAGGACGGCTGGGGGACAGGAGATCGTTTGGTCGTCTGCGCGGTGTACACGCCAGATGCCACAACCGGCGAGGCGACTCGCACCAGCGGTTCGCTCGAGGGTTCTGCTCTCTAGAACCGCTGCACGTGACAAGACGTAGTCGCCCGGTCCGCACCTAGCGGGCCGGGCGTCGTCGTCTCGCGCGGCGTGGACGCGTCAGTGGGAGCCCAGGAGATCCGCGTTGAAGTCGACCACCACGGGCACGTGGTCTGACGCGCCCTTGCCCTTGCGTTCGTCACGTTCGATGACGCATCCCGTCGCCGCCGCCGCGGCCGATGCCGAGGCGTACAGGAAGTCGATCCGCATGCCCTCGTTTCGGGGGAATCGCAACTGCTTGTAGTCCCAGAATGTGTAGCGGCGCTCGTCGGGAATGAAGCGCTTGGACAACTCACCGAAGCCTGCGGCCTCAAGCCGCTCAAGGTCTTCGCGAATCTCTGGCGTCACGTGCGTGGGAGCCTCCGCGTCGGCCTCGGACCAGATGTCAGTAGGAGCGGGGACCACGTTGAAGTCCCCGCCGATCACCACTGGCTCTGCGGCCCAGGTGCCCGCAGCATCGGCAAGACGCGCGAGGAAAGCCCGCTTGTAGGTGTAGTGAGGGTCCTCGAGTCCACGGCCATTGGGGACGTACACGCTCCACGCCCGCAGCGGCCCGCACGTGGCGCCGATGGCGCGCGCCTCCACCACCGGATCCACTCCGGGCTTGCCGAACGTGGGTTGGCCTACGAACGATGTCTCGACGTCGGCGAGGCCGATGCGCGACGCGATGGCCACGCCATTCCACTGGCTTAGCCCGTGTGTGACGACCTCGTAGCCGGCCGCAGCGAACGGCGCGAGCGGCAATTGCTCTGGCTTGCACTTGGTCTCTTGGATCAACAACACGTCGATGTTGGCCCGTTCCAGATAGTCGACCACCCGGTCGACGCGGGCCCTGATCGAGTTCACATTCCACGTGGCGAGGCGCATGGGGCCACGCTACCGGGGCCGCCCGCGTAGCCTGGGACCGTGGCTACAGCATTGATTACCGGAGCAAGCTCCGGCCTGGGCGAGGAATTCGCATGGAACCTCGCAGCTGCGGGGCGTGACATCGTGCTGGTGGCGCGCTCGCGTGATCGGCTCAGCGAGACCGCGGACCTGCTGGCCGGCGCCGCGGGCGTGAACGTCGAGATACTGGTGGCCGACCTGTCCACCCCGGATGGGACGCAGGCTGTTGCCGAGCGCCTCGCGGACCTTGACCGTCCCATAGACCTGCTCGTCAACAACGCGGGACTGGCACTCAAGGCGGGGTTCCTCGAGACCACCATTGAAGAGGAACTGGCGGCGCTCGATGTGATGGTGCGCGCCGTGCTGGTGTTGTCGCACGCGGCCACCGGCGCGATGGCCACGCGGGGTCACGGCGCGATTCTGAACGTGTCCTCGGTTGCGAGTTGGATGGGCAGCGGCAGTTACGCGGCGCACAAAGCCTGGGTGACCTCCTTCACCGAGGGCTTGGCGTTCCAGCTGAAGGGCACCGGAGTGACCGCCACCGCAGTGCTGCCGGGCCTCACCCACACCGAGTTCCACGAGCGTGCCGAACTTGACGCGTTCGACGAGCTACCCGAGATTGCATGGCTCGAGCCGGAGTACGTGGTCGCCGCTGCGCTCGCTGCGGTGCGACGCAAGCAAGTGCTCGTGACGCCGTCCGTGCGCTACGGCACGGCGATGGGCATCGTCAAGGTGCTCCCCCGCGCGTGGGTGCGCGCCATGACCGGACGGAGCCGTGGCTAGCCACGCTCTGACCTCGGTCCCCACGTGAGTGACGGCCCGCCGGTACGCTGACGGTCATGAGCCTGCCTACTCCGCGCGAGCAGTTGCGCGACCTGATCACCTCCCTGGCCGTGGTCCACGGCAAGGTCACTCTTGCCTCGGGCAAAGAGGCGGACTACTACGTCGACCTGCGCAGGGTGACCCTGCACCACGCCGCCGCGCCGCTCATCGGACACCTGTTGCTGGATGCGCTCGAGGAGGCGGGCTTCGGCCCTGCTGACGTCGACGCCATGGGCGGGTTGACGCTCGGAGCGGACCCGGTAGCGGGCGCCCTTCTCCACGCGGCCGCCTCGCGAGGGCTCGAGCTTGACGCGTTCGTGGTCCGCAAGGAATCGAAGGCGCACGGCCTGCAGCGACGCATCGAGGGTCCGGACGTGACCGGTCGGCGCGTGGTTGCGGTGGAGGACACCTCGACCACCGGCGGCTCGGTGCTGACCGCCGTCGAGGCGCTTCGGGAGGCCGGAGCGATCGTGGTGGCGGTTGCCGTCATCGTGGATCGCGACACCGGCGCGCGCGAGAAGATCGAGGCGGCCGGGCTGCCTTACCTGGCGCTCTTTGGACTGGCCGACCTCGGCCTGGAGTAACTCATGTGGCTCGCCCAACTGATGTCCCCGCGCAATTTCTTGCGATTCCTCGGCGCGGCTCTGCTGACCATCGGAGGGGTTGCACTTTACGTCGGCTTCGGCACGCTGTTCATGGTGGTCGTTGCGGTGCTTGGTGCCGTGACGGTGGCGGGCTCGTTCTTTGCAGACAGCGCGCTCGCTAGCCGACGTCGACGAGAGGCCCAGGCATTCGCGGCGAGGCACGGCTGGACCTTCCACGAACAGTCGACCGGCGTGCTGGCCTCGCTCTCACCGCCGCCGTTCAACGCCACCGACACCAGGTACGTGGACGTCATCAAGGGCCGGTTTGGCGGTTTCGAATGCTACGACGGCACGTTCGAATGGCGAGTGCGGATCGATGAGAACCTGACGTTGAGCAGCCGCCATCGGGTGGCCGTGGTGCGCCTGGCCGACGAGTTGCCCCGGCTGATGCTCATCCCAGAAGGGCTCACATCAGCCATATCCAAGGTCCTAGGCGGCGCGGATCGCGACTTCGAGTCGGCATCCTTCAACCGCAACTGGCGGGTGCTCTGTAGCGACCCGCGCATTGCGCACGACATGCTCGGCCCGCGCGTCCTGGAACGCCTCGACGCGCTGGCACAACGCGCGCCGATGCTGTTCGAGCGTGGGCTGGCCGTCAGGATCGATCGGGAGGGCGAAGGGATTTCGTCGTTGGCTTCCCGGCTCGGGGGCCTGATCGCCGTGGCAAAGTTCTTGCCTCGCCACACAGTGGATGACCATGGACGCTTCTCCAATGCACCAGGGCCCTTGCCGTCGACGACGACGCCGGGGGCATTGACGGGTGGATACCGGCCAGACATCTTGACCGCCGATGAACGCCACCTGTTGCGCCCCAAGCGGCGTGGTTTCGATCGTCGCTTCACCAGCCCTGACGAGTCGTCCCCAGATGACGATGGTCGCCTGGCGTCCGACCCTCCAGCCCGATAGCATCGGCGACATAACGAACTGAAGGAGTTCTCGTGACTGCCGCCACCACCAGCTTGATCATCCTCGTAGGGTTGCTGATTGTCCTCGTCCTGTGGGTCGTCGGCGTCTACAACGGTCTGATTCGCCTGCGGAACCTGGTGCAGGAGGCGTGGCGCCAGATCGACGTCGAGCTTCAGCGGCGTCACAACCTGATTCCCAACCTGGTCGAGACGGTCAAGGGCTACGCGAAGCACGAGAAGGGGACCTTCGAAGAGGTCACCCGCGCGCGCAACATGGCGGTCGCACCCGGCTCTTCGGTGGCGGAGCAGGCTCAGCAAGAGAACGTGCTGACCCAGGCGCTCGGCCGACTGATCGCAGTGGCGGAGGCCTACCCCGACCTCAAGGCGAATCAGAACTTCCAGCAGCTTCAGCAGGAACTGACCAACACCGAGGACCGCATCGCGGCCGGTCGGCGGTTCTACAACGCCAACGTGCGGGAACTCAACACCAAGATCGAGGTGTTCCCCGGAAATATCGTCGCGGGGATGTTTGGCTTCAAGCGCGCGGACTACTTCGAGATTGAGGACCCGGCCGCACGTCAGACGCCGAACGTGCAGTTCTAGCCGAAGCCTCGCGGCCGCGCTACTCGGACTCGACTGATTCGACGGCGCTGGCTGCCCTGCGCGCGTCGAGGCGGTGCTTGATCCACTCGACGGCGATCGGGATGAGCGACACCGCGACCACCAGCATCAGCGCCACTTCGATGTTGTTCTTCACGACATCGAAGCGACCCAGCCAGTAGCCGAGCATCGTGACGCCGACGCCCCACACGAGCGCGCCGATCACGTTGAACCGCACAAAGCGCGGGTAGGTCATCTTGCCTACGCCCGCGGCGACGGGGATGTAGGTGCGCACGAACGGCACGAACTGCGCCAGCACGATGGCGCGGCCGCCGTAGCGCTCAAAGAACGCGTGGGTGCGGTCCACGTACGCCTTCTTGAAGAACCGGGAGTCCGGCCGGTTGAAGATGCGCGGGCCGGTGAGGCGCCCGATCCAATAGCCGGACTGCGGGCCGATGAACGCCGCGATCCCGATGATCGCCGCGACCGCCCAGATGGGCAGGTCGATCTGACCGGTGCCGGTGAACAGGCCCGCCGTGAACAACAGGGAGTCGCCGGGCAGGAACGGGAACAGGAGGCCGGTCTCGATGATGATCACGAGGCAGATGCCTGCGAGCGCCCAGACGCCGTAACGGTCGATGAAGCCGTTGATGAGGGTGTCTGGGTTGAGCCAGTCGGGGCCGAGGG
>Ga0314774_1001997_pt1 | contig 12074 bp, 9 predicted proteins | sample MetaGCBIA2018_FD_204515 | JGI IMG/M metagenome (GOLD analysis project Ga0314774, IMG submission 204515) | Cryopeg brine microbial communities from Beaufort Sea near Barrow, Alaska, United States - CBIA 2018 | ecosystem: Environmental > Aquatic > Marine > Coastal | place: USA: Alaska | collected... | reverse complement strand
CTTATCAACGGCTGACTAATGAAACACAGCCATCATTATTTTAACAAACCGCCGTATACCGAACGGTACGTACGGTGGTGTGAGAGGACAGATAGGGGATTAACCCCTATCTTCCTACTCGATTGTTTAAAAACCAGTTTCTAACCTATGAGTTTTCACTAATGCCACCAACCCAACTAGCCTTGACGAAGAAACTTCTTAATTCCTTCCTATTTACAGCCTTCTTCCTGCTAGCTTCTCAGGTAAGTGCGCAGACGGTCTTCATCACTAAGACAGGAGCGAAGTATCATAAAGAATCCTGTCGCTACGCCAAAACAGGCTGGGCTTCGGATTTAGAAGCAGCTAAAAAGAAAGGCCTAACAGCCAATCCCCGATTGCCCGGGAATATCCAGCATAATACAGATTATCGTATTTAGCAGATGGTTGGAGTTTTTCGAAGCCTTCCTTGATGGCCTCTGTGGTCAAAGATGAAATCCATAAGCGTTTGACTTCCCCTTTATACTCCGCTTGTTCAATTACCCATCGCTGAATCAGCTCTCCCTCTTGGCCAGCATCACCACAGTTGATAACTAGTGTGGCTGTGTCAAATAGCTTTTTTACAATATCAAATTGCTTCTTGATCCCTGGATTATTAACGACTTTAGTTTTGGACTTTTCTGGAAGCATCGGAAGGTGACTGAGGCTCCAACTCTTCCAATAGGGTTCATAATCGTTCGGCTCAAATAGAGTGCAAAAGTGTCCGAAAGTATAGGTTACTACATATCCATTCCCTTCATAGTACCCATCATGCCTAGTATTAGCTCCTAGAACAGAGGCAATTTCACGAGCGACACTTGGTTTTTCTGCAATACAAACGATCATCTGAAGCAAAACTAGTAAAAATAGCATAAGCTAAGCGGACTTCAGGAGTAGTAAAGAATTAGAAAATTAAGTAAACCCTATGAACCAATCTATTGTAGATTATTCATTCAAACCGATGAGTTGGATTGAAAACGCTCAATATATACTCCTAGCCTAAGTTGAAATTTTAAAACGATTGAAGGAGTTGTCTAAACCCTATACTAGAGATCTAATCTACCAGTGAAGCAAGTAGCGGATGTGGTTTCGATACCACTGAAAAAGCAGAACATTGGGTGAATACCAATGAGAGAATAACCACTGCAAAGAATGGATGAAAGCAGAAAAGTTGTTCTTTTGACTATCTAAGAACTGAAAAATACCCTGTTTAGCGTATTTTCATGAGTAATATTATCATTTTTTTGGCTGAATCATATATTTATTGCGGGATATCTTGATTTCTATTAAGAGTGAGTTTAAGTTGTCAAACAAATGATTAATCCCATTATAGCGAATGAAATCTTTTTTTACCACACTGATTTTTTTACTGATTCTTTTTTTTCCCATTAGATCTTTTGCTTCAGAAATCTACGAAGTCACCAGCGATGTCTTTGTCAGGTCTGGTGTAGGGACAAGCTTTGAAGCAATAGGTGTCGCCAAGATGGGAGATCTGGTAAAGGTATTGGATAAATCAAACTCAAACTGGTTTAAAATTGAGTTTGATGAGAAAATCGGATACATCTCCAGCAAGTTTGTGAAATTGATAGAACCTGTAGTTCCTAAACCGATAGAAGAAGTTGCGCTTGTGGAAGAGGAAGATTCTAATTCTTTTGCCGGTGTTTTAATCTTATTTTTCGTCCTTTTTTTGATCATTGAAATTTCCCGTAGGAGTAGAAAAAAAAGAATTGCATCATCCATACAAAAATTTCAAGGATTGCATCCTGAATTGTATACTGAAAAGAAAAACATCAAAGTTGTCAATGATAGTAAAACTCAAATTGAACCTTTGTCTATCCGGAAAGAGAATATATTAAACAGTGTTATAGCTCAAAAAGGACTCGATAACAATAAAGTACTCGGATTAAAAAAGAATTCGTCAGAACCAAAGGATTATAAAAAGGCTGAAAAAGTGATGACCAAAGCACCTTTCTGGACAGAGAGATTTATTTTTTCTCCTGCAGCTATTGAAAATGCATCTGAAGAACAAAAGTCCTTTTATAGCCATTTCAAACAGAAGTTTATTGACAACGTTTTTTTGGATTTAAACGGAAATAACAACTATGCCTTTGTTTTGCTTCAGGATTTACTGATTGATTACGAGACTCATCTCAATATAGCGGTTCTCGAAACCCAAATTTTTAATTTGTGTTCGTACTATAGCAAGACTAAGTCTTATGCGAATGGCTATTTGAATAAGATAAAACTGGAAATAGTACCACAAGCTCAGGAGCATTCCGATGAAGTAATAATGCATACTTCTGGGCCCATTTTAGAGCAGGAGGTGGAAGACGAAAGTATTATTGATGTAACCAGTGACACTTTCACAGTAACTCCTATACCAAAAAAAGAGGAACCCATATCGGTTCCCACATGGTCACATAAATATGTGTATTCCAAATCAGATTTAAATTCAGCCACAATTGAGCAAAAGGTCTTTTATAATCATTTTAAGCAGAAGTTTTTAAATGGCACTTCTTTGGATATTTTGGGGAATACCAATTATGCTTTTGTATTACTTTTTGATCTATTAGATGAATACAGAAATCACCAAAAGATCAACATGCTGGAATCCCAAATCAATAATCTGGGTAACAACTATTACAAGACCAGATCTTATGGTATCCGATTCTTAAATGAGATTAAGAAAGAATTAGGATTGATTCCTAGTTTGGCTAGTAATTACCAGCATTCCCAGATTGGTGTGCCACCAAGTGAAACTAAGTATTATGATTCAGAACCTGATTACTTTTATTGGAAATTAGGGAGCAAGTACAAAGACACGCTTGGGTTAAAAGATGAGGAAGTTACTTTGCTCAACAAGCTATGGGAATCTACCACTAATTTCTGCGGCATTGAATTTTGTTATTTTCAGGTGATGCGGCTTTATTTAGATTCTATTGCTTCCTTCACTAAACAATGTGAAAAATCCGGAACCAATTTGGAAGAAGAATTTTTGGTAGCTTCTGACCTGATTTCCAGAAAAATATTCAGGTATCGAAAAGGGAGTGCGAATTATAAGATGAGTGTAAAAAATACATCTGATGAATTTTACACTGCGATTTTTAAATTATGTGAGAATGCTCTTAGGGAGCATTACGGTCACAGGAGAAAGTTAAGTACAGAAATCCGATATTCTGATCCTTTGATTAGCGAGCAGTTTGAGGCAAAGATATTACTTCCGTTTTCGAGCGTGATAGGTGAGCTTGTTATGAAGATCCCTGAACCGGATGAAGCAACCCAAAAAGAGCTCAATGCACTCAACACCAGTAGATGGAAAGATGAGTTTCAGAAACTTTGTGAGGGTTTCTCTTGTGATGAAAATAAGTTTGTAGCAGAAATTCTTGATTTGGGGGAGCTCAATAGCAAGAACCCTTCTATTGAAAATATTTTCTATGAGTCTTCAAAATTCATGGCCTCTAAGCATAAAGAATCTTCGCTGATCCTTTACCTGCATTATTTGCACCACGATCTCAAATCAGCAAAATTTGACAATAAACAACTTACCAAGACTATCCAAAAAAGTCTGTTTAAGACACAAGAGCAGGTACAGAAGTTCGAGATTATTGTAAACAACTTGTTGAAGGAGAAGGATTTGAAGAAGGCGGTTAGCGCTGTCTCCAAAGTTTATACACTAATAAGAAAAAGGATTAAACTGGATCGAAATTCTATTGATGAAGTAAGGCAGCAACATGCAGGAACAGTTGAACTCCTTAATCAATATTTGCAAGATGAGGAAGTAGAGTTAGCTTCTGAATTCGAAGGAAAAACATCGGAACAAGAAGAAATTGAAATTCAAATCGACTCGAGTCAAAAAGAGAAAAGTGAAAGTTTCTTCATGGAAGAGATTGAATTTAAACCAATTCATTATTCTGCATTGGAGTTATTTGCTAAAAATAACTTTACAATTCCCATTAGCGATTTTGAACTATTTGCAAAATCAAACGGGGTCTTTCGGAACCAACTGATCGAGAGCATCAATGAGGCTTGCTATGAAGTGCTTGATGATGTTTTAATTGAGGAGGAGGAAGATTTTTATACAATTGAGGCTATGTATTTTCAGACTATCACGACGAATAATTATGAACATTAAACCAAAAGAAGCCACGTCTATTATCAATTCACTCATAGGTGGAGTCGTGCCCAAAATAGGAGTTCAGCATATTACGGTAGGGAGGTCTTCCGAGATCAATGCGATGGTCACTGCATTGGAAGAAGTGAAAAATGGTCATAGCATGGTCAAATTCTGGATTGGAGACTTTGGCTCAGGAAAGTCCTTTATGCTTCATCTTTTAAATACAGTTGCTTTAAAACAAAAGTTTGTCGTTGCCAATGCTGACATTACACCAGATAATAGGTTGTACTCAAATGATGGTAAAGGTGTAGCTCTGTATGCGGCAATCATGGATAACATTGCCATCCAAACCAAACCAGAAGGAGGGGCACTGCCTACACTTCTGGAGAAATGGATAGAGCAGATCATTACAAAGACCGCTGAAGACAATGCTATTCTTCTTACTGAGCTCAGAGACGAAAAGTATTTGGGACTGATTCAAAATAATATCATGAAAACCATCAATGAGATCACAGAAGTTGGTGGTTTTGACTTTGGAACAGTCGTGATGAAATACTATGAAGGATATATTAAAGATGAAGAAGGATTAAGAAGAAATGCGCTCAAATGGTTAAAGGGAGAATATAAAACCAAAACAGAAGCTCGTCAGGACTTAGGAGTACGTGAAGTGATAAATGACCTGAACTATTATGACATGCTGAAGAACTTTTGCAAACTCTTTGTCAGTATGGGATATAGCGGATTAATGATCAATTTGGATGAAGCGATTAATCTCTATAAAATCTCTACCTCAACAATGAGAGAGAAAAACTATGAGAAGATCCTCACCATTTATAATGACTGTTTTCAGGGGAAAGTTGGCAACTTATTTATCAATTTTGCAGGAACAAAAGAAGTTCTTGAAAACCCAAGGAGAGGTTTTTTTAGCTATGATGCGCTCAAAACAAGGCTGTCAATTAATAAATTTGAAACAGCTGAGATTAGAGATTTTGCACAGCCAGTGATCAAGCTCCTTCCTTTGGATCACAATGAAATATTTGTGTTGCTCAAAAAACTGAAGGAGATTTTCGATTTCAATTATAAGACCCAAACTGATATTTCTGATGATGAAATTCAGCAGTTTATGGAAGAACTTTTCAATAAGCCAGGTGCATCCGAGTTCCTGACTCCCCGTGAGGTTATTCGGGATTTCTTAAATCTCCTCAATATCATTAGACAAAATCCAGGGGTAGATAAAAGTAACCTTTTTGGTGAGTTGGAAGTGTCTGACGAAAGGCCTGATGAATCTGGACTTGATGGGATAGAGGAGCTGTAATGAGTTATCAATTACTCTCAGAACCCATTCGAAGATTTATTAGGGACAAAGGCTGGGAAAGTCTTCGGCCAATCCAGAATGCTGCCATCACAAAAATCATGAGCACGGAGGATAATTACATCCTTGTCTCACGAACAGCCTCAGGAAAGACCGAGGCAGCGTTTCTCCCGATTCTATCTAAGGTTAATTTTATGGATAAGGGTGTACAGGTAATGTATATTTCCCCGCTTATAGCCTTGATTAATGATCAATTTGCAAGGGTGGAGGAGCTCTGCAAGTACCTCGATGTAAAAGTTATCAAGTGGCACGGAGAAGCTAATAGAACGCTCAAGGAAAAACTGGTTAAAGACCCTAGTGGTATTATACTAATTACGCCGGAATCTTTGGAAGCCATGTTTGTCAATCGTCCTTATCAGGTAAAGGCACTTTTTTCTGATCTTCGATATGTGGTAATTGACGAGATACACTCGTTTATTGGAACTGATAGAGGCGTACAACTCCAATCAATACTTTCTAGACTCCAACACATAAACAGTTCAAGATTTTCAATAGTAGGATTGTCTGCTACTATGAGTGAGGTAAATAAATTTCTGGAAGTAAAATCCTTCACGGGAGATGTGGATCATACTAAGATTCTGATTGATAGAACTCCCAAAGATATAAATGCTGTTTTCCGTTTTTTCAAGGCTGAAGGAGAAGAAATACCTCTTGAGCTGATGAAGGACCTGTACAGCGAGACAAAAGATTCAAAAGTTTTGATTTTCCCTAATAGTCGAGGTAGGGCAGAGGAGGTAGCAGTCAAATTGAAAAAAATATCGGATCGGGTAAGGGGACACCCTAATTACTTCTCTCATCATTCCTCAGTGGATAGGCAGGTAAGGGAGTATGTGGAGTACTTTGCAAAAAACAATAAGCAACAGTACTTTTGCATTTCATGTACCTCTACGCTGGAATTGGGGATTGATATCGGCTCAGTAGATCAAGTGGTGCAGATAGATTCCACCCATAGCATTGCATCTCTGATCCAGCGGGTAGGCAGAAGTGGAAGGAAGGATGATCAGCAAAGTAATTTGTTTCTTTACGCAACTGATAGGTGGAGCTTGCTTCAGTCAATTGCTTGCTGGTTACTGTACAGAGAGGGTTTTATAGAGCCTCCCCAAGTCACTGAAAAGCCTTTCGATATTTTGCTGCATCAAGCGCTTTCGATTACCAAAGGGCATTCAGGATTACCTATTTCAGAGTTAATAGATCAGCTTGATAAAAACTCTACTTTTAAAACTATTGAACGGAGGGAAATAAAGGAAATCATTGATCATTTGATAGAAATTGATCTATTAGAGAGACTTCGTCAAGAGGTCATTATTGGAGTAGAGGGAGAGAAGCTGGTGAATAGCCGCAATTTTTACAGTATGTTTCATTCCGAGGATAATTTCAAGGTAGTCCATGCGGGTAATAATATCGGAGAGGTTCCTTATTCGCCTCAGCTGGTGGAAAATGAAAATATTCTATTGGCTGCAAGGATCTGGAAAATCAAATATGTCGATCAGGAGGCTAAGCGGGTAGAGGTAATCCCTGCACATGATGGAAAAAAACCAATCTTTTTTGGTGGTGCCGGTTCGATACATCCAAAAGTCCGCGAGAAAATGTTTGAGATTCTTTTTTCGGCTGAAGTATATAATTTTCTGGATCAGCCGAGCATTATTGAAATAAACACACTTAGGAGAGAATTCTCTTTTTTTGATATTTCAGATCAAACCTGCCAGAGACCATTGCAGGTATCGGGGAAAAAGCTTGAACTATATACTTTCACTGGAAGTCAGATCAATAGAACCGTACAATTCTTATTTGATAGTGCTGGGATTAATTCAAAGTTATCAGACCAGACAAGTGTTTTGGAGATTAGTAATCCAATAGAAAACCTTATTGCTAACTGGGGGAAATGGGATGTTTCTGATGAAGAACTCAACCTATTAATTCAGCAAAAAATTGAATCCACTCCTGGAATTATGGGTTTTTCAAAGTGGGCAATGTATCTGCCGATTTCATTTCAAACAATTCTGCTAAAACAAAAGCACCTCGATTTTAACTCAGCAATAAAGCTACTTGATGAAATGAAGCTAGTTAGGAATAGCTAGTGATGAAAATAGCTGCTCGTCTTCTTTTTTGAAACAGTAAAAGGTTTAAAAATTTTCTAAGCTTGAGTTTGGTGATTTTTAACTCTAAATTTGCAGCCTCATGAAAATTAAATTAACCGACGTAGTATCAGATACTTACACAAACACTGCTGGCTATATGCTTAATGCGGTTTTAAAAAGTGCTTTAGCAGGAGGGAATCAAATTTTACTCTCTTTTAGTGGTGCAAGTGCCCCTTCCTCTTCTTTCTTAAATTCCTCATTTGGTAATTTGATTGAAGAAATGGGATTGGATAATTTTCTTTCTCTTGTTAAGCCTTCAGAAGTAATCCATACGCAAGCAAATATGCTTAAGCACTATATCCAGGGCTTTCGCTCAGGGGCCGAGGCTTAGACTTGTTAAAATTGGATTTAATTAAGGAACACTTGCAGGTTCCTTTTTTTTCTGTTTGAATTGGAACTAGATTTTAACAATAGAAATTTTGTCAAATTATTTGGCATTAAGAATTTTGTCAAGCGGAGATTGTCTTGTCAAATGTAACAGGTCCATAATCAATTTTTTGCAGAATTGATCATCTACTCCTTAGGAACCCAGGGAAATCGCTTTTAAAAACGGTTCGTTAGTGAGTTAATTTAGGTATATTTTGGAGAGGGTAAAAAATATGCCCAGGTGCTACAGCACCCCAAAAACCCACCCGGCTTTCCCCCATTTTTTTAAAGACTTGAAAGATCCCCGTCTCACCGTCAAAGGCAACCATCTTTATCCACTAGAAGAAATTTTGTTTCTCAGTATATCCGTAGTCATCAGTGGCGCAGATAGTTGGACCTCAATTAGCCTTTTTGGCCGTTCCAAGCTGGACTGGTTAACAAAATGGTATCCCTATCCGCACCGAACGCCCTCTCATGATGTGCTGGGCAGAGTGTTCTCCGCACTTGATCCAGAAGTCTTCAACAGGTGTTTCGTCTCTTGGGTAGATTCTATTGCCCAGCTCACTTCAGGGGAGGTGATTGCTGTTGATGGGAAGACAATTTGTCGCTCTGCTGATAAAACAGCGGGTAAATCAGCTTTCCATGTGGTCTCCGCTTTTGCCTCTGCTAACGGACTGTGTCTGGGGCAAGTGGCTGTAGACTCCAAGAGCAATGAGATCAGCCATTCCACAACTTCTTGAGCTTCTGGGGTTGAAGGGATGTGTCGTTACCCTGGATGCCATGGGATGCCAAAAAAACATAGCCCACGCCATCAGGGATAAGCAGGCCGACTATGTACTGATGGTAAAAGGGAATCAAAAGGGACTTAAAGAGCAAATAGAAAAAGTGTTTTCAATCGCTGCGATTAAAGACGAGTATCAAAGTACTGGCCTAGGACATGGCAGAATAGAGTTTAGAAAATGTGAGGTAGTTGATCAGCTCAGATTCTTGGATGACCGCGATGACTGGCAGGATTTAAAAAGCATAGCACGTGTGAGTTCAGGACGGATCAACAAACAAAGCGGGAAAGAGAGCGTCGAAACACGCTATTATATCACGTCCCTGAAACCGGACGCACAGATAATCAGTCAGTCAGTCAGAGGGCACTGGGCAGTAGGAAACAACCTCCACTGGAATCTGGATGTGATTTTCAAAGAAGATGCCTCCCTGAAAAAGAAAGATCATTCCGCTCTCAACTACAACATAATTACCAAAATGGCACTTAACCTGATTGATATGGAGAGATCAACAAAAAAAAGCAAACCGTCCAAGAGGTTGCTCTCCGCACTTGATAATAAGTACAGGGAAAAAATCCTCAAAATCTAAAAGCGATTTCCCTGCTTAGGAACCTTTCTCGAAAACGAAGAGAATCGGGAAGAGGGATGGGTGAGCTACGAAAGTCAATTGCAAATTAGAAATAATACTAGGGTGGAATTACAAATCCCACTCAGGCACTGCGCGAAACTGACTACACCTAGAGGGGGGATTAAATCCGTAGAAATACTTAATTTTTGAATAAACTTACCACTGATATTTTATGATTCCATATATGAGGAAATGCTATTTTGTGATTTGGTTTTTAGGACTAATTCTAACTTTTGGATGTCAAGGTAGTGAAGAGCCGATCATAGATTTTCCTGAGTCAAATTTAGCGCCTGAAAAATTTCAAGTTAAGGTAGAAGAGGTAACCCAGCAAAGTGCAAAATTAACTTGGACTAAAGCCAAGGACCCAGACGGTGATTTAGTTACCTATGATATCTATTTAGGGCAAAAATTAATCGAAGAGGATTTGATCGAATTAGCCTTTACAATTAATGAACTAGAAGCTCAAACAGAATATTCAGGTTCTATTGTGGCAAAGGATTCTGAGAAAAACGAAATATTCTCAGAATTCCGATTTGAGACTACAGAAATAGTCTATGAAAATGTATATAATTTGAATTATGGTTTTGATGGCGCTTGTCAGATAGGCACGCCTTATTTTATTTTTGAAACAAAGGAGAAAAATTTCATCATTATAGGGACGACTTGGTATGAAGTTCATCGACCTTCTCTTTTTGCGTTAGAGGTTGATTCTGAAGGGAATGAGATTTGGAGAAAAAGTTATCATCTCGAATATTCTTCAATTATATATTCTTTTAAAAGTATTCAGACTCCAGAAGGATTTATGATTATCGTGAAGGATACTATTTTTTATTTTGATCATTTTGGAGAAATTATTTGGGAAAAGACCACTAATGGATATGACATATTGAACGATGTTAAAATAGACTCTAGAGGTAATCTAGTTATGATAGGCACAAGAGGTACATCGACCCCATATGGTTATCCAATTGTTGTTAACACATTTGTAACTAAATGGGACAATAGAGGAAATGTGCTTTGGGAAAAAGATTATAGATATGATGAAATAAATCAATTTGAAAATTTATTGCTTTCATCAAAAGATGAAATAATAATTTTAGGAGAAAAAGACATGCTAAGTACAGGTAAAGGTAGTAGTGATTTTTGGTTGCTGAATTTAAATGAACGGGGTGAATTACTATCGGAAAAGACCCTCTCTTTTCAAAAAAGCTTATATGTTCCGATTGTTTTTCTAATAACTAATGATGGAGGGCTTGTGTTTTCCAATGGAGAAAATCAAGTTCTAAGACTTAATTCTGATTATGAAGAACAAGATGTGATTATTACAGATTTTGATCGAGTGTTTTCAATCAAGTTAACATCTGATGATGGTTTTATAGTTGTTGGAGCTAGTGAGTCGAAATTAGAATCTTCAACCTTGTCTTTTAGTAAATATGATAGCGAAGGAAGAAAAAAATGGGATAATTTTTATAGAAAAGATCATGTCAAAATGGACGGGCGTGATGTTATAGAAGATGATAATGGCTTTTTTTGGATTATTTCTGAATTCTACGATACTGAATATTATGCAAAGGATTGCGATAATTTACTTTTTATAAAAACTGACAGTTTTGGTATATACAAATAATTAGTATTTTTTTAGAGTTTACATAGCGTCCAACATTTGATTTAATGACTGATCGCTAATAAAAAAACACGTTAGATTAGCGTAGGTCTCTGTATTATGGTTAAGATGAGTGATTAAATGATAAATTCCCTAGTAAAGAAGCCGGCTCCGAAAGCGAAGTGAACCGGGAAGAAGGAGGGATAAAGTAGTAAAAATCCACTGTACAGGGTATTTTTTTTAAAGAATCCCAACGTCAAAAGGTATAGGTTTAGTACTAATCCATTTATTGTAGAATTTGAGCACCCATCGGAACTACAGTTGTTAAAACCTGGAAATTATTTTTTAGCCTTTCTTTTTCTAAATTCCCCACGTATGCCTTTAAAATTTTCCCGAAATAACTTGATGTTATAGGACTTTTGTATACTGAATTGTCAATTCTATCATGAATAAAAAAGGATGCTGATGTGTAATAGCTATTCTCATATTTATCACTGGTCAAACTATACCCTGAAGTAAAATAATCATTTTTATTTAGTGGCATCCGAGTAAAATCCGAATTGCTTAATTTAGTATTCTTAGAATAGTACAAATTGAAAAAGCGGAACCACCGATTTGGTAGTTTCCGCTTTTTATGGGAAGTTGTTGTTACCACACATCAACCATCCCGATGCAACATACAAAATTCTCCGGACAGCCGATTATCTGCCAACTGCTTTCTTTTATCCCCCGAGAGTTGGTGGACCAAGCAACGGAAACTTTTAAATCAGATCATTATTATAAGACCATGAGTACTTGGAAACAGCTCGTTTTCATGCTTTATGGGGTAATATCCAAAACTAATTCGCTGAATAGTTTATGCAAGTGCCTGTTTTTTTTGGAGAACAAACGTATCCATCCGAGCATCCCATATGTTTTGGATTAGGAATTGTAAGGAATTCAGTTAATTCTGTGCTGGTTCCAATTAGAGGGTAGAAGTTGATAAAGGTCTTTTTGTTTATGGCTCTGGATTCGTTCAAAGACATCCTTCAGCCATGTAAATTCATTGATCTTGTTTTTTTT
>Ga0314774_1001996_pt1 | contig 12077 bp, 13 predicted proteins | sample MetaGCBIA2018_FD_204515 | JGI IMG/M metagenome (GOLD analysis project Ga0314774, IMG submission 204515) | Cryopeg brine microbial communities from Beaufort Sea near Barrow, Alaska, United States - CBIA 2018 | ecosystem: Environmental > Aquatic > Marine > Coastal | place: USA: Alaska | collected... | reverse complement strand
TGATTTCTTATGGAATTGTGTTTAAATTTAAAAACCTAAAAGAAAGATTTCTTCCATTATTGGCATTCTTCATTTTATTTATAATTATTGGAGGCTGGTGGTTTTTGTATGTAAGACTGGCCGATCCCAAAGCATTTTTGGAAATTGCCACAAGAGAAACAGAAAATTGGAGCAGTTACAACATCAAACCATTTTATTATTACTGGAACTTTTTTATCCAGTCAGGTTTGTGGGCAATTCCAGCATTTATAAGTTTACTTTATCCTTATTTAATAAAACGGGCAGCAAATAAAAAGGCCTATAAATTCTCATTTTGGTGGATGATATCCGCTGTTATTTTACTTTCTTTAGTTCCTGAAAAAAAACCGCGTTATTTGGTTCCTGCATTGATTCCGCTGGCCATAAATACAGGATTTTATATTCAATATTTGATATCAAATTTCATCAAGTTAAAACGAAAAAGAGAAACAATACCTGTTTATTTCAATTTCGGATTAATTGCCGTCATAAGCCTTTCAGTACCTTTTGCCTTGTTCTTTTTGTTAAAAGATGTGTTACAAAATCACCTTTTAAGTTACGTATTAACAACATTGGCAACACTTTTTATTGGAATTCTCCTCCTTAAAAATTTGTATGCCAAAAAGTTTCAAACCGTGTTTTATTTAACTGTTTTGTTTGTTGTTTCTTTGGCTACTTTTGGATTACCGTTGTCGGATAGCATCAATAATAACAAAGCTTTTAAATCCATTAACTCATTGCATCAATTCGAAAAAAGCCATCATATTATGAGTTATTCCATTGGCGAAATCACGCCAGAATTACTTTGGGATTATAACGGCATTCTAAAAGATATTTTTAAAAATGAGTCTCTGGAAATTCCTCCTGAACCAAGTTTTGGGTTGCTGGTAACAAATGATAAAAAAGAATTTATTAAATCTCAATTGAACCAAGATTACAATTTGAAGTTAATTGAAACCTATGATTTAAATGTTGGCTCAAAAAAGAAAGAACGATTAATCAGAGAATATTATTTAGTTTCAAAAAAATAGTACTTTTAACCATAACTTAAACAAAATGAAACGAGCATACCAAATTTTGATACACAAAGGAATGATTAATGGCGAACAGCAGCTGTTACAGCTAAAAAATAAAATTTAAACAGATGAAAACACTAACCAGCATAGATAAAGCAGCATATTTATTCTTAATCGTGATATTTGGATTGGGGATATATTATGCAAACACCAACCTTCTATATTTTGATGAAGTTTATACCGTGGAAGATGGTTTTGTTGAAAACGGTTCGGCAATATTTCTATTTATTTCAAGCATGATTTTGCTATATCGATTTTTCAAACTTTTTAAACACAAAGATTTGTTTTGGAAAATTGGAATTTTGGCGATGGCCTTGGTTTTCTTTTTTGGTGCCGGTGAAGAAGTTTCATGGGGACAGCGAATTTTTAATGTAGAATCTTCTGCATATTTTATAGAAAATAATGCACAGGGAGAAACGAATTTACACAATTTGGTCGTTAATGATACCAAAATAAATAAATTGATTTTTAGTCAGCTTTTAACCGTTGTTATGGTTATTTATTTAATTATAACGCCGTTTTTATACAGAAAGTTTGAATGGGTTAAAAATTTAGCGAATAAGTTTGCTGTGCCAATTGTAAAGTGGCATCACACCATTTCATTTTTGGTGGTTACGGCTTTGCTCGTTTTTATTTCATCAAACAGAAAATGGGAAATCTATGAATTGGCTTTTAGCGTAATTTTCTTATTGATATTTATAAAACCTTTGAATAAAGAAATTTACTCAGCTAATTCAAAAACTTTTTCGAAAAAGCTTTAAAAAAAGCGTAAAACAAGGAACCATAAATCAGCCCGAATAAGATTCCTGTAAACACATCCAATGGATAATGTACGCCTAAATAAATACGGCTATAGGAAACCACCAAAGCCCACATCATTAGGATGGGAAACAAATAGTTAATTTTTCTTCTTAAAAGCAATCCGAAAAATACAGCAATTGACATAGAATTGGCTGCATGCGCTGAAAAATATCCATATAAACCCCCACAACGTCCGCCCACCAGCCGAATTAAGTGGGAAACATTTTCATTATGGCAGGGACGCAATCTTTTAAAACCGTATTTAAATAAATTGCTGGTTTGATCGGAAAGGGCGATTAGCACAAGAACAAAAACCACTGCAACAAAAGTTTTCTTAAAGCCGAATTGTTTATAGGTAAAATAAAGTAATAAAAAATAAAATGGAATGGCACTGTACTTATTTGAAATAAACAGCCAAATTCCATCCCACGGTGTTGATCCTAAATTATTTAGGTAAATGAATAATTCAATGTCTCTGCCAATTAGTGAATCTATCATTGAATTAATCTTGTTTATTTAAAGGTTTTTTAATTTGCTACGCCAACCAATTCCAATTCGAACACCAAATCAGTATTAGGCGGAATAATATTACCCGCTCCTTGTACTCCGTAACCTATATGAAAAGGGATAAACAATATCGCTTTATCTCCGATTTTCATTTTTTGCAAGCCTTCTTTAAAGCCAGCTATTAAGCGTGCATCCGGACCGTAAATTGCGGTGAAAGGCGCATAGCCGTTTTGTTTATCTTTTGCCTCATCATAGGTTCCGTAAGCCATTGCAACTTCCTTATAACTTGTGTCAAACAATCTTCCATCCGTAAAATACCCAGCATAATTCACTTTTACATTGCTGCCTTTAGGAGGAAATTCGCCATTTTTTGTTTCGGTAATCACTAGTTTTAATCCGGAAGGGAGTTCTTTTGCTTCACCTGCATATTTATTTATTTTCTCTAAAGTAGCCGCTGTAGCCTGCTGCATTTTTTCTTCTTTGTCTTTTATGTCTTTCAACTGCTTTTCATAAAATACAGAAAACACTGTTTTTGCATCAAATTTTCTGGCAATTTTTCCAATAGTTATGATTTCAATTTTTCTGATGGTGTCGTTTTGCATAATTGAATCAACCACTGCTTGTCCGGAAACAACATTTCCAAACACAGTGTGTTTACCGTCTAGCCAAGAAGTTTCTTTATGCGTTATAAAAAACTGGCTTCCATTTGTGGCGGGACCTGAATTTGCCATAGACAAAACGCCTGCCTTGTCATGTTTCAACAAAAGATTACCGAGACTATCCTTAGGAAATTCATCGCTAAATTTATATCCTGGATCTCCTTCTCCTGTACCTGTTGGATCGCCGGCCTGAATCATGAAATCCTTAATGACTCTATGAAATATGATGCCGTTATAATACTGTTTCCCTTTTAAAGGGCCAACAACATAGGTATTTGTTCCTGTTGCCAAAGAAACAAAATTAGCCACCGTAATTGGCGTTTTTTGAAATTCAAGCTTCAATAAAATGTCCCCCTTATTCGTTTCCATATTTGCATATAAACCATCATCTAAATAGGCATACTTGGTTGGCTTACAAGAAACAACCAGCAGGAACAAGACTATAATTATAAGTTTGGTATTCATGGGTAGATTTGATTTGTTTTAATCATAAGGAAATGCCTTTTAAAAACATAAAGATAGGTTTAAATATGTTTTTAAAAGACATTTTTATAGGTGTTATTTTATTGCGGTTTAGTTACCCGAAACTAACAATCGTTTATTTTTTAACTTCTAACAATTCCACTTCAAAAATTAATGGCATAAAAGGTTTAATTGCTCCGCCTTCACGTGGAAAAGCACCATAAGCCAATTCTTGAGGAATGAAAAATTTATATTTTGAACCAACGCTCATTAATTGAAGACCTTCAGTCCACCCTTTAATTACTCTATTTACAGGGAACTCAGCAGGAGTACCTCTGTCAACTGAACTGTCAAATACAGTACCGTCAATTAAGGTTCCATGATAATGAACTTTTACAGTTGAAGTCTCAGCAGGTTTCTCCCCTTTTCCTTCTTTTAAAACAATATATTGCAAACCACTTTCAGTAACCTGAACGCCTTTAGCTGCTTTATTTGTTTCTAAAAATTTAACCCCTTCTGCCTTTGTATCACCAAATTCTGCTTCAATTTTTTTTGAGGCTTCTTCTTTTTGTTTTTTTTGAGCTTCCTCTTGCTTTTTTTGAAAGAATGTTCTTAAGATAACTGCCGTATTTTCCGGAGTTATTAGAATATCTGTAGAATCTATTCCATTCATAACGCCTTGTATAAAAAGATCTTTGTCAATTTCAGGGAAATTGACCTTCAATTTAGAGGCAATGTCTATTCCTAATGAATAACTTACCGTATCCACTTCGGTTTTTAATGCTTTTTGTGCTGTTCCTTTAGTGTTGCAGGACAACATCGTTGAAATCACTGTAATTACTGCTAAAAATTTAATTGCTTTCATTTTTTTATTTATTTTTATTTATTTTTATTAATTGAACTTTAAATATTAATGGTTGATTTATTTCTATTTTATTACGATCCCCTTTAAATCCATAAGCTTTATGTGAAGGAAACAGGAAAGTTACAACATCTCCAGCAGACATCAATTTTAACCCGTTTCGCAATCCTTCAACTATTTCTTGTTTATCAACAATATAGATTTGTTCCCCAACTTCTTCAGCACTATAAATTAAGGTATTGTTTATGTCGAAAACAGCATAGGTATAAAAAAGCTGATCCCCAATTTTAGGTAAATATGAATCTTCATTTTTTTGATTAAAGGTATACCAAAATCCGTTTGGTGATGCTAAATAATCCGTAAGGGAATCTTTTTCCATAAACGCCCTAAACACATTTTCTTCTGAGGCATTCATCGTTTTGTTTAAAATAACGGATTCATTCAAAAAAGTGCTCGTTTTCCTTAAAACGGGTTTGCGCGGAATTGGTTTTGAACACGAAACCATCAGCAGTAAAAAAATATAAAGAATATATTTATACTTCATAAGAGGTTCGCAATTCATTTTGGTAATTCGGAAGTAATTTTAAAAATTTTGAAATTGTAGCATCCAGTGCAACTATAGATTTCCCTCCGGCAGCATTGTCGTGCCCCCCTCCATCAAAATGTTCACGGGCAAATTTATTTACAGAAAAACTTCCTTTAGACCTGAATGAAATTTTTATGATTTTTTGATCAATATCTTCAATAAAAATAGCCGCAAAAATAATATTTTCAAGAGACAGTGCATAATTCACGATTCCTTCTGTATCCCCTTTTTGATAGTCGAATTCATCTAATTCTTTCTGCAATAAGGTAATATAGGCGGTTTTTAATTTATTGACAACAACCATATTGGTTAAGGCCCTTCCCAAAAGTTGCAATCGCGCAAACGAATTGGTATCGTATATGTGCGTATGAATTTTGGCATTGTCTGCACCTTTATCAATTAAATCGGCTATTATTCTGTGTGTGGTACTTGTAGTTGAAGGAAATCGAAACGACCCGGTATCGGTCATAATTCCTGTGTAAATACATGTGGCAATATCAGTATTTATAACATCAACATCATGTAATTTTTCTAAAAAATGATACAACATTTGACACGTTGAACTAACTGAAGTGTCTGAAAATAAGTAATTTGCAAAATCTTCAGGCTGCTGATGATGGTCAATCATAATAAAAATGCCCGTAAATTCTTTTAGGGTATTTTCCATATCATCACCCACCCTATTCAAAGCATTAAAATCCAGCAAAAAAATGATGGAAGCTTCCGCTATGGCTTTTTTTGATTGCCTGTTTTGCATATCAAATTTTAAGGCATCTTTTGATCCCGGCAGCCATTTTAGAAAATTGGGATAATCATTTGGAGAAACAACCGTTGCTTTATGCCCATTTTTATTCAGATAATGATACATCGCTAAACCTGCGCCAATAGCATCTCCGTCGGGGTTTTTATGTGGCACTATCACTACATTTTTAGGTGTAGAAAGCAGCTCTTTAATTTCCTTTATATCACTTCTGTTCATATGGCAGCAAATATACAATTTTATAACATATTACCTGTTGGGTGCAATTAAATTATTTGATTTTTAATATTGTTTATTAAATATATATTTATTGATAAACCAGACCAATATTAAAACTGTTATTATAGCTGAAATTCTAGTTTTAAAACTTTGAAATGATTTCGTATCATTACGTTTTAGCATAACCTGATCTCACAATTGTGAGAATTATATATGTTTAAAAAAATCAGTGGAACTTCCCATCTATAAAAATCAATACAGTTATTTTTTTCTTCAAAAACCAATTTCCAATTTCTATAAGTATAAATTGATTATTATCATAAAATTTTTATTACCAATATTGATTAATAAATCATATTTTTATTGTTAAGTAACTATATTACAATTTTTTATCTTTTTTAATTATTAAAAGTTAATTATTCCAAAATTGAGGAAAATCATTTTATAAGAATCTATTTGATTTTAAATTTGAATTAGAAATTATGTTTAACTTAAAATTAGAATGTCATGACACTAGTGAAATTTAGAAAAAGACCATGGGAAAATCTGTTTGCTTCAGATTTATTGGATTTTGACGCCGGTAATTTACTCAATGATAAATTATGGCTAAAAAAAATGGACGAACCAGCTTTAAACATCAAAGAAAAAAAAGGTGAATTTGAAATTGAGCTTTCTGCTCCCGGATTCAACAAAAAAGATTTTGAAGTTAACATCGCTGACGGCTGTTTGAACATTATGGCAAGAAAAACTGAATCAAAAGAAGAAAAAGACGAAAACTATACTCGAAAAGAGTTTAGCTATAATTCTTTTGAAAAATCTTTAATGCTTCCTGAAAATGTAACTGAAGAAAAGATTAAAGCCAAATATGAAAACGGAATCTTGAAATTTAGCCTTGCAAAAAAACAAGAGTCTATAAAACAAAAACCAAAAACGATAGAAATTTCTTAAAAGAGGGTTTTTTCATATTCCGGACTTTATTTCCCCACAAATAAACTCCGGAGTATGAAGATATCAGTTAAATTAAAATGAATTTAAATAAAAATATAAAATTATGAAAACTGGAAATATATTATTGGGTCTTATAGCTGGCGCTGCCATTGGCGCTACATTCGGAATCTTATTCGCACCGGATAAGGGTTCTAAAACACGGAAAAAAATTGCTAAAAAAAGCGAAGAGTTTACTGATGAATTAGAGGATAAATATGAAGATTTTGTTGAAAGTATCACTGAAAAATTTGAAGACCTAAAGAAAAAAGCCGATCATATGGCTGAAAAGGCCAAACTTAAAGCTGATGAATTGACTAAAAAAGCCAAACATGAGGCTGAAAAAGTGACCGAAAAAGCCAAGCAAGAAGCTGAAAAAATGGCAAAAAAGGTCAATAATAGAGAAGAAGTTGAAGCTTAGGCCAACCTCCATAAACTCAAAATAAGCTAAGAAAAGGCATTTGACAATTAGGGAAAATATGATTCATGTTTTCCCTAATTCTTGAATTTAACTCCCAAAGCACGGATGCCATCCTAAAACCTAAAAATAAAAAAAAATGGAAACTCCCAAAAGTTTAATTGAACTGTTATTAGAGAAAATTGAAGAATACGGGATAACGAACTATGAGCTTACAAAGCTCAAATTATTAAAAACAACGGCTCTTATTGCGCCTTCATTATTATCAAGGTTAATTGTTATTTTTATAATTTCTTCGTTTACACTTATTTTAAGTGTAGGAATTGCATTGTTGTTAGGTGATCTATTAGGTAAGTTGTATTACGGTTTTTTTATTGTTGCCGCATTTTACCTTATTGTTGGGATTGTGTTGCATTTCAATCTTCATAAATGGATTAAAAAGCCCGTTGCCGACTCAATTATTAAACAAATACTTCAATAATATTAAATCATGGGAAAAATACAATCAATGTCTGATCTTGAAGATGCTATAAAACTATTGGAGTTTAAAAAGGCTGAAGATGAACAATTACTGAAAGAGATATCCTACATGACCTATGAGAGCTTGAAACCAATAAATTTGATCAAAAATATATTTAAAGAGTCATTAACTCCTCAAAATATAACAGATAATTTATTAAACACTTCAGTAGGTTTGGGGTTTGGTTATCTCTCAAAAATATTATTTCAGAGTGTTGTAAGAGTTCCGTTTAAAAAATTTATCGGCAGTGCATTAATGGTTAGCGTAGAAAATCTGGTAGCCAAAAATCCTGAAGTTGTATCAGCCATAGCCACTTACTTTTTGAATTCCTTTAGCAAGAAATCTGATAAAGAGGACTCAAAGGAAGTCGATTATGAAGATGTTCATAAAGAAGTAGATAATGAATTTATGGATCTAGAAACTATTTATTAAATATATAAAGTATTGAAATTTTCCAATCAATAATTATTTTAATTTAAGCCACATTCTACCCCATCACAGAGCATGTTGATTTAATAATATTGGGGTTTTATAGCTAATAGGCTACCTCAAATTCATTTTTTAACTAAGTAAATTTCTTAAGCTAATCAACATCATTTTCAAAACTTCATTTTTATTATAGGAAACCACAAATAATAGAAAGATGGAACAATTCCAAAGCCAATTTCTTTCAGCTATCTTTGAGGAGATGCCATGAATATTTGGAAAAAATGTAGACTTCGGAAAAAACCTTCAATCTTGAAACAAGTGTAACTACCCACAATCAGCCTTGGGCAACTAAAGGTATTAATTTATTTTAGGGAATTGATATTATTGCTATATGCAGCAACTTGTTTCACATTAATAGTTCTTTTCTTATTAATAGTTCTTTTCTTAAAAACATGTTGAGGTTTAACAATTTGATTACTTTCTATAACCAAACGGGCAATGAGGTAACAAATAGTAGATTCAGCACCTTGATTTAAGTTTACATTTCCTTCTTCCAATCCGTCATAGCAACCTCCTGTAATAGGATTGTATATGGTTTGCTTTAAATGATTTCTCCCTAAAAACCAGCTAAATGCCACTTTCATCATATTTTCATATTTTTTAATTCCAAATGTTTTATGAAAAATTTCCAAAGTTTGAATAGTGCAGGCAACATCAATTGGCTGTTCTCCATATTGTTGAGGTTCTATATTTTTATGATGCCATCCATTGTTTGAAATAACTTTAAAATCTCCATTAACGAACATTTTGGATAATAAGAAATCAAAAGATTTACTGGCAACTTTCTTAAAAGTCGGCTCTTCAGTAATTAAATAGGCATATAGCATGGCTTCCGGTAATATGCTGTTGGCGTAGGTAAGCCTATCTTCAAACCAATCCCAATCCTCAGTTGCATTTAAATAATAATCTGCCAACAAATTTTTTCCAAGTTTTTTAATAATAGTGACTGCCTGAATGTCATGAGTAACGGAATGATATAAATACAATCCTTTAATGGCAAAACCAATTGATCTTGGAGATTTAATGTTACTTGCCCATGACAAGCATTTTACAAAACAATTAAAGGCATTTACAACTGTTGCATGCGGTAAATATTCTTTTAAAGAAATCACCGTACCCAATGCCCAAATAGCCCTTGCATTGGAATCTTCAATATGCATATAGGTATTCTCTAAATGTTCATTGCCGTTTTTATCTATATAATTTATGAAAGTTCCTTTGGGCTGTTGATAAAATTTTATAAAGTTCAAATACGTATTAATGTAATTTAAATCTTCTTTTTTTCTAAATAATTTATAGTGCAAACACATGGCAATTAATGCTCTGGCATTATCATCTAAAGTGTATCCTGAAGAAATGTCGGGAATGCTTATTTTACCGAATTGAATGATGCCTAGTTGCGTTGTTAATCTTTTGATATGGTCCAATTTAATTGCAGGATAGTCGTAATCAATATTCAAAAAATGGCTTACAGATTTACCATAAATATGAATATGTTTAATGGCAATATTTTCCCAAGAAGATTCACTGGTTTTTTGAAAAGCCCTGAAAGCCATTGATTCGCGCATTTCATTATTTGAAAGCAACTGCTTTGTAGCTTTGGCCAATTGTTCTGAGTTTCCAATCTCAAAAATTAATCCGGCATCGGAAGTTAACACCTCTCTTGTATGTGGTATTGAAGATGCAATAATAGGACAGGCGCAACTCATGGCATAAGAAAATGTGCCACTTACAGCCTGATTTGGATCTTTTGAGGTAAACAAATAAATTTCTGTTACCATTAAGTAATTCAATAATTCCTGGAGTTCTAAATAACGGTCTATAAAAAGCACGTGATTTTGCAGCCCTAAGTCATTTACTAAAGTTTCCAAATAGTTGCGATATTCATCTATATTATTTTTAATATTGTTTGGGTGTGTTTTTCCAATTACCAAGTATAAAACATTGGGTGTGTGTTCAATTATTTCCGGCAACGCTTTTAATGCCGTTTCAATACTTTTCCCTTCACCTAAAAGACCAAAAGTTGACAATATTGTTCGGTTTTCAAAATGAAATTTTTCTTTTAATTCATCTGGGTTTTTATAGTTGACAATGTGTGTTCCGTGTGGCATATTATGAATAATGTCTTCCTCAATTCCATAACTTTCCAATAAAATATTTTTAGATTGTTTGGTCATCACAAAAACAGAAGCAGCATAGGAAATCAATATTTGCACAAAAGATTTCAGTTCTAAGTTTGGATTTGGAATTACACTATGAAAAGTTAAAGCGACAGGTTTGTTGATTGCTTCTAAAAAATCTAACAAAAAACTTCCATATTCCCCTCCAAACAAGCCAAATTCATGCTGAATATGAACCAGCTTCACCGCTTTGTCTTTATTAATTTCTTGGGCAGCTCTTTTATAATCTGCTTTTATTTTTGGATTTAATGAGTAGGAAATATTTTTGTTGCTTTTAGGCTTATCGGTTAAATCACAAATTACACATTCTAAAGATTCGCCATAAACATGGGTAATTGCATTGGTAAGATCTTGCGTAAAAGTGGCAATTCCACATTGAGTTGGGGGATATGTTGTTATAAAGACAACTTTAGATTTAGAAGGTGAATTTTTCATTGTTATTGTTTTTTAAATTTTTGCAAAAGTGCATTGATGTTGCGGCAAGCACTCTTGTTACAACAAGATATCAACTGGGACTAATTTTTGTGATAATTTTATCAGAAACAAATGTATATACCTTAATCTTAAGGTTAGTTACATAACTATTTATAGATGTTGCAAGATTCACACATTTAATCGCTTCACCAAAAACCTGGGTAATTGCATTGGTAAGATCTTAGGTAAATGTAGCGGTGCCACATCGTGTCTGCGGAAAAGTGGAAACAAATACTATTTTTGATTTTGATACTGAATTTTTCATTGCTACTTGATTTTCAAGCCATAAAGTTGACACTAATCTATTAAAGCTACAATGAGCAATATCATTTGAATTACTTTTTGAAACTAATATAAATCAGTTTCGGTCGAAAAAAATATGCAAAAATGAATTATAATTTTTATGATTTGAAATGACCTCCGTCATTTCAAAGAATGATATTTCTCGCTTTTTTGAACTTTTTAATTAAATGAAAGGAGTTTTTGGCAATTGCTTAAAGTTAAAAATTAAGAAAAAAATAAATTTAGGACACGATTAATTGAGTACATTTAGCAAAAAAATACATTTCAATAATAAATTTCTTAATCATGAAAAACATATTTATACTTTTGTTTTTATCGGCAATTTTATTGACAAGTTGCAGCAGCACAAGCGGAACCGTTAGAGGAAATGTATGCTATCCTTCGGACTATATTCCGGCTATGAACGTTTATCTGAAAAATAAAAAGACTGATAAAATTTATTCTTTAGAGCTTCAGGAAAATCAGAAACCTTTTAAATTTAAAAAAATACCGGAAGGGAATTATATCGCTTTCGCCCACATAATTCAGGAAGTTTCAACTGACCTTAATGATAAAACAACAATTGCAAGCGGTGGCTATACCCATGCGGTTCCTTGCGGACTTACCGTTGAATGCAAAGACCATTCTTTACTTATTTTCACTAGCATCCGAAAGTCGGCATTTTAAAAAGCCCTCAGAATCCTATATTTTTGAGTTCAACAAAAAACTGTATAAACATGGGACTCTTCAGGCGAAACAAAAATAACAATAAACCAATAA
>Ga0314774_1001990_pt1 | contig 12099 bp, 12 predicted proteins | sample MetaGCBIA2018_FD_204515 | JGI IMG/M metagenome (GOLD analysis project Ga0314774, IMG submission 204515) | Cryopeg brine microbial communities from Beaufort Sea near Barrow, Alaska, United States - CBIA 2018 | ecosystem: Environmental > Aquatic > Marine > Coastal | place: USA: Alaska | collected... | reverse complement strand
AGTATGATCGCTTAAAGCTGGTGGCCAACAATAGTCGCTTTTTGATTCTGCCTCAGTGGCATCGCCCGAACTTGGGATCACGGACCCTGTCGTTGTGCGAAAAAAGAATCCAAAACGACTGGCTGGTACGTTTCGGTCATCCTCTTCTGCTCTTGGAAACCTTTGTTGACCCGCAGCGCTACCAGGGCACCGTCTACAAGGCGGCAAACTGGCTCTACCTTGGTCAGACCAAAGGGTTCCGTCGCACCAGCCAGGGCTACAGCCCGGTGGCGCAATCGCCCAAGATGATATTCGTTCGTCCCTTACATTTTCAAACCCAGACTCTGTTATCCCGCCCTGTTCTTGATCCACCTTATTGCAATGGAGCCCCGAAGATGATGCTAACCGCAGAGCAAATGCGATCCTTGCCCGATTTCTTCACCGCTATTCCAGACCCGCGTACCCCCCAGGGGCGCCGCCATCGCCTTGCCACGGTGCTGGCGATTGCCGCAGGAGCAACACTCTGTGGGATGCGTGGCTATAAGGCGATCTCGGATTGGGCTAAAAATCTCGGCCCTAAAGCTCGGGAACGGTTCCGGTGCCGTTACGAGAAGGGTGTCTTTGTCGTCCCAAGCGAATCCATTATTCGTAATGTTCTGATCCGCGTCGAACCTGACCATCTCGACCAGGCGCTGCAACAATGGAATGATCTCTACTCAGGAAGAGACGAAAGCCTTGCTATCGACGGCAAAACGATGTGTAATGCCATTGATAAACAGGGCCACCAGACTCATATCATGAGTGTCGTCGGCCATCAGAGCAAGATCTGCCACACCCAAAAAAAGTCGGCACACTGCCAGTAGGAGATGGCGACGAGGTCAAGCGAACCAACGAGATTAAGATGGCGATCCCATTACTTGAGGCGATCGCCATTGAAGGCAAGACCATCACCGGCGATGCCCTGTTGACCCAGCGTCAATTGGCCGATTACCTGGTTGCAAAGCGACAGGCCCACTATCATTTTACGGTCAAAGGCAATCAACCCAGCCTGCGCGATGATCTCATCCTATATTTCCAGGGACGCAATGAACCTGACGCCGTCAGTGTTGATTTCGGTCATGGGCGCATTGATACGCGGAAGATCTGGACGTCAGCCGAACTCAATGACTATCTTGACTTCCCCTGGGTTGGCCAAGCCTTTGTGCTCGAACGCGAAAGCATTGATAAAACAACCGGGAAGGTTTCCAACGAAACCGTTTACGGCATCACCAGTTGTAAACCCGCACAAGCCGATGCTGCCAAAGTCCTCAAGACAAATCGCGACCACTGGTGCATTGAAAACAGCTGCCACTACATCATCGACTGGAATTACGATGAGGACCGCAGTCGCATACGCACGGGCTATGGACCGGAGAATATCTCACGGCTCAGACGCTTTGCCGTCGGGCTTATCAAGTCCAAAGGGGCCCCCAGCGTAGCGCAAAAGATGCGACAACTCACCATGAATATCCGTTCGGTTTTTGATTATCTGCGGATGACAAACAATTCTTCGGTGCCATGCGCGTGACCGTGTTAGAACAAATTTGCCGTGTGGTCTGAGCAGATTTGATTGCCAAGCCGATTTTAGTCGCGTATGATTTCAATATTCAGAAAAGCGAATGCAGGAGGCGCGCGATGGCAAAAATCCGGCTGATGAAAAAAGGACAACTGCTCAGAGAGCTCCAGATCACTGCTGATCGAACACAGATTGGTCGTGAACAGATCAACCAGTTGCGCATCATGAATCCGACCATCTCCCGCTTTCACGCTGAAATTCATCGCCGCGGTTTTTGCTACTCGATTGAGGATAAGCGGAGTACCAACGGCACCCGTCTCAACGGTTCTTTGATCTCGAAAAAAGAGAGCCTGTACAATCATGATCAAATTGTGATTGGCGAATTCACCCTGGAGTTTGTTATCGACGATACCGATTCGCCGGCGCCGGTGAATCCGGAGTCGTTTGATTCGAGTTCGACGGTCTATGATCTCGGTAGTTATCGCTAAAGTTCTGAACACCTTTCTTCTGAATCACGAATAGGGCCTGCCCAAGGAGATTTCAGGTGACCCAGCAACAGACCATTCCTCTTATCGTTTTTACCGGCATGCTCTGTTTTGCCCTGTTTCGCTTTCTGATGCGGCTTCGCCGTCGGCGGGCGTTGAAGGTCCCGCTGCCAGCAGCATGGCTCGCATGCATTGAATCCAACATCCCCCCCTATTGCCGCCTGCCGGCCGAACTGAAACAGCAGTTACACGGTTACATCAGAGAGTTTCTGTACGACAAACAGTTTGAAGGGTGTGGCGGCCAGATTTTGACCGATGAGATCCGGGTGACCATCGCCGCCCAGGCTTGCCTGTTGTTGCTCAATCGTAAGGTCCGTTGTTACCCGCGACTGATGTCGGTGGTGGTCTATCCGAGCGCTTATTTCGCTCCTGATGAGGAAGGGGAGAAAGATGTGCGCCTCGGTGAATCGTGGCATCACGGCACCGTGGTGCTCGCCTGGGATAGCGTCAAGCGTGGCGCGCTCAATTTTGCCGATGGGCAGAATCTGGTGATTCATGAATTCGCGCATCAACTCGATCAGGAAGATGGGGTCAGTGACGGGGCGCCATTTCTTTTGGAACGTTCAAAGTATGTCGTCTGGGCGCGGGTGCTCTCCGATGAGTATGATCGTCTCCGCTCGCGGGTTGAAAAGGGGCAGAAGAGCGTGCTCGATTCGTACGGGGCGACCAACCCGGCCGAATTTTTCGCGGTCGCCTCCGAGACTTTTTTTGAAAAGCCGGAGCAGTTGCGCAAAAAGCATCCAGAGCTCTTTGCTGAACTTCACTTGTTTTATAATGTCGATCCCTCCGAGTGGATCTAAACTGTGTCATTAGAGATGTTCAGATCTGAGCGACTTGTAACGAAGGGTTTTATAAGGCAGGTATGATAGATACTCTGTAATTTGATCCAAAGGCACCCTTCATCAGGCGGTCATGAATTTGACCATCTGACTTGAATTCGTTACTTTGTGCGGTTTGTAGGGATTTGTTCCTTCGAGCCATTGTTTAACGATTATTGGACACGATTGGGCTTTCTCCTTAGATAAAAGTAGAATTATCTGCGACCTTTTGTCTGTTTGATATCCGGGCTGGAGACAATGGATGACCCGAAAAAGTTATAAGTTTTATAGGCGTCATCCGAGCAAGCGGCAAGGGTCTTTATTCCCAACCGAGTTGATCAAATATCTTTCCGTCGCCATAGGGGCTTCTGTTGTTTTCTTGATGGCAGCGAATCCTGCCTGGGCTGTGCAGACTCATGATGGAGCTGAAGGGCTGGTTGCTCACCAGATCGGCCATTTTCTGTTTGTCGTCGGGATGGGATACCTGCTTTTTCGGCTCTTCGCCATGCGCATGACAGGAGCTGGCTGGTTTGAGTTTAAAACGTTTCTCTGGTTACTTCTCATCTGGAATATCATGACATTTACGGGTCACTGGATGAATGAGTTTGTAATGCAAGAAAAGTTTATTAAAATCAATTCCCACACAATCTCATTTACGATCGAAAATTTCCATGATGCGCTCTATTACCTGACTAGACTTGACCACTTAATACTGGTTCCATCATTTGCTTTCTTACTGATTGCGTTAAGAAAGTGGAGAGCGCAGCAATGAACGCGCCATGGGGTCCCGTCGTATTTCTTGACATTGCAGGTTCTGTTCTGATGCTGGTCATTTCCTGCTGGTGCGCAATCCTCGCACGAAAACTGTCCAACAATAAACCGGATGATGTTTTCAAAAACTATATCTTCCTCTTTACCCTGGCTGTCGTTTTTTTTGCCATCTCCCGTTCCTTCGGCCATTTGATCAAACAGCTGTTATTGCTGAACGATATGGAGGGTGTCTGGAAGCATCTTTCTCCTTTTAGCGGCGCCGTCAATTCGACTACCTTTGTTGTTATCTTCGCTTTTGGCCTCTACTTCCACCGTTTTCAAAAGGTTCATGCGGAGATTGAGTATTACAAAAACAACCTCGAAGAGATGATATCGGACCGGACAGATGAGCTTGAAAAATCCAGGAACACCCTTGAAAATATCTTGAATAACTCCAACCCCATTAACATTACGGGGGTGAATTTTGATTTACTCAAAGCCAATGACGCATATTATTCAATCTGGCCCAGAGTTGAAGGGGAAAAGGAGTGCATCAAATGCTACGAATCAAGACCAGGAGCTCATTGCCACACCGATGACTGCCCCCTGAAGCAGATTGTCGCGGGGAGTACAGAAGTTACTAATGAAGTTTTAAAGAATATCGATGGAAATATCAGGGACTTTATTGTCACGGCAAAGCCGTTCAGAGATGTTGATGGCAAATTAATCGGCATAGTTGAAAGTTTTCAGGAGATAACCCTCCACAAGCAGGCTGAAAAAGCAATACGAGAGAGTGAGGAGCGCTTCAGGCAAGTCTTTGAGTCTAGTCCGGACCCTGTCATTCTTGCTAAGCTGGAGGATGGTAAGATCATTGACGCCAATAAGGCCTTTGAGGCTGCGACCGGAATTCAGCGACTTGAGGCACTCGGTCATAATTCGGAAGAACTGGAGTTCTGGGCGGACGAAGGCCTGAGGGAAGCCTTCCGGGAACAGTTGCAAGATCATGGTGAACTCAATAATTTCGAGGCCGATTTTCGGGTTCTGGGTGGAGAGATCAGAACCGGCCTGGTTTCGGCTCGTATTCTCAGTATCAACAACGAACCAAGTATCCTGATTGTCATCCGTGACATCAGTACCGAAAAAGCCGCAGAACGCACCTTGATGGAGATGGACCGGATAAAAAGCGAGTTCATTTCGACTGCAGCCCACGAACTGAACACCCCCTTGAGTACAATGATGGGATATGCTGAATTTCTGCGTAGCCCTGATGAATTCGGTGGCTTTTCTGAACAACAAAAACAGGAGTTCATCAATGAAATATACGGCAGAGGTGAAGCCCTCAGTCGCATAATCGAAGATCTTCTTGACATCAGCCGCATCGAAAGTGGCCATTCTATCCCTATGGACCTGAAAGAGAACGATATTCTGGACGTTCTCAGAAAAAATGCCAAATTATTCCTGACCAACGAATTGCGACACACTGTTCGCCTCGACCTACCTGGAAATGCGGTTAAATCGATGCTATTAATTGACCGGCATCGTGTCAATCAGGTTCTGGAAAACCTGTTGAGTAATGCCGCAAAGTACTCGTCCGTTGACACGGAGATTGTCTTGAAGGGGAGAGAAAAAAGAGATGGTTGGGAGATCAGGGTCGAAGATCAAGGTATCGGTATGAACCCGGAACAGCTCACTCGGATTTTCGATAAGTTTTACCGGGCCGATGCATCGAACACAGCGGTCAGTGGACTCGGTCTGGGGATGAGTATCGTCAAGCAGATCATTGAGGCCCATGGTAAAATTATTCGAGTCGAGAGTATAGAAGGGGAGGGAACGACGGTCATATTCAGCTTGCCTTACGGTGCAGCCTGAGCACGGTACAAATTTCTTCCCCACTTTTGTTATCTTCTTGCAGTACTATCAAAAAGAATTTAGGAAACAAAATACTGAGTCCGCGAAATTGATGATATGTCCCTTGTTTCAATGTCTCGTTGCTTGGTAGCGTTCAAGGTCTGAAAATTTAAGGTATGCTGTAAGAATCAATCCATGAGGCGCCAGCATGTCCAACGAGAAACAAAGTCCAGAATCAAAACCACGAGTCCTGATTATCGGCGGCGGTTTCGCCGGTCTTGAGTGCGCCACCGGTTTGGCGAAGACTCCGGTCGAGATCACCCTCGCTGATCGACACAACTATCATCTTTTTCAGCCGCTGCTTTATCAGGTCGCTACGGCCGTTCTTTCTCCTGCCGATATTGCAGCACCGATTCGTCGTTTGTTACGCAATCAGGTAAACGCACGGGTGGTGCTGGCGAAACTGACCGGGGTTGATCTGCAGAAGAAGCTGGCGCGTTTTCCGCGTGGTGACGTTGCTTATGACTATCTGGTACTGGCGACCGGGGTGACCCATTCCTATTTTGGCCACGGCGACTGGGCCTCTTGTGCGCCGGGCCTGAAGTCGGTCGAAGATGCGTTGGAGATCCGCCGCCGGATTTTGATTGCCTATGAATCTGCCGAGTGGGAGGTTAATGCCGCCGCCAGGAGTGCTAAGCTGACCTTTGTTGTGATCGGCGGCGGGCCGACCGGGGTTGAGTTGGCCGGTGCCCTCAAAGAGATCGCCTCCGAGACCATCCCGAAAGATTTCCGCAACATCGACACCACCACCGCGAGGATCATCCTGATCGAGGCCGGTCCGCGACTGCTCGCCGCCATGCCTGAAAAGCTCGGCTTGCGTGCAGAGCATGATCTGGAGCAGTTGGGGGTGGAGGTCCGTCTGAACAGTCTGGTCACAGAGATCAAAGAGGGCGTGGTGAGCATTGGTGCAGAAGAACTGACCGCCGAGAATATCATCTGGGCCGCCGGAGTGCGTGGTTCTGAAGTTGCCGCTAGTCTCGGTTGCAAACTCGATACACAGGGGCGGGTTCTGGTTCAACCCGATCTTTCGATTCCGGATCATCCCGAAGTTTTTGTGGTCGGTGATCTGGCCAACCTGGCCGATCCCCGGACAGGCGAGTCGATTGCAGGCGTGGCCCCAGCCGCAATTCAGATGGGGAAGTATGTGGCCGATCTGATTCGTCAAAACCTTGTCGATGAGCATTCCGAACGCGGACCCTTTATGTATCACGACAAGGGGAGCATGGCGACTATCGGTCGCAACCGGGCGGTCGCTTCTATCGCCGGTCGGCAGTTCGGTGGCTTTTTAGCCTGGCTCTGCTGGGGAGTCGTGCACATCATTCCGTTGATAGGTTTTCGCAGTAAAATTTCGGTCGTTTTCTCCTGGCTCTGGAGTTATTTCTCCCTGAGCAAGAATGCACGCCTGATTACCGGACGACCAAAGATGAAGGTGAAGCAGGCGCGGGGAGTGGTGCGTGACGAGGGGGAGCCGTAAGTCGGTCTAGATAAAGAAACTTTAAAGTAAATTGTATCGCCAAAATCTTTACTCCCTTAGCCCCGGGATGTCTTCTGGATTTCAAGGTTTAATCCGTTTACTCCTGAAGACATCCTGAGGCTAAAAATGGTTTAATCTGAAACCAAGGAACAGGAATTGGCTTCGTGATTAACTAAAGATAACTTAGCTGGTCAGATCGATTTTTTCCGCTAGACTGAGTATTAAAAGGCGAGTGACTATGGAACTGTTTCAGTGGAAATCAGAATACGAAATTGGACTGCCGGAGATTGATGCGCAACATCGGACACTGGTCGATATGTTGAATCAACTCTATGCCGCTAAAAGAAGTGATGCGGTCCATCAGGTCATTGAGGAGACTCTGGATCGGCTGATGCAATACACCAGAGTGCATTTCAGCGATGAAGAGGCGGCGATGCGCGAGGTAAACTATCCGTATCTTGATAAGCAGTCTCGTAAGCATCTGGATATGACCGATCAGGTTGTCAAGATGCGTGACATGCTACGGCAGGGAAATGAACCGGCCACTTTTGAATTGCTGAATTTCATGAGCGATTGGTGGAAAACCCGCATTACCGGAGATGATCAGAAGTTCGGTGACTTCATGCGTGAGTAGCAGGCCGCAACGACGATGGCGCATGAACCGGACAGACCACACGTCTGACCGGGCCTTTACATTACTGACGCCTCCCATATTGCGGGGGGCTTTTTTATGTTTGTTGTTTTCACTGTTCGATCAGTGAACCCTTTGGCATAATGCGTTAACAGTTTTTTTCGATTTACAGTGTGCAGGGCCTCGAAGGAAAAGCCGCGTACAGCAGGTCTATTTGATGGTTAAGGATAGCTTCAAAATACGTAATAAGAGAGGTTTCTCCACAACATGCTCAAAACCATAACAATAACCGTACTCAAGATAATCGGCTGGCAGGTCACCTTCTCTCTGCCCCCCTGCGACAGGTACGTGCTGGTCGGGGCGCCGCACACCAGCAACTGGGATTTTCCTCTTGGTCTTCTGGCTATGTGCGCGGTCGGCCTCCGTTTCAATTGGGTAGGCAAACATACCCTGTTTAAGGGGGTGCTCGGGCCATTTATGAAGATGGTTGGCGGCATTCCGGTCGACCGAGGAGGGAGTATCGGTTTTCTCAAAAAAGTGATCGATATTTTTGCCAGTCGCCACCCGTTTGTGCTGGCGATTGCTCCAGAGGGGACGCGCAGTCTGACAAAAGTGTGGAAGGGCGGCTTTTATCATATTGCCCTGGCGTCCGGTGTGCCGATCGCTCTCGGGTATATCGATTACCCACGTAAGCGGATCGGAATCGATCGGCTGTTTGAACCGAGTGGCGATATTGAGGCCGATTTTGAAATATTTCGGGAGTATTACAAAGACAAGATTGGCAAGCGACCGGAGAAACAGGGGCCGGTTAAGATTCGGGCTGTTTCGGATAAATAAATTTTCTTGATCAAGCAGTTCTTTTGTCTCGAACTGTGAGGGTTGTTTAATCTCCACTGAACCAGACCTGCTTCTGAGCTTCCAGAATATCGCCGGCCAGAAGCTGTTTGACTTCCAGGCTCAGGCGCTCTCTTATTCCGGTTTCGCATGCATCGAAGCCAATCGCCATGCCGGGGATCAATGTCAGCTTTCCCCGACTTCTGTCCATGGTGTAGATCACCTCACCGCAGAGGAGCATCGATTCTTTTTTCCCGAGTGGAATATCGATTTCGAGACGACTCCCGAGCGGGAGCGGTTTGGTCGTATGGAGAAAAATGCCCCCCTCGGAGAGGGTGATGGCGTAGCTTTCAAACGGCTTCCCATTGAAAATGTATTTGACCGTGCGGTTGAACGGGGCGCGCAGATGTTTGCGCAGACTTTCCCTTTCTGCTGGCATTTTTGCAGGGCAGTGTGCAAATGGCTGATATTGATCGGTTTGGTCAAGAAATCGGTGCACCCTGTGGCAAAACATTCTTCGGCGTGGCCGGCGTGACCAGAGATCATCACCACGGGGGTGTCGGTCAGATTTTTGTCGTTGCGCAACTGCTGCAGGGTTTCGATGCCATCTTGTCCAATCATCCGCACATCGAGGGCGATCATATGCGGGGAGATGATCCGGGCCAGATCCAGAACCTCCTGGCCGCCTGTAACCGGCATGACTTCGAAGTTCATGCGACTGAGGAGCGTACTGAAGTACATCCGGAAGATCTTGCTGTCGTCGGCGATAATGACGATCGGTCTGGTTGACATGGCCCCTCCAAGAATTACGATAGACAAATTAAAATATTTAAAAAAGAATATTATACGAACTTATCACTTTTGACAAATGAAATGGATTTTCGGCGGGAATGCGGCTTTATTTTTGACCTGCGACATTTTATTTTAATTTAAAAGGGGCAGAATGCTCCGCGGAGGTCAATCATGACAAACCGCTTCTTGTCACAATCTGCCTATCGCTGGCGGCTGATTATTCAGGCGCTTTTCCTCTTCTGGTGCCTCTTTATCGGTATCCAGTTCAGCCTGTTTGTTCGTCACTTCGAGACTTCAGGTGCCATGCCGTACTACAGCCGCCCTCCCGGGGTGGAGGGGTTTTTGCCGATCGGCGCCCTGGTCAGTTTCAAAGCCTGGGTGGTGGGGGGACTGCTCGATGCGGTGCATCCGGCAGCGCTGGTGCTGTTTGTCACGTTCCTGGCGATGGCGCTGTTGGCGCGTAAAAGTTTCTGTTCCTTTCTCTGTCCGGTCGGAACCCTTTCCGAGTGGAGCTGGAAGCTCGGACAGAAGCTGTTCGGGCGTAATTTCCGCGTCTGGCGTCCGCTCGATCTGTTGTTGCAATCATTGAAATACCTGCTGCTGCTCTTCTTTGTGAAGATTATTTTGATCGATATGCCGCTACCGGCGATCAGGCAGTTTTTGGCCGGAGATTACTGGGCGGTGGCCGATCTGAAGATGCTGCAGTTCTTTACAAGTGTCTCTTTGCTCAGCGGCAGCATCATCCTTTTTCTGACCCTGCTCTCACTCTTCTATAAAAATGTCTGGTGTCGCTATCTCTGCCCTTACGGCGCTCTGCTCGGACTCTTCTCCATGCTCAGTCCGGTGCGGGTCAGGCGCAACCTGCAGAGTTGTACCGATTGCGGCCGCTGCAGCCGGGTCTGTCCGGCCCGGATCGACGTGCAGAGCAAACTGTCGATCGCGTCGCCAGAGTGTACCGGCTGCATGACCTGCGTGCAAAACTGTCCGGAACCGAACACCTTGCAGATGTCGTTCGGGCGGATGATTCTTCCCGGTTGGAGTTTCGTCCTGTTGGTTATCGGTCTGTTTGCGTCGGGTGTGCTGATCGGAATGCTCAGCGGGCACTGGGAGTCGAGTCTCGGTTATGCCGATTACCAGCAGCTGATTAAAAATTTACCCGGGATCGGGCACTGAGAGGCTGATTAGAAGGTGCCCAGGAGCTGGAAGGTTGCGTTCCAGTCATGTTTCAGGCCGGTGCTGTTGTTGCCGCGCCAGGTGGTGAGGTCAAGGCCATTACAGCGCTCTGCCGACAGGGTCCACTGCAGGACGCTGAACAGACTGCCGCCGCTGGCGATCCGCATTCTGCTCGCGTTGCCGAAGGCGAGCTGGCCGACCAGATATTTGGAATATCCCGGTTGTATCTGCACTACAGCGCCCGGCCAGAGATAGTCTGGGGTGTAGGTGAGTCGCGGCGCAAAGTCAAAGCCTGAACCGTTGTAATGTTTGAAATTCTTATCAAAGCTGTTGACGAGGTTTACGATCGGGTAGATATCAAACGATTTGCTGATCCGGATGGCCGGTGTGGTCCCGCCGGAGAAGAGCGTCTGCCCGTCGGTCCCTCTGATCTCCCCGGAGAGTTGCAGCTCGGCCTGGAATGCCATCCCTAAAAAGCCGGTTTGTAGTGCATCGTCAAACGGCAGGCGTTGTCTGTACCTTAAAGACGTGCGGGTCAGTCCTGAATCGTCGCCGCCGGTCACGCTGCTGTCGTGCTGACCGTAGCCGGATTCAATCTGCAGCATGTCGTCAGCTGTAATCGCCCAGCTGACAATCCCTCGCCGCTCCTGCAACGAATCCCCGCCTACGTATTCACTCGATCCGGCAGAGATGCCGACGCCGGTGTAAACGCGGGTCGGGTCGCTTGTGTCGATTGCATTGTCCAGGGCGGATGCCTCGGTTGAAAAAAGCAGGCTTCCCAAAAATAAAAGCAAGACGATCTGTCTGAATTGGATCATATGGTCCCTTTCGCTATCAGCGACTGTGCAGGGTCATTGTAGCACAGAGGAGGAGCTGATCAAGCCGATAGGAATTTCCATCAGTTTGAATATTAAAGTGATTGTATGAGAAAGCTTACTGATTAACACTATCTGTTGTTGTATAATCGTCAGATGAAAAAGACACTTTTAGCAACAAACCCTCACCTCAAGGATTCTACGATTCGCGAACGCTCCATGACCCGAAACGTTGAAAGCTCTTCCGCAGTCGAAGGTGTTTGGGTTAAGCGCGACACCGTTTCCGGGCGTTTCGCCTCAATCGAATCTGATTCATCTCCTGCCAAACCGATCAAGAAGACTTTCTTCGAAGAGAATCACAAGATGTTGAGCATTCATACCTAGAAGACTGGTTCAACACAACAGAAGAAGGAACTTCATGCTTCATATTACCTACAGTTCAATTTATTTCAGGTGAAACCCAATTCATAAATGGAAGACATCGAACAGCAGTGCTTTTGTCATACCTCGATGAAATCCCTCTAGCATTTGAAGTCAGCTCCTTCGCAAATCGTGAACGCCAAGACGAGAAGAAACTGCAACTCCTTCATGAAATGGTTTCTCGTCCTATCAATATGTGCAAGCTTATTAATTTGCCAGCCCTCTCAATAAAGCAACGGCTACCATAATGTGAATATTTGTCAGTTGAAAACATTTTGGTAACTATTCAGCACAATTTTCGGAAAGTCCTTTTGGGGCAGAGCTATCAATACCTTTTGGAGATGATATGAACTCGGGCAGTTTGCCCTCAAACAAAAGGCGCAAAGCTTCGGACGCAGTAACGCC
>Ga0314774_1001989_pt1 | contig 12100 bp, 10 predicted proteins | sample MetaGCBIA2018_FD_204515 | JGI IMG/M metagenome (GOLD analysis project Ga0314774, IMG submission 204515) | Cryopeg brine microbial communities from Beaufort Sea near Barrow, Alaska, United States - CBIA 2018 | ecosystem: Environmental > Aquatic > Marine > Coastal | place: USA: Alaska | collected... | reverse complement strand
TGACCGAAGTTCACGGCATTGTCGTTGATGACCCTGATCGCGCGCGTGCCCTCGTCATGACCATGGTGCTCGGCACCGCCGGCAGCGACCTCGTGAAACAGCTCACCGCACAGGCCACCGGCACCGGCCCTGGTCGTTCGGCCTACTGGGGAGAAACCCTCGCCAAAGGGGTTCCGACTGCTCTCGTCGGACCAATCGCAGACCGAATCAAGCGCACGTTCTTGAAGAAATTCGCTGCAGCCCAAGGCACCAATATCGTCGGTCGACTGGTTCCATTCGGTATCGGTGCCGTCATTGGTGGCGGTGGTAACCACATCCTGGGCCGACAAATTATTCGCACCGCACGCCAGGGCTTCGGACCGGCACCGGCCATACTTCCCGCGTGGCTCGAACCGGTAATTGTGCTGCCGAGGGCGCCGAAGGCACCAAAGGAACGCAAGCAACCCAAAGAACGCAAAGAACGCAAAGCTTCAACTGGACGAAAGCGGCTGCCTCAGCTGCCTCAGATGTCTCAGCTGCCAAAATTGCGTAAGCGTGGCGGCTGGGTTGAGCTCGAGAGTGACTCAGAGCGCGACGAACTCAGCTAGACCCGCAGCCGTGCAACCAGACCGGCAAATTAGCGCTGCCGGCTAGCTTGCTGGCCCGGCTAGTCTGCCGTTGCTGGCGACTCGTCGTCGTCTTCCTCGAAGGGGTCGACTTCACTTACTTGGCGATCGCCAACATGAATTTGAGCATGTCGGTGCCATCGCGCGACGAGTGATTCGACGGCATCATGAAACCGGTTCGTCGCAGATCCCTGGGTTGTGTCCCCAAAGTGACGCTCAGCCCAGTAGCCCAAACGCTCTTGGGCTTCAGTATCGAACTGAATGCGATCAACAATCTCGAGAATGTTGTCGGCTTGATCAGCGCGCAACCATTCGCACGATCCTAGGTAGCCTGCCTCATCAATATCTGCCTCGGGTGATACCGGGCGAGCAACAATGAGCGGTTTACCTGTCGCGAGCCGGTCATAGACCATCGCTGAGACGTCGGTGATGGCAACATCCGCCGCTACCAGCTGCCAACCCAACTCTTTGCCATCGTCATAGATGTGCTGAACCGAGGGGTCAGTTTCGTTCGCCTCCGCGATTGCAGCAATGATGTCGATATTGGCCCGCTTGTACTCGGGATCGACAACTCCACTTCGCGGGTGAGGACGATAAATCAGACGATGCTTCTCGCTGGCAAGAACAGCGTGCGCTAGGGCAACGCCGTGGGTGGCGATTGAACCGTAAGCGGCGGCCTCACGGTCGCCCTCCCAAGTCGGCGCGTATAAGACGACAGTGCGGTCGTCTGGCGTATAGGGCAGTTCGCCAGCAAAGTGATCCGCCTGCGGACGACCGATGGGAATAGCGCGCTTCTGGATATCGAAATCCCAAAGCTTGTGGCTCAGCCGGTCGAGCGCGGCGTCGCCTGCCACAAAACTGTAGTCGTATGCCTTGAACTGGTTCGTGGTCATGTACATCTTGTCGCTCTCACCGTGATTGATGAAAACGTGCCACATGCGCCCATACCGGAACATCTGAAAGTTTTTGGCGTTCTGATTGACGTAAAACACGATCTTAAGCTGCTGATCCGTCACAAACTGCTCGAGCTCAGTCACTCGCCGCACGTACGCAACCGGAACGGGAGATTCCTCCCAGAGGGCAAGAACAGAACTCGGCGAGCGGGAAATGATCGCAACGGGGAAACGTTTCGATAGTTCAGCGAGCGGCGCATACCACTGCCGAATTTGGTAGAGGTTGATCTTTGTGTCGGCAAAGTAGACGGCGACACTGACTGATCCGGGAGCCGGCAGCGGATGCTCGTCCAGTTGCTGCGCGACGCGACGCCGATTGCGGCGCGAACGCAACATTGTGCGCGCCACTTTTCGAGCGGTCATGAGATCTTTCAGTAACGCCATGTTCTCAATCAGATCTGTGTGGGGGTCGGTGTAACGCGAAACCCATCTCACTGTTATCGAGACGACGCTATTGCGGTGGCATGAGATTGGGCCGCGGCTTCGATAGTACTCGCCTACGCATCAGTACTCGCCGATGCGTCGCGGTCGCGTGCGGGGGCAGACTAGCAACTTTCGCAGGTTTTTGTGCGATAAGGAGGTACGGTTGATAGAATGACCGATTCTGATTCAACCGCAACGTCTGACACCACCGAGACCGCGATCACTTTCTCCGACCTCGCGCTCAGCGATGCGGTACTGAAAGCGGTCCGTGAAATCGGCTACGAAACGCCTTCCGCGATTCAAGCCGCCACAATTCCTACTCTTCTTGACGGGCGCGACGTTGTCGGCCTCGCACAGACCGGCACGGGAAAGACTGCAGCGTTCGCGCTGCCCATCCTCTCGCGCCTCGATGTTTCCCAGAGCAAGCCACAGGCTCTCGTGCTCTCCCCCACCCGCGAACTCGCATTGCAAGTGTGTGAAGCATTCGAAAAGTACGCAACCCACATGCGTGGCGTCCACGTGCTGCCCGTCTATGGCGGCCAGGCTTACGGCGTTCAGCTTTCTGCGCTTCGCCGCGGCGTTCACGTTGTTGTCGGTACTCCCGGCCGCATCATGGACCACCTCGCCAAGGGAACCCTTGACCTCTCGGAGCTCAAGTACCTCGTGCTCGACGAGGCCGACGAAATGCTCAAGATGGGCTTCGCCGAAGACGTCGAGACGATTCTTGCTGACACTCCAGAAGACAAACAGGTTGCGCTCTTCTCAGCAACGATGCCGGCCCAGATTCGCCGGATCTCGAAGAAGTACCTGCGTGATGCTGAAGAAATCACCGTCAAGTCGCAGACCACAACGTCGGCTAATACTTCACAACGCTACTTGATTGTTTCCTACCCGCAGAAGGTGGATGCTCTCACTCGCATTCTCGAAGTCGAAAACTTTGAGGGCATGATCGTCTTCGTTCGCACGAAGAGCGAAACCGAGAACCTTGCCGAGAAGTTGCGTGCACGTGGTTACTCTGCAGCCGCGATCAGTGGAGACGTCGCTCAGGCGCAGCGCGAGCGCACCGTCAACCAGCTCAAGTCGGGCAAGCTCGACATTCTGGTGGCGACCGACGTTGCTGCTCGTGGACTCGATGTTGACCGCATCAGCCACGTCGTCAACTTCGACATCCCCGTAGACACCGAGTCGTATGTGCACCGCATTGGCCGTACGGGCCGTGCCGGTCGCAGTGGTTCGGCAATCAGCTTCGTCACACCCCGCGAGCGTCGACTGCTAACGGCTATCGAAAAGGCCACACGCCAGCCGCTTACACAAATGCAGCTTCCCTCGGTTGAAGACGTCAACTCCACGCGACTGACTCGCTTCGATGACGCCATCACAGAGGCGCTAAACCAGCAGGCTCGCGTTAGTTCATTCCGCGAAATCATTGGCCACTACGTCGAGCACCACGATGTTCCAGAAATGGATGTCGCTGCCGCTCTGGCCGTTGTAGCTCAGGGCGAAACTCCCCTGTTGCTCTCGGCAGAAGAGGAACGCGCCCAGCGTTTCAGCGAACGCGAAGATCGTAGCGCTCGTAAAGATCGACCTGAGCGCGGCGGAGACCGCGGTGGTGACCGTGGTGGCGAGCGTCCCGAGCGTCGTCCTCGTTCCAACAAGCCCATGACCGCGTACCGTATCGAGGTCGGCAAGCGCCACCGCGTTGAGCCGCGCCAGATCGTCGGCGCACTTGCCAACGAGGGCGGACTGAGCCGTGAAGATTTCGGTCACATCCAGATTCGCCCCGATTTCTCGCTCGTCGAGTTGCCTGCAGACATGTCAAAGGACGTGTTGGCGCGACTCAGCGACACCCGCATTAGTGGCAAGCTGATCGAGATCAGCCCTGACCGCAAGGCAAATGGTGGCGGAGCGCGCGGCGCAGACGGCAAGTCCCCGAGCCGCGATCGTTCATTCGAGGGTGGCGCCCGCGCTAACCGCGAACGCGAAGAGTCACGTGGTTACAACAACCGTGATTCGGCACCTCGTGAGGATGCTGGGCGCGATACCGGCAACCGCTACGAAGACCGCCCCTCTCGCAAGCCTCGCACCAACTAGTTCGTAGCTCAGCGCCAGGCGCAGAGACTAGATCACGGGAGGACGGCCGGCACGCGCCATCCGTCCAACGGTCGCCCAGCTGATGCTGTGGCGGCCGCCCGGGTTCTCTCGCCAACCAGCAAACCAACCGCCCCACCATGCACGCATGCCAACGGGGTTGCGTGCTGAACGCAGGATTTGGATAGCGGTCCAGCTGGCAACGTAGATCGGCACCAGTGCGACGGGCAGGTTCCGTTTTGCCAACCACACCCGGTTGCGCGCATTAAGCCGGTAGTAGTAGCTGTGGCGGGCCGGGTCGATCGCCGGGTGATTTGCGACCAAATCCCCCGCATACCAGGTACGTCTTCCAGCGCCCCACACTCGCCACGCGAGCTCTATGCCTTCGTGGGCATAGAAGTAGGGGTCGCCCCAGCCGCCGATCTCGTCAAAGAGTTGGCGCGGCATTAGCACTGCGCCTTCCCAGACTGAGAACACGGCGCTCGAATGCTGCGGGTCACCTTTGCGAATGCGCGGTATCCACCGGCGCGGATTTTCTTTTCCTTCGGCGTCTTCGACGCGCGGCTGCAGTAGCCCGATCGTAGGGTCTGCCACCATCTGGGCGACGGCATCGCTGAGGAACGTGGGCGATGGGATGCTGGCATCGTCATCGAGGAAGAAAATCCAGTCACCCTGAACTAGGTCGACACCGCGATTGCGTCCGGCAGGAATACCGAGGTTGGCGGTTAGATGAAGGCCTCGCACACCATCCGGAAGCCCTGTGGGTTCCCAACCGTTGCCGACCACGACGATGTCGAGGTCGACGCCCTGCTGCGCGCGAAGTGATTCGAGTCCGCGGTTGAGGTCGTCGGGCCGTTTGCCCTGCGAGAGGGAGACGACGCCAATGCGGATGGTCACGAGCGGACGCGTTTTGACGCCATTATGGCCACAAAGTGCCCGGCGAGTGCGAGCGCAGCAAGCGGAAGCAGAACGAGCAACACTGTACGTTCGGCGGCAAGCGCTGGCACGAAGAGTGCGACGATCGCCGTAGCGAACGCGATCATGGTGAGCTCTACCGAGTGGTACAGGCGGTGGAAGGGAACAAAGCGGGCAAAGCGGCGCAATTTCGCCACCGTGCTGTGGCTCGGTACTGCTTCGTCTTTGTGATCCCCAAGCTTCTCGAGCCCGGCATTGGCGCGAGCAACATGCACCATGTCATTGAGCGCTTTGTTCAAGACGATGAGTAGCGCGAGTGCGAACCCCGCCGTGGTCCAAGCAAAGTCTGCGGGAAAGTCGAGCGGCCAACCTGCTGCACGGATTCCCAGAGCAATCGGGATGAGGGCTTCGGTGCTGTAGTGCCCGACCTTGTCGAGAAACACACCAGCCGGTGATCGCGTGTTGCGCCAGCGCGCGACCTCTCCATCACTGCAATCAACGAGCATCTGCAGTTGGCCAAGCACCAGTGACAGTGCGGCACCCGCGAAGCCGGGGAAAAGGAGCGCTGCTGCGGTGAGCCAGCCGGTGAGGATCATGAGTCCGGTGACACCGTTGGCACTGATGGATGTCTTCAGCAGCATCCACGTGAGGTACGGCGAGATGTCACGCAGGTAAAGGGAGGCCGTCCAGTGTTCGGCGTTGGCGCGCATCCGCACCTCTGGGGGTTGGGTTACTTCTCGTAGCTGCGCGATGCTCTGCGGGCGTGCTGCAGGGTCTGGTGCTGTGTGGGTTGACACGCTGTTACCTTCCCGTTTGCGCAGTGATGTTATTGGTGAGTGTGAGGAAGCCGAGGATGAAGCCTGTGCCCCAACCGAAGTGGATGCACGGCAACACAATCAGATACCAGAGACCTGATCGTAGCCCCTCTTTGACTGCCGCTACGCCGGAGGCCGCGACAACGAATAGAGCGTAGACCGCGGGGGCGATATAGGCGATGCTCAACCATCCGGCATCGGTTGCGCTTGCGATGATCCCAAGGATGAGACCGAGCACTGTTCCGAGTACGGCTAGTGGTGGCACGAAATAGCGCGGAGCGTTGGCCATTCCGAAGCGTCTGGCGAGTTCTCCTCGCCAAATGCCGGTTGCGACGAATTGGCGGATCAGTTTGCGCAGACTTGAGCGCGGGCGGTAGATGACTTCGAGCTCAGGGGTGAACCAGACGGTGCCGCCGGTTGCTCGCAGCCGGCGATTCAACTCCCAGTCTTGACCGCGTTTGATTTCTTCGTCGAAGAGTCCAACTTCGGTGAGTCGGTCGCGCTGAAAGACTCCGAGGTAGGCGGTGTCTGCTGGGCCTTCTTTGCCACCGGTGTGGTGTTGGGTTCCGCCGAGACCTTCTGGCGAGCCATAGGCGTGAGCGACGGCCCGTTCGAACGGCGTGCGGCCTTCGGCTTTCATGATGCCGCCGACGTTATCTGCGCCGGTGCGTTCTAGTGTCTCTACCGCGATGCGGGTGTAGCTGGCGGGGAGCACGGAGTGTGCGTCGACGCGCACAATGATGGGGTGGGTTGAGGCCCGTATGGCGGCGTTGAGCCCGCCAGGGGTTGAGCCAAGTTCGTTCGGGATGTGACGGATGCGCGGGTCGTGGCGCGCCATTTCGTCGATGACGGCGTTGGTTCCGTCGACGCTGGGGCCGAGGGCGAGCACGATTTCGAATGGACCTTCGTAGTCTTGCGCGGTGAGACTGTCGACGGCTGCTTCGATGTGCTCAACTTCGTTGAGTACGGGCATCACGTATGACACACCCGTGAGGGCTTGAGCCTTCTCTGCCATGTGTTCCAATGCGTCGGACCGAGTTGTCGATCGAGCCTACCGCGTCGGGGTTCCCACTGGGGGGCTTAACACACGTGTGCGGCGCGCACAGGCTCGTAAGCCCGTGCGCGCCGCACAGTGGTGTTGCTGTTAGTTCAGTGAGCCAAGCGTGACGTCAACTGTGTTCGCTTTTCCGTCGCGCACATAGCTGAGTGTTGTGTCCTCGCCTGCGGAGTGCGCACGCACTTGCGCGGTGAGGTCTGTCTTGTTGGTGATCGGTAGGCCGCCGAAGCCGGTGACGATGTCTCCGACCTTGAGCCCTGCTGCGGCCGCGGCGCCGCCATCGGAGACTTCGACGATGCTTGCGCCGACAACTTGTGCCTCGCTTTGAGCGGGATCATCGGTGACGTTGGCGACGGATGCTCCGAGGAGACCGTGCGTCGCTGTGCCGTTTTCGAGGATCTCGTTTGCTACGCGGCTGGCGAGATTTGCGGGGATTGCGAATCCGACACCGATGCTGCCTGCAGTTCCACCGGAGGATGCGATTGCGACGTTGATTCCGATGAGTTCTCCGTCGGAGTTCAGCAGTGCGCCACCGGAGTTACCTGGGTTGATGGCGGCATCCGTTTGGATCACTGAGAGCGCTACCGAAGCCTGGTCGGCGGTGCTTTGGCCACCGTTTTCACCGAAGAGGTCAAAGTTCCAGAGGTCTGGCGCTTCGCTGCCTTCGGGTGCAGGGTCGGCTTCGGGATCTGCTGGCAGCGCTGACGATGCGATGGTGATGCTTCGGTTGAGTGCGCTGACGATTCCGCTTGTGACCGTTCCCGAGAGGCCGAGCGGGGCTCCGATTGCTACGGTGCCGTCGCCGACGTTGAGCGCACTTGAGTCTGCGATTTCGACGAATGGCATGTCGCTGGCGTCGTCGATGTGGATGACGGCGATGTCGGAGATGGGGTCGAAGCCGACGACGGTGGCGGAGAGCAGGCGGCCGTCGCTTGTAGTCACAGTGACTTTGGGGTCGGCAACTTTTCCGTCGAGGGTGACGACGTGGGCGTTGGTGATGACGTTTCCGTCTTCACTGATGATGACGCCGGAACCGCTGCCGCCTGCACCTTGTCCGCTGACATTTATGGTGACGATTGCGGGGGCTGCTTTGGCGACGACTGAGGTGATGAGGGTTGCGTTGCCGGGGTCATTGACGGTGATAGATGTTGGACTGTTGCTTCCGCTGACGGCTGCAGTGCTTTGGTTACCTACTGCCCAGAGCGCGACTCCAGCACCTGATGCACCGCCGAGGAGCGCGACGACTGCAAAGCCGGCGACGAGGCCGAGCGTGATGCGGGGTTTCTTTGATTCAGTTTTTGCTTGTGAGGTCTCTGCGTCTGTTGTTGCCGCGGCACCGAAGCTTGAGCCTGGGGTTGCGGTTGGAGTGATGACGTCGAGTGCTGCGGGGTTAGCGTGTGCTTCTGTTGCCGCGGTTGGTTCTGTTGTTGGCACCGTTTCGCTTGCGGGCACCGTTTCGCTGGTGGGCACAGTTTCGCTGGTAGGCGTGGTCGGGGTGTTGTTTTCTTCGCCGGGTGTTGTTGCAGGGGTCGGTTCTTTGGGGACCTCAGTCATGTTGTGCTCCTTTCGGCGGTGCAAGCTTCTATCGCCAACCTGTGCATTCTATTTAGACGGGCTGTACGCGGGCTGCGTGGCGGCCGCGAGTAGGTCGGGTGTGAGCAGTCTCGGGTGATGGGGGCGCGGTTCGGTGCCCGTTTTGTTGGGGCTGGCGGTCAGCAGCCGATGCCGGTGGGGTTGGCGTTGCAGTCTTGGTCTACGAGCACTGTGGTGGCGTGTCCGGCGGTTGCGCTCAGCGGTGGGGCTGCGATGGTGAGGGTTCCGACGACGTTTCGCCAGCCGATGCCTGCGACGCGGTATTCGGCGGCATAGGTCACAGTCATGGTGATTGTGTAGTTGCCGGGTTCGTCGTAGCTGTGACTCGTGGGCGTTGGGTCGAATTCGGCGATCTTGTATTTTGCCCAGGTGGTGCCTGCTGTGTCGTGCGTTGCGGTGTTGCCGTCACCGTAGTTCCAGTTGTGCGCGATTGGGGTGAACCGCACCTGGGCGGTGCCGCCAAACAGCGTCCCGTCTACGACATGAGCGGATGCTGTGCCATAGAAGTTGGTGGCGAGCCCGACGATCATCCACTGGTTTGGTTGCATCGCAGCGGATGCTGGCTGCGGACGAAATGTTGCGATGTCGGAGATCGTGACGGGGCCGGTCGCTGATGCTTCTGCTGGTGCGGCGGCCGGTGGTGTCCACGGCACGCACGGAAGCCGCTGCAGATCGCACCAGCTCTCCCCTACCGTGTCGACTGTTTCGGCCACGGGTTCGAAGCTGACGATCGGTGCCGCAGATTCGTCCGTCGAATCAACACCGGAGCCAGGCAGCTCTGTTGACGCTCCGAGTTCGACTCCGCCATCGATCACCGCGGCGTCAGCACATTGTCCAAGCCGTCTCTGCAACTCCGTGCAATCACCATTCGCCGCCATCGCCGCACCAGCAGAAGCCACTGCAACAAGCGCAAGGGTCAACAGCGACGCAATCAGCGTGCGCCTTGCCGCTAACATTCTCCGGACTTCCAAAGCTGTTGGTCGGTGATCAAGAGTGAATCTCGAGTCTCATCAAAGCTGAATGAAACCTGCATCGTTGCGAGGTCTTCACGATTACGATCTACAACCGACTTACCTGAAGCGTCTTGAATATCTACTCCTGAAACATCGCTGCACAAGTAGATCGATACCACTTCCAATGGTCCAGCATTGGGAGAATACCGTTGCAGTAGGTAATTTGAGTACTCGGTTTCGCCAGTTGAGCGGTAGCCGACGGCTTCAAACTCCCGCAATCCCTCAATGGAGTCGGTCAGGAAGTCACCGGTTGCAGCCGCTTCAAGCCGCTCTGGTTCCACGCCACCCTCGAGAAGAATTTGCTCCAATACTCGCGTGTACTCCGCATACGCCTCCTCGGCCGCCGCGAGAGCTTCTTCGTCGGTCGCGTAGGGCGCTACGAACGTCGCGGTGGGCTCAGGTGAGGTTGCAGCGCCAGGTGGCACGCATCCGCTCAGCAAAGCCAAGAGGAGCGCGCCACCCGACACACGTACTAGGTTCGGTAGCCGCATACACCGACGCTAAACATCCCTCAGGAATGGGGTGCTCAACTTTCCACAGCCAAACGCGAACTTGGGGCCGCTTGTCGTTAGGCTTGCAGAACAATGACAGTTACTGGATCTTGGGAACGCGCCGCCAACGGCGCAATGCTGCTCGGCACAGACGGACAGCTGAGCCAAACAATCTTCGCCGAAATGTCGGCGCTAGCCGTCAGCACCGGCGCAATCAACCTCGGACAGGGCTTCCCTGACGAAGATGGCCCCCTCGAGGTGTTGGATGCGGCCCGCAAAGCAATCAGCGACGGCTTCAACCAGTACCCGCCAGGCAATGGTCTCCCCGTGCTGCGCAACACAATCGCCGAGCACCAAGAACGCTTCTACGGCATCGAGATCGACCCAGACACCGAGGTGCTTGCCACCGCTGGTGCCACCGAAGCACTCGCCGCCACCATCCTCGCCCTTACCAGCGAAGGCGACGAGGTCATCACCCTCGAACCGTTCTACGACGCCTACGGCGCCATGATCAACTACGCGCGCGCCACCCATGTGACGGTGCCGCTTCGTTACCCCGACTTTCAGCCAAACCATGACGATATTCGGGCCGCCTTCAGCGGACGCACCCGGCTGATCATCCTCAACAGCCCACACAATCCCACCGGCAGTGTTCTCGACCGAGAAACCCTCGAGCTCGTCGTCGAACTGGCCCACAAATTTGATGCCCTCATCGTGACCGACGAAGTGTATGAACACATCACTTTCGGCCACGAACACATCCCCATCGCCAGCCTGCCCGGCGCCTTCGACCGCACCATCAGCATCAGCAGCGGCGGCAAAACCTTCAACACCACCGGCTGGAAAATCGGCTGGATCACCGCACCCCAGCCCATTCTGCAAGCCATAATGGCCGTGAAGCAGTACCTCACGTACGTCAACGGGGCACCCTTCCAGGTCGGCATCGCCGCCGGGCTCGGACTGCCCGACGACTACTTCATCGGGCTAGCTGACGGCCTCGCCCGCAAACGCGACACCCTCGGCGCCGGCCTGCGCAGCGCCGGATTCGACGTCACAACCCCTCAAGCCGGCTACTTCATCATTGCGGATGCCGCACCCCTCGGAGTGACTGACGCCGCCGAATTCTGCCGCACACTTCCCGACCTCGCTGGAGTCGTCGGTATCCCCGTCACCGCCTTCGTGCACGCTGAGAACCACGAAAACTACAACACGCTCATCCGCTTCGCATTCTGCAAGCAGACCGACGTGCTCGACCGGGCCGCCGCACAACTCTCCGGGATGAAACTGCGCAACTAAGTCGTGCGGGCGCTAGCCCTGCTCGCGGGGATACACGCCATAGCGCCGCAACTCGAGCGCGGGGTTGACAGCTCGCACCTCATCGAGGCGAGCGTGCTCAATGTGAGCGACAGCAACATCCGTGCGCTCACCAATCGTCACCAACTCAACCCCCATCGGGTCTACAACCATGCTGTTGCCGACACCGATCGGCGGCGCATGATCTGCCGCAGCCAAAAAGATTGTGTTCTCAATCGCACGGGCCGTGAGCAGTGTGCGCCAGTGGTATTCCTTCAGCGGCCCACGCACCCACTCAGCAGGTACAACAATCAGGTTCGCGCCAGCATCCACCAAACGGCGTGAGACTTCAGGAAAACGGATGTCGTAACAGGTCTGCAAACCGACGGTAAAGCCCTCCCACGCGAACGTTTCAGGCGCACCAATCGATCCGGGAATAACCCAGTCAGATTCGCGCTGACCGAAGGCGTCATAGAGGTGCTGCTTGCGGTAGGTCGCCACCAGAGCTCCGGTCGGCGCAATCGCAACGAGAGTGTTCGAGAACCGTTTCTCCTCGCCAGCCGACTCCAACATTCCTGCAGCGACATGAATGCGTAGTCGTTGCGCCAACGACGTCAACGCCTGCACGAACGGCCCATCGAGCGGCTCTGCGGCAGCCAGCCAGTCATCGCCCATCGTCGGGGTGAAGTACGCCGAATACTCGGGGAACACCACGAAATTGGCACCGCGCTCGGCCGCCCGCTCAGCGAGCTCAGTGACTGTGGCGATGTTCTCAGCGCGGTCGGAACCGGGCGCGAACTGGGCAACAGCGACAGTCGATGCGGAAGTCATGACCCCAGCCTACGACCCGCCCT
>Ga0314774_1001988_pt1 | contig 12113 bp, 8 predicted proteins | sample MetaGCBIA2018_FD_204515 | JGI IMG/M metagenome (GOLD analysis project Ga0314774, IMG submission 204515) | Cryopeg brine microbial communities from Beaufort Sea near Barrow, Alaska, United States - CBIA 2018 | ecosystem: Environmental > Aquatic > Marine > Coastal | place: USA: Alaska | collected... | reverse complement strand
CAACGGCCTTGCAAAAAATGCGGGCAATTCCAGCTTTGGCGAACGTGCCAGTTATTTTTATGACCGCTAAGGTACAGAATCAGGAAGTTGAAGGATATAAAGCAATGGGGGCTATTGATGTCATTGCCAAACCGTTCGACCCAATGACCCTTTCCGAAACCATTCAAACCCTGTGGGAGCGAGCGGTTGGTTAAACCGTCGAAAACCAATGACTATTGAGAGACCAACTATGCCAAATGATCCTTCTAACATTGTGCCAAACATACCTGATAAAAATGATGCTAAGGCCTTATTCCAAGCAAAACTGAATGCCATGCAGGAGACTTTCAAAGTCGGTTTGCCTGCACGTCTTATCGAAATCCAGAAAATTTGGGAAACGGTACAAACCGGGGCTGACGTAAGTGAAAGTTTAGTTATTTTGCACCGTTTAGTGCATACGTTAACAGGGTCTGCAGGAACGTTTGGATACCAACAGTTAAGCCATGATTCACGTGCATTAGAGATTTTATTAAAGGGTTTAATTGGCCATGAAGATGTCAATTTTGGTGAGAGTAGCCGACAGATTCAAGAGATGATTTATAGCCTAGTCGAAGTCGCTAGAAGCGGAGCCGAAAGTGCATTAAGCCAACAGTTGGTTAGCAAATTAGATAAAACGGAAAGTAAGAATCATATTCTAATCTTAGAAGACGATAAAGAGTTGAATCAGTTGCTCACACTTCAGTTGCAACACTTTGGTTATGAGGTGGCTTCAGTTGAGACGTTAGAGGATCTAACAACGTCAATTGAATCATTTCATCCAGACCTTATTTTAGCGGATATTACCTTTCCCGAAGGCGATTTCGCGGGTATACAAGCGGTGAAGATCGTCTTGGAACAGCGAACTAATGTAACTGAAGATCTGCCTGTTATTTTTATTTCGGCACGCCAGGATATCGAAGCGCGCTTACAAGCGGTGCGCGCTAAAGGCCAGGCATATTTTCCAAAACCGATTAATATTTCTGCATTATTGAACCAAATACGAGAGATGACGAATCGCTTTGAAAGCGAGCCTTATCAGATAGTGGTTATCGATGATGATCCCGCATTGGTGAGTTTGATTACCTTTATATTGGAAGACTATGGTATGCATGTTGCCACTGTTACCGACCCCAAATTGGCGCTAGATGTTATTAACCGCCATAAGCCAGACTTGATCTTGATGGATGTTCACATGCCTTGGTGTAGCGGCATTGAGCTGGCTCAAGTAATTCGTCAACATAATAATTTATCAAGAATTCCAATTATCTTCTTATCATCAGAAATGGATGAAGAAGTTCAATTTCAGGCGGTTTTAAAAGGGGGGGATGACTTTTTAAGCAAACCGATTGATGTCAATAAATTACCAAAATTTATTCAGTCCAGGGCGCAACGAGCGCGTAGTCTGAGCTCATTGATGATTCGGGATGGCTTAACAGGGCTGTTTAATCATACTTACATTAAAGATGCGATTGAAACGGAAATGAATCGTTTAGAGCGCACTGGCAATGAATTTAGTGTGGTCATGCTGGATGTGGATTTCTTCAAAAAGGTCAATGATACCTATGGTCATACTATCGGTGACCAGGTGTTAAGAAGCTTATCGCATTTCTTGGTACAACACTTGAGAAAAACCGACAAGGTGGGGCGATATGGTGGTGAAGAATTTATGGTCGTCTTACCTGATACGTGTCTCGAAGATGCGGTGTCAGTCATAAGGGCCATTTTGGAAAAGTTTGGCCAAGTGGTTCATCATGCTGCAGAAAAGGATTTTCATGTAACGTTTAGTGCTGGCGTTATTTCAAGTCGCGTGACTCAGGAGGTGGCGGTGATGCTTGAAAGCGTAGATAAAGGGTTATATAAAGCTAAGCATAACGGTCGAAATCAAGTGACAGCCATTGAGCATGTTTTATAATCATTTATTAGGTAATACTGAGTATTTTAATTAATTAATAAAATTACGTAATCAATAAGTATATAATGGCAGCTGTTTTGTTTTAATATCACTCAGGAAATTACGTGCTCAGCAGAAACTATTACATACAACGCCTGTTGTTCTCTCTGCTAATTTTTATGGTCGTTCTTCTGACGACCAAGCTGTACCTCGATCGCGATTCTGAAAATCGCCTCTCGCAAACGTATTCGAAACGTGCACTTGAAACGCAACTCAGTGTGCAATCGTTGATTGATCTTAAGCAAGAAAAAGCCGCTTTGATTGCCATATCACTCGCACAGAATCATGTGTTACTGGCCTCACTTTTAGATAAAACGACTAATCAACTTTCATTTAAGTCTTTGCTGCAATTTTTGTCCAATAAGGCGGATTTAAAAAACATTCGAATTCAGGTCATCGATAAATCGGGAAAATCTTTTTATCGTAGTTGGACCACGGACTCGACAGATGCATGGTTCGTTAATCGCACAGACTTGCAGGCACTGTTTGTAGAACCAAAAATGATGCAATCTATCCATGCTGATGAATTTGGTTTAAGCCTCAATACGCTCGTTCCTGTCTATTCTGAAGGTGAGTTGATTGGTGTATTAGAAGTGATTACGGATTTTAAATCGATTATAGACAGCCTTAGAGCGCGTGGCATCTCTCCCGTTTTGCTCGTCAGTGATGCACAGCAAAAAGATTCAACAATTAATTTTAGAGCTTCTCTTGTAGGCAAGAATAATCTGATTAATTTAAGCACAATGTCTAATTATCCAAACGTCATTCAAGCCAAAAATTTAATCAAAGTACTGAACACGCAGGGGTATGCAATTGACAAGGAAACCCAGGAGTTTGTTACGTTGTCTGTCTTACCAGAATGGTCTGGAGAGTCGATGGGCAAACTGGTTTTGTTTAGCGCTTTAGAGGAGAGCCACAACGAAGGACTCTCTTCCCATTTAATTCTAACTTATTTAGTTGCTTTGTATTTATTACTGATTTTATTGTACATTGGTTGGATTTATAAACGAGAGTCCAAGAGGATGACTTCCTCTGAGGACCCGCTCGAGATTGAAACCTCTCAACAAATTAAAGCCGTACAGCAACAAAAAGATTTTTTACAAACGATCATTGATGGTCTAAGCGATACCGTTATGGTCTTTGATAAAAGCCATAACGTTACTTTAATGAATACCGCAGCTAAAACTCAGAAAGTCTCATTTTTAGACAAACAATGGACAGTCGCTAATCCACAAACCGCATTCAGAAGTCAATCTACCTCTAACCTCATTAGTGATATTCAGTACCATCTTTTGTCAGATTGTTTAGCTTCTGGTAAGAAGGAGATTATGGTTCAGCGCAATATTGATGAACAAGGTGTTTCACACTATTTTGAATTAATTGCGATGCCTCTGAAAAATTTGAGTGGCGTGGTTGAGCATGTCATTGAATTGGGACATGATATAACACCCTATGTTGAAGCCAAGCAGCAACTAGAGCTTCAAAAAACGGAACTTGATTTTTTGGCCTATCATGATTCTTTGACCACGCTGCCAAACCGCACCTTATTTTTGGATCGTTTAGACCAAAGTATTCAGCGTGCTGCACGCCAAAAAACGGAAGTAGCGTTGCTGTTTATCGATTTAGATCGGTTTAAGATGGTGAATGATACCTTTGGCCATAAAGCGGGCGATGCGGTGTTGATTGAGTGCGCGAAGCGTTTAGAGCACAGTGTTCGTGAGACCGATACGGTGTCCAGGTTAGGCGGAGATGAGTTTACTGTGATTATGGACGGTTTTGTTTCAGAAACGGACTTGATTACGGTTGCGAGTAGTTTAATTAAAGCGTTAGCCGACCCCATTACCGTTAAAGATCATCAATTTTATCTAACCGCCAGTGTCGGTATCAGCGTTTATCCAAATGATGGAATGGACAAGCATGAATTGCTAAAAAATGCAGACACAGCGATGTACCGTGCTAAGGACCTTGGTAAGAACAGCTATCAATTTTATACTAAAGCGATGACGGAAGAAGCGGTCGAAAGATCAATAATGGAGAGTAATCTACGTCAAGCAACTCGCAATCAAGACTTTACGATGGCATATCAACCGCAGTACGATATTATGACGAATGAAGTCACAGGATTTGAAGCGCTGATTCGTTGGAAGCATGCCAAATTGGGTGATATTCAACCTAATGATTTTATACCGATCGCTGAAGAGACTGGATTGATTATCCCGATTGGAAAATTAGTGTTAGAGATGGCTACAGCCACCATTTCCGAGTGGCACAGAAAAGACTTAACCTCTCATAGAATGGCCATTAATGTCTCTCCAAGGCAGTTTATTGATAAAGACTTTTTGGAAACCGTTAAGAGCGCATTGCAACGGACGCAGTGCTCTCCTAAATGGTTAGAGTTAGAGATTACTGAAAGCTCAGTGATGGACAATGAAGACTATGCCGTTAAGGTGCTTAATCAGCTCAAAAATATGGGTATTACAGTATCCATCGATGATTTTGGAACAGGCTACTCATCACTTTCTAAACTTAAAAAACTGCCCATTGATAAATTAAAAATAGACCAATCTTTTATGACAACATTGCTTGAAAATGACGAAAATGCAGCCATTGCAAAAGCCATTATCGCGATGAGCAAGAGTTTGAATATCGACCTCTTAGCGGAAGGGGTTGAGTTGATAGAGCAATCACAATTCCTGCAGAAAGAGGGATGTCATAAAGTGCAAGGCTTCTTGTTCAGTAAACCAAAACCTAAAGGTGATATTGAGACACTATTACGGCATCTTCAAGTAACTTAATCAATGTAGAGTATCTTTAACTTTGCCAAATTGAAGCCATTAAGCGCAAATAATTTACCCGCATTTCACGGCTTAAGATTTGAACCTGACCAGGCCTGGTCAAGTTCAAGTTATTTTTTAAAGCACCTTGATGCCTTAAATCAGCCTATCCTTTTAAACCCCTTGGTATTTACGTTTATTTTCAGTCACCTTAACCACGTATCGACGTGCTTCTGCATGCGTTAAGTGTTTAGTCAGATATTGATAAACGTGCTGAGGATGCATCGAGTTAATTTTTCGCACGGCGTATTTTTTATTGACAGAAAAGGCTTTTAAAACATTCCCCGCCCCTGTGTTATAGGCTGCAATCACGCAATACTCCCGAGACTTAGAATGGTGGATTCCACTGAGATAACGGTTGGATAAAATAGACAAATAGGCTACGCCATACTCAATGTTATGCGATGGGGTAAAAAGGGTTTGTTTACTGGGTGTGCCGGGTCGATTATGTATCAGTTGATACGCGTCTCTGCCGGCCGTAGTCGGTACAATTTGCATGAGTCCATACGCGGGAGCAGAACTGATTGCAAACGGGTTAAAGGCACTCTCCGTCTCGATAATGCCATACACGAGAGCGGGTTCCACTGCAAACCGTTTAGCTTGTCGAAGGACATCCATTTGGTAGCGATGCTGTTGCTGACCTTGGTAATCTTTACGCATATCAAAAGTAACATAATGTCTTACTTTGCTCTGACCATGTAGGACTTCTCTACGGGTTTTATAACCCTTCTTAATTAAGTAGTCTGCAAAACGCTTAGCACGCCATGCATAGCGTATGGCTTGGTTCTGGTGGTCGCGCACTAAGTCCACTAAAAAAGGTGTTTGCCCTGCTTGAATCGGTTTTGCGCTGAGTAAATCCACCTGAGAGGGGTCATTGGGCGTTAATAAGGTGCTCACAATGGCTTTTTTGAGTGCAGATTTTGGGTTTTTATTAATGAGCGTTTCAACTTGAATCCGCCCGGTTGTAAAGTCTATTAAAGCTCGACTTTGGTAGTGATCAGTGTACTTTACATACTCTTTAGGGCTGGCAATGCGTTTTTCACCCCAAGTCTGCACCAGTTCATCCAATAAGCTGGCAATTTGATTCCTGACTAAACCATCCACTTCGGGAATACCCAAACCTGGAACTTGTGACGCAAGCGCTTGAGATACATTGCCTTTAAAGAGTTGATGGCTGGTATTTATACTTCGGCGAATTTGGGTGGCAGTACAACCCACGAGGGAAAGTCCAGCCAATGTAGATAAGCCGGCTTTGAGAAAAAATCTTCGAGAAGTGTGTGTCGGTTCAATTGGGCGACTTACTGAGTTTTCAATCAGTGGTTTTTTACGCATCTTTTAAACCTTTGTCTCATTGCAAACAGTGGCATTATCCGTACAGATTGGTGAGCTTATTTTCAACAGCTTTAATTCATTTCTAGCATCCTTTAATATCCGGATGGCACCCCACAAAACCAAGCCAGTAATAAGTGAACCGATGATTAAATCGGGCAGTCTAGAACCCAGCCACCATACCAATAAACCACTCAAAATAACGCCCAGATTCGCTAAGACGTCATTCGCCGAAAAAATCCAACTTGCGCGCATATGGACTTCGCCATTGCGATGAGAATAGATTAATTTTAAGCAGTAGGTATTAGCAATTAGTGCGATCAATCCCATCAATATCATTAATTCAGAAATGGGTTCACTGCCATACAAAGCACGTCTGAGTATGTCTAAGCCAATTAATACGGCCAACATCATTTGAAAATAGCCACTGACTAAAGCTGCTTTAGCCTTAGTTTGCATGGCTTTTCCAATCGCATAAAAACCAATGGCATAGACAATGGCATCGGCCAACATATCCAAGGCATCTGCGGTTAATCCAGTTGATTGGGCGTACCAGCCTACTGTAAATTCAATGACAAATAATAGAGCGTTAATCATGAGTAAGGTCATTAATAAGCCTTTTTGAGAGGCATCCGTAATTTCAATATCACATTCACAAGCCATATTTATATTCCATAATAATCACTTAGGTTGTTGCCCTCAATTAATAACGGGAAGGTCGCTTTGAGACGCTCTGTAGCCGCCAGGCCTCTGGTGTTTGACTCGCTTCCAGAACATCTTCAACATCATCTTCTAATTTAGAAAAAAAATCGATTCCAGTTTGAACTTCAATCTCATCAATGGATGTGACAAAGGTCATTAAGTCAGCATTCGCTTTAGCATTTTGTGGAAATATAAAAGCCAATGCAATCGGTGGTTGTTCAGGGGTGGAAGCTTTGACCAATATTTTGTAAAAAGCCTTAGGAATCGCAACCTGGGTGTTTTTCATGGTTTGAGGGGTGTCGGAAAAGATAGGCCCTGTCACCACCCAGAAATCACCATACCATTTTGAAAAATCATTGCCAATAATCTCTTCCAAACGCTGCCAAGACTTCTGATTAAGGTTAGATTTTTGTGGGGTAATATTGGTCATTAAAAAGGTTTCTTGCTGCGCAGATTTACCATAGCGGCTGGCAATCACATAGTTAGGCGCCATATGGCCGCGATCATAACCAGAACGTGTGTAATCGCTATGATGAATGCCTGCAATACTACGCCAATCGGCTTTAAATCGACTCGGACGTTTACCCATTTTAAACTGTCGTGCAGTGACCTTATAGGTGACCCACAAAGGGTTTGCCAACGTTTCTGAGTACTCAAGCAGATAACCTTCGTTTCGCAAAACATGTGACCAACCTTTTGCGGCAATGCCTGATTCTATCTTAGGAAGCCCCATATAACTCATTGCTGGGCGAGCAATTAGGGATTCGTAAGTAAACCAGAGTCCGCCCATCAAAATAACCAATATAAAATACTTAAGATAGCCGGGTAAGATTTTAAAAACGGATTCTAGTAAACGTAACAATCGGTATTTTGGCATGATGAGACAGCGGTTTTATCTTGAAAAACGTCAATTATAGTAGCTTGTCAGCGATTTACTAAGAAAAGCGATCGAAATAGGATTAAAAGCAGTGGTAGAAAAATTGACGCAGTGCTTGTACTACCTTACAGAACGATAAATACTAGGCATGATTAAATCGGTTGCCGTGCCTAGGCAAAGCTTGATTGAATGTCAGGCCTGGCATAAACTTAAATTTGATTTAAAAAACATGCGGTTTAAACGTTTTTTAACGCATCTCTTATGGAAAATTATGGAAATATTATGTCCTCAAAAGTCTATTGCTTAGCACAATTTCAACCGAAACCAGGCAAAGAAGCCGAACTGTTCAAGGTTTTACAAAGCCTAGAATCGAACACTTTACGTGAAGATGGCTGCATACAGTACCGGGTAACGCGTCAGATCCAAAATCGATTTGCTGAAGGAAAAAGTCTATCGATTGTTTTTAACGAGATTTGGAAAGATATGGCTGCATTTGAAGCCCATTGTCAGCGCAAAGAGATTATCGATTTTTTTGAGACCTACTGTTTAGCTGAAACAGGGTTAGCAGCAGAGTGGAATGTCTGTGTTTATAGTGATCAACCTCAAAATTATGATGCGCCGTTATTAACTTCTTAAACGTACTTATACGATTCAAGTTTGGTGTGTAAAGTGCCTCATAAATTGTAGGTATTATCCAATCAGGTCAAGACGTTAAGTTTCCATCAAACATGAAATATTTCAATGAGTTAATTGTCTATTACGTTCTTGTGATTTGATGGCGAACCGTTTAGAATTAACTCGTATTAAGTGCGTAAGTTCTCGGTTTCTTGCAACGAGTTTATTTTGAGAGCAAACAAATACGATTTGTAGGCTAATAAGCAAGCACGATCCTTTAATGGCTAGGAATATCAATGTGAACTACGAAAATAAAATACTAATTGTCGATGATGCACCTGAAAATATTGAGTATATCGAGCTTGTTTTAAGTGAGGATGGTTATTGTTTTAGCAAAGCGAACAGTGGTGAGCAGGCGTTAGAGTTATTAGAGGACCAGAGCTTTGATTTAATTCTATTGGATTTGATGATGCCAGGCATTGATGGCTTTGAAGTGTGTCGAATCCTCAAGGAGACACCCCGTCTGCAAGATATTCCTGTTGTTTTTCTAACCGCTCGAACGGATATTGATGCGATTACATATGGGTTTGGCTTGGGGGCGGTGGACTACATCATTAAACCTTTTAATTCAGCCGAACTTCTGGCTCGTGTCAAAACTCACATTGAACTTCATAACACTAAAAAAAGTTTACAGTTTGCAAATGAGGCATTACACAGTAAATTAGAGCTTAAAGAACGTCGATTGGTCTCTGAAATTGAAGAGGGTCAGAAAGAGATGATTCTTATTCTGACGGAATGGGTTGCGCGTAATTCTGATGAAACAGGGAATCATATCCGTCGAGTAGGTCAATATTCTCGGTTATTAGCACGCTATCATCCTAGCTTACATTTGGAGGACGAGGAGATTATTAGGCATGTTGCACCCATGCATGACATTGGCAAGGTGTGTGTGCCTGTTGAAATACTACAAAAAAAGGGTGCTTTGACCGATGAAGAGTTTGAAATCATAAAAACGCACACGACCCAAGCGCACAACTTTTTTATGACCTCTAATCGTAGATTGATGAAAGCAGCTGATGTGATTGCAAGTCAGCATCATGAGTTTTGGAATGGTAAAGGGTATCCTCAAGGGTTAGTTGGCGAGGATATCCATATTTATGCACGGATTGTCGCAGTTTCAGATGTGTTTGATGCCTTAACGCATAAACGTGAATATAAAGAAGCTTGGCCAACAAAAAAGGCCTTAGAATACATCGAAGAGCGCAGTGGGACGCAGTTTGATCCCACTGTGGTTGCATTGTTTTTAGCGCATGCCGATGAGATGATTAAAATTTGTGAAGATTGCCTTTTGAAGGAGTAGTTAACCAGGCCTGCTCACTTTGTTTTCAGCCCCTCGATCAAATCGATATTTCACGGAGTTAATGGTTTTATTGGCAGAGCAATACAAAAAGTAGTGCCTTGCTCTGGTTTCGTGATAAAGCTAATTTGGCCAGAATGTTTTTCAATGATTTCTTTGGTGATGGCAAGCCCTAATCCCGTCCCCCCTTTCTGACGCGTATCTGAAGAGTCAGCTTGAGAGAATTTCTCAAAGACTTTCTCTTGGTAATTTAGCGGAATACCTGACCCACTATCTGCGACTAAAATCCGAATGGTTGTCTCGTCACTTTCAGTTGAAATGATGACAGGTTTATCGTGCGGTGAATATTTGATAGCATTAGAGAGTAGGTTTAATAATGCCTGTATCAGTCTGAGTTCATCTCCCATGACCATTACGCTGTCCTCTGCTGTCGGTTGCCAAATACATGCCACACTATATTTGTCAGCATAACCCTGGTTAGAATTTATTGCTTGGCTGACTAATTCATTTAGAGGGATGGGTTTAAACGTTGAGGCGGACAACTGCAGTTTATTGATATCCAACAAGTCATTAATCAACAGCTCTAAACGTTCGCTGTTATTGGCTGCGATGGTCAGCATGTCCAGAGCTTTTTCTGGAATGACGCAAATTTTACCGGAAAGCACCATAAGTAACGCACCTTTAATAGACGTTAAGGGTGTGCGTAATTCATGACTGACAACAGAGACAAACTCATCTTTTAAATGATCTAATTTGCGGCGTTCAGTAACATCATCGAAGATCACCACGTAACCAATGTCTTGTGCATTTTTCTTCAAGGGGGTGCTAGTGTATTGTACAGGGAAACTTGTGCCATTTTTTCGCCATAAGACTTCATCTGCAACCCGTTGGATTTGACTGTTCTTAAACGCCAAAGCCATCTGACACTCTTCAGAAGGATAAGTCGTGCCATCTGTGCGAGTGTGATGGATAAGCGGGTGGAGTTGTTTCCCAATCAGTTCCTCTGCTTCATAGCCCAGCATTTCACAGGCAGCCGTGTTGATAAAAGTCGCATTGCCTTGCGCGTCCATGCCTAATATACCTTCACCCGCGGAATTGAGTAACAGGCTATTTTGTTGCTGGGCATCCGCTAACTCCTCCATGGCTAAGTTAATCTTTTTGGCCATAAAAACCGAAAATAGTAAAAGAATAATGACAATAGCCGTTGTACTTAATGCGCTGGCGAAAGCGGGGTCTAGCCACCCCGTACGGCTTGCATAGGCACTCAGACTAATCGTCGCAAACGGAATCAAGATGACAAAAGGTATGGCTGCTCTTGCCAGCTTGCTGCCAATGCCGTCACCAATGAAAATGGCAAAAAACCCATACTGCATTCGAGTGATCATGACAGAAAATATTAAGAGGGCTGAGCTGATTAAGGTTTGAGGTGAGGTTAAGGTCTGGGTCGATTGACTGAATAAGTTTGAAGCTTGAAAGCTGTAACCTGCTAGGATCACTAAAACAATTGCCAGCAGGAGAAGGCATAAGATATCTATGAGTTGATGTATTCGTTTGTGGGACGTGTCTAGTAGTATTAAGCTGATGCCTAATATAAAGTAAAAACTTGCCGTCTGGATTGACATTCGTCCAGGCATATCTGAATGCATATCAGGCGCTAATAACGTGTCTACCTCAAAGATCGTCCCCGTCATGTGTCCCAGAAGCGCAATGGCTGAGAGAAGTATGACACCAAGGGCGAATAGTTTGCTAACCCATTTTTTAAGCGAGCTTTCTGCTTGTGCCAAGAGCAGACTGCCAATACTGAACAAAATGACCAATGCCGTATTGGCCTTCATGAATGACCACCCATCAGGCAATAACAACCCTATGCTGGGCATTAGCCAGCCTAATAAGACCGTTGTCGCAATTAAACCCGCGATAATAATACTGAAACGTTGAACTCTTTTTAACGTTTGGTTTATGTGGTTAACAGGTTCAGTAACAGGGTGTTGCATACAGATAGCCTTTCATCGAGTAAAGTTGAGGGTTATTCATCACCTATGACTTAAGCAGTTTAATATATTTTTTGGCAGAAGACCTGCTTAAATAGCCAGGTTTTTTGGATACATCAAGACAAGGCTAAAGCTTTCGTTTTTATAGTTTGATATGGGAATGGTTGATTATTTATACAGCGGATATGGCCTTAAATAGGCTGTTTAATTTTAGGGTTTAGGGCACTCAAAGGTTTCAAGAGCATGCTATGATGTGTTTTCTCATTTTAAAATGAATAGAAGGTTAAAAGTCTCATGAAACTGTCCGTCTTGATTAAGGCTTTTACACTGTTTGTATCCGCCAGCTTCTCACAGCAAGTCTTTGCTGAACCGCTGCATATTGGTGACGTAGCGCCAGAGTTTAAATTAACTGATCAACACTTTAACGTCATTAGCTTAA
>Ga0314774_1001986_pt1 | contig 12119 bp, 7 predicted proteins | sample MetaGCBIA2018_FD_204515 | JGI IMG/M metagenome (GOLD analysis project Ga0314774, IMG submission 204515) | Cryopeg brine microbial communities from Beaufort Sea near Barrow, Alaska, United States - CBIA 2018 | ecosystem: Environmental > Aquatic > Marine > Coastal | place: USA: Alaska | collected... | reverse complement strand
TTCCTTCAGACCCTGCCGTTGCCAGCAACGCCCTTGCGATTCGGATTGTCTTCCCCCTGATCGGGGTGACGCCCGTATCTTTCAACGAGCCGGGTTTGCCAGCTACGCTGGGCAAACCAAAAAAGCCGCCATTTACATCAATAGCGGCTTGCTCGTATTGCTTGCCCCTCATGACAACCTCTGCACTATACGTGACGAAATTAAATTCGTCTATCAATCAAAACTAAACGAAAAAGCGGGGCAGAGAGTTCAACCCTCTGCCCCGCTTTTAATTCAGCTTATTTCAAAGTGTCACACCTTGGCAGCACTCTTCTTCTTCAGCATAAAGTAGAGCACCGGCACCGCCATCCGGCTGAACAGCAACGAGGCGATCTCGCCGAACATCAGAGAGATGGCGAGCCCTTGGAAGATCGGATCGGCGAGGATCACCGAAGCACCGACGACTACGGCGAGGGCGGTGAGGAGCATCGGCCGGAAGCGGACGGCTCCGGCTTCAACCACCGCTTCTGCGAGCGGCAGGCCGTGACTGATCCGTAGCTCGATGAAATCGACCAGGATAATCGAGTTACGCACCACGATCCCGGCTCCGGCCATGAAGCCGATCATGGAGGTGGCGGTGAAAAAGGCACCGAGCGCGGCGTGCGCCGGGAGGATCCCGATCAGGGAGAAGGGGATCGCCGCCATGACCACCAGCGGGGTGAAGTAATCCTTGAACCAGCCGACCATCAGCACGTAGATCAGCACCATAACCACGCAGAAGGCGAGGCCGAGATCGCGGAACACCTCGAGGGTGATGTGCCACTCCCCGTCCCACTTGATCGATGGCTGGACGGTACTGAACGGCTGATTGAGGTTGAACAGCTCGATCTCCCCAGGCTCGCCGCCGAACTCTTCAGCATTGAGCTCTGCGAGCTTGTCGTTGATCGCGAAGATGGCGTAGACCGGACTCTCGATGCTGCCGGCGACATCGCCGGTAACGTAGATGACCGGCTTGAGGTTCTTACGGTAGATCGGCTGCTCCACCTGTTGCTCTTCCACCCGGATCAGCTCGCGCAACGGCACCATCGGCGCCTGCGGGTTGGTGGCGGAGCGCAGGGAGATGTTCAACAGCCCGTTCACCCGCGCCCGGTCCTGCGCCGGGAGCTGCAGGACGATATTAATCTCTTCTTTGTCGTTCGGCTGGTGGAACAGATCGATCGACTGCCCTGCAGCTGCCATCTGCAGGGTGCTGGTGATCTCACCTTCGCTGATGCCGTTGAGGGCGGCCTTCTCCTTGTCGATATTCAACACCAGTCGGGTCTGGTCGGCTTCGCGATACCAGTCGATATCGACCACGCCATCGGTGGTGGCGAAGATCTCTCTGACCCTTTCGGCCAGGGCGACCCGCTGCTCATCACTCTGTCCGTAGATCTCGGCGACCAGGGTCTGTAGTACCGGCGGACCGGGGGGGACTTCGGCGACGGCGACGGCGGCGCCGTATTTTTCGGCAATCCTGGCGATCGCCGGGCGCATCCGTACGGCGATATCGTGGCTCTGCAGCGACCGCTGATCCTTCGGTTTGAGGTTGACCTGGATATCGGCCACCGTCGGTCCGTGACGCATGTAGTAGTGCCGGACGAGGCCGTTGAAGTTGTATGGCGACGCGGTTCCGGCGTAGATCTGGTAATCGATGGTCGCCGGATCGTTGCTGACGACCTCGGCCATCTCGCGCGCCACGCGGCCGGTCTGCTCGAGGGTGGACCCCTCGGGCATGTTGAGAATTACCTGGAATTCGCTCTTGTTGTCGAACGGGAGCATCTTCACCTTGACCAGACCGAAATAGACCATGGAGCAGCTGGCGAGGAGGAGGAATCCGATCAAGGCGAAGAAGACGGTGCGCCAGAAGCCGCTGGCCAATAGCGGATCCATAATTTTATGGTAAAGGCGGGTGAAGAAATCGTCCGGGGCGTGATCTTGATCGTCCGTCGCATCGCTGCCGTTTTTGTCCGGAGGGTTGTGTTGGCGCAGAAGTTTGACGGCGGCCCAGGGGGTGATGGTGAAGGCGATCAAAAGAGAGAAGAGCATCGCCACCGATGAGCCGATCGGGATCGGACGCATGTACGGTCCCATCAATCCGCCGACAAACGCCATCGGAAGTATCGCCGCGATGACGGCAAAGGTTGCCAGGATCGTCGGGTTGCCGACCTCGGCGACCGCTTCGACGGCGATCGTTGTCACCGATTTTTTGCGCGCGCCAGGGAGGCGCATGTGTCGCACAATATTTTCAACCACGACAATCGCATCATCGACCAGAATCCCGATGGAGAAGATCAGGGCAAAGAGGGTGATCCGGTTGAGGGTATAGCCGTAGAGATAGAAGACGAGGAGGGTGAGTCCCAGGGTCGAAGGGATGGCGAGCAACACCACCATCGATTCGCGCCAGCCGAGAAAAAAGAGGATCAAGAGCGCCACGCCGAAGACGGCGATCCCCATATGGAGCAGGAGTTCGTTCGATTTATCGGCGGCGGTTTCGCCGTAATTGCGGGTGATGCTCACCGTGACATCGGCGGGGATCAGTCTCCCTTTCATCCCGTCGAGCTTGGCGAGCGCCTCGTGGACCACGCTGACAGCGTTACTCCCCGGGCGTTTCGCCACTGACAGGGTGACAGCGGCCTCTTCGGCTTTTCCCGGTTCGCCAAAAAAGACGTAATTATCCGGTTCCTCCGGGCCGTCCGTGATCTCTGCGACATCGGCGAGGTAGACCGGGTGGTCGTTGTAGACGCCGACCACAATCCGCCCGATCTCGGCGGCATTCTCCAGAAAGCGGCCGGTCTGCAGCAGGGTCTGGTTGTTGAGAGATTCGATCTTGCCGGTGTAGAGCTGGGTGTTCGCCTGCTGAACGGTCGGAATCAGCTCGGCCGGAGTCAGGTTTCTCGATGCCAAAAGGAGAGGGTCGAATTCGATCCGAACCTGCCGCCGGGTACCGCCGATCAGCTTGGTTTCGGCGACGTTGAAGATATTTTTGATCTCGTCATCGACCTGAGCCGCGAGGCGGCGGAGCATAAAGTGGTCATAGCTTTTGCTATGAAAGGTGAGCGCCAAAATCGGGACATCATCGATGGTGTGCGGTTTGACCAGCGGCGCTGAAACGCCGTGCGGTCGCCGATCGAAGTTGGTCGCCAGTTTCTGGTTGAGCCGGACGATGGAGGTCTCCAGATCCTCCCCGACATAGAAACGGACGACCAAAAGGCTCTGTCCATCCATGGAGGTTGAGTAGACATATTCGACCCCGGGGAGCTCGTAGAGGAGTTTTTCCATCGGGATCGAAACCCGCTGTTCCACCTCGGTGGGGGTGGCACCCGGCATGCTGACCATGACATCGATCATCGGTACTTTGATCTGCGGCTCTTCTTCACGCGGCAGCATGACGATCGCCAGAAAGCCGAGCAGCAGCGAGACGATGATTGCCAGCGGCGTCAGACGTGAATTGACGAAGGCGGCGGCGACCCGGCCGGCGAAGCCGGGGTTTTCGATTTCGGTCGGCTTCATCGGGTTAGATCCGCTTCTATAATCAACGGTTGGCCATCGCGTAAAGGTTTCTCCACACTAACTACGATCTGCTCACCCGCCTGCAGACCGCTCAGAATCTCGATCCGGTCGCCGTAGCTCGCTCCGACCCTTACCAGTCGAAGCCCGGCCTCCGCCTGATCGGCAACGAAAACCTGAGCCATCTGCCCCGAGTAATGCAAGGCTGATTTGGCGATGATCAGTGTTGACGAATTCGTGTCTGGCAAGTCGATCCGTGCAAACTGTCCGCTGCGTAAAGCCGGGTTGTTCGGGAGGGTCAGTTTGACTTGAGTGGTTCGTGAATCGGGATCGACGGTCGGTGCAATCTCGCTGATGGGAGCTGCGACATTCAGGCCGGCGCCCGGAATCGACACTTGCAAACGATTTCCGAGCGCGAGGCCCTGCACCAGCGTCTCGGGAATATGCGTCAACAGTTCAAGGGCGGTGCCGCTCTCCAGTGTCAGGAGTGCTTTGCCGGGGAGGGCGAGATCGCCAACCTCGACCACTTTATTTGTAACCGTTCCAGAGAAAGGGGCCTTAATGAGCGCATAATCGAGCATCGCCCGCGCTTCGGTGTAGGTCGCTTCGGCGATTTTTACCGTTTCGGCCAATGATTTCACCGTCGTTTCGGTTGAGGCATTCGCTTTGAGTAAATTTGATTCCCGTTCGAAATTTCGTCGCGCCTGGGCCCGCTGCGTCTCGGCCCGGCGGAGTTGCGCCGTAATTTCCGCGGCGCCGATTTTTACCAGCAGCTCCCCCTTTTTAACCTTTGACCCGGCATGGACCGTGACCTTCAGAACCTGACCGCTGATCCGGGGCGCAATCTCAGCCTGATCAACCGCCTGTACGGTTCCGGCGACTTCCGTCTGGAACGGGACCGTGCTTAGAGCAAGGGTTTCGATCTGCACAGTGGCCGGAGGTAAAACGGCTCCGGTCGGCGCAGAGGTCTGTTCACTGCACCCCACGACCGTGGCGAGGATAAAGAGGGTGCAGAGGGTGAGGAGGGTGAAACGTTTTCGTCTGAATATCATTGTCGACTCTCCAGCGGGAGGGGTGTTTGAGCAATATTGTTGAATTGTGACAGTCCGGACGCGCGTCGCAGATCGGCGATCGCTATCCGCAGCGCCGATGTTGCGGTTGCATTGCGCACCCGGGCGTCGGTCAGACTGTTCTCTACATTGATCAGATCGGAAGCGAGAATGCCCCCCTCCTTGAAGCGAACCTGACTCAATGCTTCACTCTCGGTCGCGAGATCGACCATCTTCTGTGTTACCACAAGGCTCTGCTCGGCCTCACTTAAGGCCAATTCTGACTGCACCATTTCCAGATTGATGGCGAGTTCCAGCTTTTTCTTCTCGGCCCGCAGGGAGCTGAGCTTAGCTTTGCCGAGTGCGACATCGGCCGAACTGTTCCCTCCATCAAAGAGGTTGAAATTGACTTTGATTCCGGCCAGCCAGGAATCTCCCCCACCATCCATGACGAACCCCTGATCGTACTGATAGGCGGCGAAACCATCGACTGTCGGGAGCCACCCTCCGCGTGCCGCTCTGAGTTCTGCCTCGGCCGCCCTTGTCGCAGCGAGTAACCGTTGCATCTCCGGGCGGAGCTCCGAATCGAGACGTTCAGGTCGAAGCGGGGCCTGCGTGCCAACCGTATCGATGATGACTTCACCTGAAGGCAAGCCGAGCAACTGGAGAAATATCTTTTTCGACAGTTCGAGATTATGGGTGGCCCGAATCTGGTTCTGGACGGCACGTGATTCCTCAACTTCGAGATTCAGCAGATCTGTTCTGAGGAGATCGCCGGCGTCGTAGCGGGCTTGCGCGACCTGAAGAGAGGAACGGATCGCCGTCACCCCCTCCTCCCCGGCCTGGAGGATGAGTTCTGCTTCTTCGATCTTTTGGAAACTGCGAAACGCTTCGAATTCGAGCCGTAAGAGAATCGCTTTGCGTTCGGCGACGGATACGTCGACCCCGGCCGCGGCGGCCTGATTCCGGGCCAGATCCTGCCCGCCATTATAGAAGCGGTACTGAACAGCGGCAGTCAGATTCAGGTTGTCGGTACGCCCCGGGTTGTTGAAGTCAATTCCAGGTACGTACGCTCCTTGATTGAGAATGTTGCCAAAGGAGTACATCGGGTTGTTGGTCTGGCCGTAGTTGCCGCTCAGGTTGACCGTCGGATAAAAGCTCGCTGCCGATTTACTCTGCAGCGCTTTCGCCTCGATCATCCGCTGGGCGGCTATCTGGCTGTCCGGGCTGTTGCGCAGGGCGAAATCGACCGCCTTTTTGGGGGTCCAGACTTCGGGTGTCCCCTCTTCAGAGGCATTACAGAGTCCCCCCTGAAAGAGGGCCATCAACATGAGCAGGGGGAGAAGTTGTTTTAAGGTCATCAGTTCTTTCCTGTTGATACATTCAATAATATAGATATGTTGGTCAGCATAGCATTTAATATATTTTTTGCACTAAAAAAAACGACTCTGGCGTCATTATTTACTCTGCGGTGCTTCGCTCCGGCGACCAGTTTTTAACGCGAGGCAGGGTGGACAAAGAGTTCTGCCAAGATCATGAGTTCAAAGCCTACAAGTGTACTCGAAAAATAGAGTTCTGCTCTCATGTTTTTTTAAGCGAACGGAGTCGATGGTAAACAGGGTCAGATCAAAAAAGCCGACATCGATATCGATGTCGGCTTGCGTGTCTTGTTTCCCCCCCTCCATGGTCAGAGCAAAAACAGACCCGACAAGAGGGGTCTCGTCAGTAAACAAAACAACGGGGTGAGAATCCAATTCCCACCCCGTTGTTCGTTCTTTATGCGGTTTTCCGCTTGCGCCGTCGTTCATCTCTCCAGAGATCGATCAACAGCAGCCCGACCCCGATGGTGATCGCGGAATCGGCAACATTAAAAGCTGGCCAGTGGTGCCGATACCAGTAGACATCGATGAAATCGATCACTTCACCGAGGCGGATCCGGTCGATCAGATTACCGAGGGCGCCTGAAAAGATCAGGGTCATGGCCCACTGCTGCAGTTTCTGGTCGACGTTCATCTTGCGCAGGTACCAGAGAATTCCGATCAGTGCGACCGATGAGACGGTGATGAAAAACGGGATGCGGATGGCGCTGTCCGAAAGAATGCCGAAAGCGGCCCCTTTGTTCCGAACATAGGTCAACGAGAGAAAATTATCGATCAGCGGTACCGATTCATACAGTCGGAACCGGCCGTCGACCCACAGTTTGGTCGCCTGGTCGAGGATCAGGAGTATCGGGCTGACAATCAGCAGCAGCCGGTAGTGTCGTAAAATATTCATCTGCTCTTCAGCCCTGGACCAGATTCGAGATGCAGCGATCACAGATAGCCGGGTGATCGCTGTTGCTCCCGACGCTGGTTGCGTAGTTCCAGCACCGCTCGCATTTTACCCCGTCGGCCTTGCTGACGGTAATGCGCAACCCCGGAATCTCTTCCCCTTCGAATCCCCCCTCCATGCTGTCCACCAGTTCCGCCTGGGAGACGATGAATAGAGAGGCGAGTTCGCTTCGGTAACAGTCGAGCAGTGCCCCGTATTCATCCGCCGGAACTGCAATTTCGACCTTTGCATCGAGGGAGTGCCCGACTGTCTTGGCGCTACGCGCCTGCTCGATCGCCTTGGTGACATCACTGCGGATGCTGATCAGCTGTTTGTACCGCTCTTCGAGTGCGGCATCCTTGAGTCCGGCATCGAGTTTCGGGAAACCGGCCAGATGGACACTCTCTTCACGCTCACCCGGGAGCTGCCACCAGATCTCATCGGCGGTGAAGGAGAGGATCGGAGCGATCAGCCGGGTCAGGGTGTCGATGATCTGGTAGAGAGCGGTCTGGCCGCTCCGCCGCGCCAGACTATCCGGTGCACTGGTGTAGAGGCGGTCTTTGAGAATATCGAGATAAAAGGCGCTCATGTCGATTGAACAGAAATTGTGCACGGCGTAGTGAACGGTATGGAATTCATACGCGTTGTATGACGTCTCAACCTTTTCGGTCAGGCCGACCAGTCGTGAGACGGCCCAGCGGTCGATCTCGAGCATCTGCGTCGGATGGATGCTGTCGGTTGCGGGGGTGAAATCGTTGAGGCTGCCGAGCATGTAGCGGGCGGTGTTACGGATCCTCCGGTACGCCTCGGCGACCTGTTGCAGAATATGATCGCCAACCCGGGTGTCGTTACGGTAATCCTGGGTCGCAACCCAGAGGCGGAGCAATTCGGCACCGAATTTGTTGATCACTTTCTCCGGCGCGACGACGTTCCCGGTCGATTTTGACATCGGTCGCCCTTTTTCGTCGAGGACAAAACCGTGGGTCAAGACCGCTTTGTACGGGGCGGTGTCGCGGGTCCCGACGCAGGCGAGGAGGCTTGAATGGAACCAGCCGCGGTGCTGATCGCTCCCTTCGAGATAGAGATCGGCCGGGGAGTTCAGCTCGACGCGCTTCTCAACGACGGCGGCGTGGGAGACGCCGGAGTCGAACCAGACATCGAGGATGTCCATCTCCTTGTCGAAGTCGTCGTGACCGCAGGCGGGGCAGACTGTCCCTTCCGGAATCAGCTCTTTCGCCTCGCGCTCAAACCAGATATCGCTCCCGCTCTCTTCAAACAGGTCAGCGACATGGTGCATCATCTTGCCATCGGCAAAGATTTCGCCGCACTTTTTGCAGTAGAGGGCGGTGATCGGTACACCCCAGGTCCGTTGGCGACTGATACACCAGTCGGGGCGATTTTCGATCATATTGAAGATCCGATCCCGTCCCCAGTGTGGAATCCATTCGACATCGTTAATGTGGTCGAGCGCCTTTTTGCGCAGATCATTCGCCTCCATGGAGATGAACCACTGTTCGGTGGCGCGAAAGATAATCGGTTTTTTACAGCGCCAGCAGTGCGGGTAGCTGTGCGAAATCTTCCCGACCTGCAGCAGGGCGCCGACCTCCTCAAGTTTGCTATTGACCGCATCGTTAGCGGTTTTCGTCACATTGAGTCCTGCGAAAAATTCGACCTCGTCGTAGTACTTACCGTAGTCGTTGACCGGGTTGTAGATCTCCAGGCCGTAGCGGAGTCCGGTAACGTAGTCATCCTGTCCATGGCCGGGAGCGGTATGAACACAGCCGGTTCCGGTTTCGAGGGTGACGTAGTCGCCGAGAACCAGAAGCGAATCGCGGTCGTAAAGCGGATGCTTGCAGCGCTTCTTCTCGAACGGTGCGGCAGAGAAGGTGGCGAGGATCGTGTAGTCGGTTATCTCCAGCGATTTCAGAACCGATTCGTACAGCCCTTCGGCCATCACCAGCACGTCATCGCCGACCTCAACCGCTACGTACGGCAGCTTCGGATTCAAGCAGACGGCGAGGTTGGCCGGAATGGTCCACGGGGTGGTGGTCCAGATGACAAAGGAGATTTTTTTGCCGGCGAGGGGAGAGAGTTCAGACGGCAGCTCGTCGACAAACGGGAACTTGACGAAGATTGAAGGGGAGGTGTGGTCTTCGTGCTCAACCTCGGCTTCGGCGAGAGCGGTGACGCAGGACGGGCACCAATGGACCGGTTTCTTCCCTTTATAGAGCCCCTTGCGCTCGGCGAACCGGGCGAGTTCGCGGGCGGTCGCCGCTTCGTAATCGGGAGTCATGGTCAGGTACGGATTCTCCCAGTCACCGAAGATCCCAAGCCGCTGAAACTCTTCACTCTGGATGTCGACCCAGTTTTTGGCGTAGATCCGGCACTCTTTGCGGATTTCACCTTTGGTCATCTCCCGTTTCCTCTTGCCGAGTTTCTGGTCGACCTTCAGTTCGATCGGGAGGCCGTGACAGTCCCACCCCGGAACATACGGGGTGTAAAAACCGTGCATCCGCTTGCTCTTGATGATGATGTCTTTCAAGATCTTATTCAGGGCATGACCGATATGAATATTGCCGTTGGCATAGGGAGGGCCATCATGCAGGGTGAAATTTGGACGACCCTGACCAGCCAGTTCGAGCTTGGCGTCGAGATCGATCTGCTTCCACCGGGCGATGACTTCGGGCTCGCGAACCGGAAGATTTCCGCGCATCGGGAATTCGGTTTCGGGCAGATTGAGGGTCTCTTTGTAGTCCATCATGTCCTCCACAGGAACGAGATTTACAACTGAAATGAATCAGGCAGAATAGCAAAACAGGAGGATAAGTCAAGGTAAAACAGGCGTTTTGCCTCGGCTTGAGCCGTCTGTCATGACGGCTCAAGCTCCCATCAAGTAGAGGTACGATAGCGACTGCGACGCGACAGAAAGAGATAGCCGATGACACCGGCCAGGATCGAAGCGAGAAAGATCCCGACTTTGGCGTTGGCAATCCGGTCGGGATCGGCGTGGCTCCCGGTTCTGATCTCTTGGCTGAGTCTCTCCTTAAAAGCGAACCGAATCAACCCGGCTGGTCAATTTCCCGTGGTTGATCGGCCGTAACTGCAGCAGGGGAGGAGAGGACAGGAGCTGCAGAGCGGGGTCCGTTTTCGGCAGCACTCCTTTACCAGCCGGACTATCAGGGCATGATACTCGTTGAACAGCTCGGGGGAGTGCGGCAGCGCCGTCATGAAGAGGGCCCGGGTCTGCTCATACTGCTGTCGTCCGGTCTCGATCCCGATCCGTTCGAGAATTCGATGGGTGTAGGCGTCGACGACGAAGCTCGGTTTCCCCGCCGCGTAGAGCACGATGGCATCGGCGGTCTCCGGGCCGATGCCGCTCTGCTCCAAAAGCAGTTCCCTCAGGTCGGTCAACGGGAGGGAAAGGAGAGCCTGCAGGTCGTCCGCAAAATCGGTCTGCAGCAGGGAGGTGAAGCGTTGCAGACGGACCGCCTTCTGGCGGAAGAAGCCGGAGGGGCGGATCAGGGTTTCGAGTTCGGCGATCGGAAGGTTCCTGATCGAGGTCGGGTCGAGAGCGCTGGCGCTTCGCAGGTTGCTGATCGCCCGCTCGACATTTTGCCAATTGGTGTTCTGGGTGAGAATCGCACCGACGATGACTTCGAACGGACTGTCGGCCGGCCACCATCTCTGCGGTCCGTAATGATCATAAAGCCGGTTGTAGAGGTTTTGTAGGGAGATCAACTCGGATCCTGCTTTAAGGGGAACCGGAGGCAAACGGTGCAGCCGCCTCCCGGTGTGTCGTGGAGTTCGACCTTGCCGCCGTACTGCCGGACGATCTTCTGCACCGTCGTAAGCCCTATTCCTGTCCCCGGAAGCTGTTTAACCGCCGCCCCCCGAAAAAAGACATCAAATGCACGCTTCTTTTCGTTCTCCGAGATGCCGTCGCCATGGTCGATGATTTTCAGAATCGCCTCTCGGTCGGTATCTTTCCCCTCTATCTCGATCGTCCCACCGTCGGCACAGCCGTAGCGCAGGGCGTTGCACAGAAGATTGCTGAGCAGCTCTTCGATCAAAGATTCGGGAATGAGGAGTCCCGGTAGAGGGGACGCTGCGATCTTTACCTGTTTTTCGGCGATCTCGATGCCCATGTCGGTCAGCACCTGTTGCAGGATCGTATCTGTGTCGATTTCATTGTCTGGTGGCGGGAGATAACCGGTGCGGGACAGCTTCAACAGGTTTTCCATCAGCGTCAACATGCGGGTCCCCTGGGTTTCAATTTCGGTCAGCAGGTCGAGCCCCTGAGCATCCAGCTTGTTCCGATATTCCTGCTGCATGAATTCGGCAAAGCCGATGATCGGGGTGAGGGGGGAGCGCAAGTCGTGCGAGACGGTATAGACGAAGGAGTCGAGCTGTCGATTCAACTCCTGCAGACGTTCGTTCGCTTCTTTTCGCTCGGTGATATCCCGGCAGACGGCAAGTTTGAGATGATTTCCCTCTGATGAGAAGAGCGGGGTGTGAATCGCCTCGTAAGTCCGGTCGCATGAGGGGAAGAGTCGTTCCTCGTGGACGGTTTCGCCGGCGAAGACCTGCGGCAATGGGCAGTTTTTGCATACGGTTTCTTCATTATGGATCGCTTTGTAGCAGAGCTCCCCTTGCCCCGCCCCTATTTTGTTTTGCAGCGCCCGGTTGAGAAAGGTGATCCGGAAATCGGCGGAGACGATATAGGCAAAATCTATCATGCTGTCGAGCACGGAACGAAGGCGGGTCCGCTCCTCTTCGAGGGCTGCGGTGCGAAGTTGGACGGTTTTCTCCAGCTCTTCGGTCTGCCAGCGAAACTTCTCCTCCAGCGACTTCTGTGCGGTGATGTCGATAAAAGATTCGATGCCGCCAATGATCTGCCCATTATGGCGGAGGAAGTCGATGTTTTTATTGATGAATAGAGTGCTGCCGGACTTACCGCGGATGCGGCAGTTGCTGCCGATGATCGGTTTTTCGGGCGTCCCCTGATCAAACAGTCCGCAGCCGGAACCACACTCGATCCCTTCCAGAAATGAGCAGTGTTGGCCGACCGCTTCTTTTGAACTGTAACCGGTGATCCGTTCGGCTTCCCGATAGTAATGCTAACCTAAAATTGACCAGTAAACAGGGGTTGTGCTAACCGAAAATTGACCACCTTGAGCATAGCTTCTCCGATTAGATTAGGATTGGGCTTTATTTATGTCCTGCATTCTAAAAGGA
>Ga0314774_1001984_pt1 | contig 12138 bp, 14 predicted proteins | sample MetaGCBIA2018_FD_204515 | JGI IMG/M metagenome (GOLD analysis project Ga0314774, IMG submission 204515) | Cryopeg brine microbial communities from Beaufort Sea near Barrow, Alaska, United States - CBIA 2018 | ecosystem: Environmental > Aquatic > Marine > Coastal | place: USA: Alaska | collected... | reverse complement strand
TTGAAACTCTTCTTTAGTCATTTAATTTTATACCCCCATATTTTTATACTATTATCTTTATGTGCTTTATTATATCTATATTTTATTGTATATGTAGTTTAATGTCAATATGTTTTTATGGTTTTATATTTCTATACGTATATAATATAATATAATATATTAGTCCTAATCTAAATCATAATAGTTATAGCCACATATTAAAGCGTTAAACATTTAAAGGTGTATTCATATACCCTAATAGTCTAACGCTCTCCTGTGGCTCTGTATGGCTTATATTTCATACTCTTTTATGTTTCTGTATAGTGTTGCTCTACTTACCCCTAGTAACTTTGCAAACTCAACCCCTGTAACTTCTCCCTCTTTCCATTTCGTGTAATATCTTTCAAAATCTTTCGGTAAAGTTCTCCCAGGTCTTCCAAGTTTAATTCCCTTTTCTTTTGCTACCTTTAGACCTTCTATAACTCTCCCCTGGATCTTCTCTCTTTCCTTGTCTGCTATGTAAGATAAAAAACCTATAAGCATATTATTAATTGTATAATCCAGTTTTTCGTCTCCTGTATTAATTAAAGGTGTATCAAGTATTATAACTTTTACCTTTCTTTCTACAAAGTATTGAAGTTCTTTAGGTGTATCCATGAAGTTTCTTCCTAGTCTATCAAGTTCTTTTATTATAATTGTATCCCCTGGCTTTACTGTTTCTTTTAATACCTGGTATTGTTGTCTGTTGAAGTCCTTACCACTGCTCTTATCTTCAAACATAACTTTATATTTTAAGTTGTTATTCTTAGCATACTCTTTTAGTGCTTCGTGTTGTCTGTCTGTATTCTGTTCCTTTGTTGATACTCTGATATAGGCATATATATTATTCATGGCTTACACTCTCCATTCACTAAATTATTATACTTATATCTTAATGTGTATCATAAAACATAGCAAACCACGTGACACACTATTTCAACCTATTATCAACGTTTATTGTCTTTTTTCTCTCTCTTTCTCCATGTTTCATATAACTATAGTTTTTTGATACACTTTTTCAACATAGAGTAGTGAGTTATACTTTTACTTATTTTCCCTTATATTTAATTACTTTCTGTTAGCTTGTAGTAATCTAAATAATAAAAGAAAGTTTTAACTCACTCTACCTATTTTGCTCATGGCTCAACGTACCTTTAAAAATATAGTGACTTTTAACCCCAAAAATTATATATATGTATTCGGCAGCCATTTATATTTTTAAAATTTCAATACACTTTAAATCATGTTTTTATAGTGTCCGTCTATTCTCTTTTAGGGTGTCCATAATGTATAGATACTTTCTTTTTAGGGACTCCAAAAACTCTATATACATTCTTTAGGTAATCTCTAAACAATTAAAAAACATAAGGTTTTATAAGGCTCTTAATTATTTGTATATGTAAAATTTTATCATGTTCTTATATAACTCGTTTATAGCCTTTTTAAGCTACTTTAGTATATAACCCTATAAGTTATCGTTAATATATATATTGTGGCTCTATGGCTACAATATGCTTATATTTTAATAGGTATTAATGCTTTTATGACTGGCTTACACCCTTACGTAGTTATTAATACTATAAAATAAGGTTTTATAAGGTTTTGTTGAGGTTTTATGAGGTAGTCAATTCTTTCTATGTGTAAGGTTTTGTCATGCTCTCTCACATCATATATAAGCTTCTAAATATATTTAACTTTATCTACAAAGAAATTTGGATGCCTTGCTAATAAAGTAATTATCTTTCAATTCCTGGAAATTGTGAAGTTCATTCATTAAATTATTATATGTTTTATAGTGCATACCTTTCGGCTTTGGCGCATACCACTGCATAACGTCACGTTCTACTTTCAACTTTTTCTGTAACTTAGTAATTTTACGGTTATATATTTCTGTGAAGTCTCCACTTATCCTACTACTAAAATAATTTAAGTTGTGACAGCTCCTACAATAAAACATACCTCTTTTAAGCCATAACCTCGTTACTCTTTCGTGACAATGAGGGCATATTATCCATGCTCTTTGTCCTCCATAGTTACAATTAGTATAATTTATCCCTATTGAATAGTCATAGTCGCTCTTTTCTCCGTTTGCTGTGTAACTATAATTAAGCCTTATATAATTATCATTTTCTTTTTTAAGTGAAATACTCGACTTATCGCCCCATGATATAGAAGCTCCTGTGTTATAAGGATATTTTAATAATTTTCTTATGTCTTTTATATCTAAACTTATGCAATCACCAGTAGAAGTTTTTCTATCTCTTATACCTGAACCAATACCACCCATGTTGACACCTCATATTCTCCTAAATGATAAACAAACTTAATACCTTTATTATATATATAACCTATATAAACCTTTATGTAGCCTTATTTCATGGTCATTTTATGCAAACATATATTATCTTAGTAATGCTTTAGTATTTATTTATAAACCCCTGTTTGGGTATCTCTTAATATTCTATATTCTTACTCCTGAACCACTTTAGTCGGACATCAATTCAAATCTATTTCTTTTAACTTCTGCTTTACTACATTTGTGATCCTTTATTTTTTAAATAAATTTCCAATCTTATTAAATATACTGGAACTAGGCTTTTGTAGCTGTACTATTTTTAATTTTGTAGTTTTATTTGTTGGTAGTTGTCTTAAATTAACTACTCTACCCTTTGATTCTTCATAAGTAACTATACTTCCTATTTTAATAGCTTCGGTAGTATCATATAAACAATTTATTACTAAGTCACTCCATTCATTTGAATATCCACCGTTTCCATTCCACTGTTTTCTCCATACTCTTATGTCACATATATAAGTAAAACTATCTTCCAAAGGTTTTTGAACTATGTTTAATTTTTCAACCTCAACTATATCCTTATAATTTGAACTTGGATTTCTAGTCTCTTTTAATTGCTCAATTACACCTTCTGCGGTTCCACCAGTACCAACTTTGCATACTACATGGTCTCCAATATTAAGTGGAAATTCATGTTTGTTTTTAAAATCATATATTTTTTCACTTCCGTTAAGCCTAACCCCTACTATGTTTAGCATTTATGATTCCCCCTTATACAACTTTATTCATATTTTACTATATTTACATTTTATTAACAACACACATTTGGTAATAGATCTCTTAACGTGGGTATTGTCGGTCTTTTATAATTATGGCAACTTATTTGTATTGAGCATAAGGGGTTACCAACTAAGTTGCGGAATGGTGAATCCAAATAATTATATTAAAACTTTCCTTGTTATGCTCTGTTTCTCTTATATTCTATATTAAACTGCTCTTAACTTTGGGTATGATGTACCCTTGCCACTATTGAGTATTATGTCTGTGAGTAGGTAACTTATTTTTAATTCTAAGTTTAATTTATCTATATAGCTCTTATCCATTTCTTTAAATATCTCATAATTAGTTTTCACAACATACCCCCCAGTATTAATTATATATCTTAGCACTTAATTGTTGTAATCGTATATTTTTGAGCCATATCTTCTGGGAACAAATATCCTTTTGATGTTTTAGTCATAACATGTTTTACCTCTGTATTTTTGAATTGCTTTAACCAGTTCTTAGCAAATACATAAATAATATCGTAATTGCCTATACAATAAATTATAGAATTGTCTGTTCTCTCTATTCCACTGGGTACGTAATTCTTGTTGTTAGGGTTGCTCTTCTCGGCATATTCAATGTATAAATTGCCTGTCTTCTTTCTTTGGTTATCGAATTTTATTTCTATGCCTGATCTACTCTCCTCTTTCTCATACTGATATTTTCTACTACTATAACAATTCAACGACCAACCTATACCATGTAGCTTATCACTTACAAAGTCTTGAAATTCCAGGGCCTTTTCTAACTGTTTATTATAATAGGTGGTGTAGTCCTCTTTTGTTGCTAATATTTTAGTTTAACTCTTTAGCTTTCTTTAGCCAGTACGTTTCCATATACTTTTTACTCTGTTCTTTATGAGCTTTTCTATATGCTTTCATGTATTCCCTTTTAATTTCACCAGCTTTTATTATTAATTCCTCTTGTGATAATTTCATATTATTTTCCTCCTCACTATTTATATAATTTCTGTGGCTCTCGTTATATTCTGTTACATAATTATTTTTTAGCTCCTGGGCCTGTTCTGTTACTGTCATATATTAGTTACCTCCTATTATTTATACGGTTTATGGTTTTATCTTTTCGGACACTTTTTATTTACACCCTTTGAACCTTTAACAATTACAATAATTAGAGTAATAATAGCCCCTGGATATAGAGGTATAGAGGTATAGTTCTTTCTTATGTATCATATTAAGGAATTTACCCTTTTAAACCCTTTAAACGCCCCATTCTTAAAATATGAGTTATTTGCTTGTTTTAATGAATTTTTATACTACATAATAAAGGGTTATTTTTGTTATTTTAATGAATTTTCGTGATACATAATAAGAAATTATTTATTTCTTAAATTTTTACATTCACCTTTTAACTTTTTAATGCTAACTACATTATTTTTATTAAATTGCTCTTTTATGTCTTCAGTATCTAATAAATAACTACAAGCTATTTCTAAACAGTTACTACATTCCAGGTTGCATATTTCAAACATTTTTATATCCTCAATGCTAATTATAATTTCAATGTTTAAAGCATTTATTTTATATCTATTGGGTTTTTTCTTATATCCTTTGACTGGTGATACATTGTTTTCTACTATTTGAATTTTACCCTCACTTTGCAAACTTTCTAACTGTTTTTTTAAACTTACTCTATTACTATTATTAGCCCCTGCTTGGCCCATCTGTTCATATGTCATATAAAATAAACCTGTTTTATCTCCATAAGCCTTACAATGCACATACAATATAAAATATATATGTCTTAATGCTTTACTTTTAATGCTTAATATTTCTTTAATATCTAAATTAGTTAATGCTATATTTCTTTTTTTAACTTTCATTTTGTAGTCATTTTCATAAATAAAATTACAAGTCCGTTCTATATCCAGCTCTATTTCCTCTCTACTACTTTTAAAAAATTCTTGACTACATTTTTCTTTTATCCATCTACTCAAATATGTTTTTGTATTTTCTATTTTAAAACCTTTAACATTTTTTAGATATATTGATATTTGATATAAACTTTCATGTCTTGAACCTTGTATATTAATACCCTCGGCTATTAGTTTCTCAATACCACTTATCTTACTATCTATAGTTTTATTATAAATAGGTAGCTCATTTGTTCCCTGTTTTAAGTCTTCCATTTCTATAATTTCATTATTCTTTAAATAATTAGGTGTGTAATTTATTTCTACTGCTTCATAAATTGCTTTTGTATCTATTGCTTTGATACTTTGGATATGCTCTAAACTATTTTTAATTTCTACACCATACTCATTACAGTAATAACAATAATTATTCATTCCATTTTTATTTTTAAAGTTAATACCTAATGGCAATTTAATTGCTTGGTTACCGTTACCCCTACATTCAACTTCATTTTCTTTATATCCTGTGTCTGATAAAATAACATGATAAAATTTATCTATAATATCCTTTAGTACCACATCTTTAAAAAATACTTCTACGTGATAACCTTTTGAACCACTAAAACTACAATGTATATCTTCTTTGGGTATATAATGGGCTATTGCATTTACTACATTTTCAAGCATATCTATATCGAGTCTATCAATATCAAATGTTATGAATTTACTGTAGTTACCTGCCATATGTACCCCTATAGTCTTATTTTGTTTTAGGTGGGCTAATATATCACTATCACATAGGCCATATTTACGTTTAAAGGACTTACTCATAATATTATTAGTCTTTTCTACTGTTGCCCATTTACCATCTTGCGACATTTCTATAAATTTGTTTCTAGTAGTTATATAAAGCTCATTTATTTTAATTGTAGCTTGTTTTTCATTATAAAATTCTTTCTCATACTTTTTTAGGTAGTCTTCATATTTAATTCCATGTGCTGACTCAACATGTTTTTTATTAGCCATTTTTAAATTACATATCTTACATAGCATTGTTTCTCTCCTTTCTTGTCTACTTTGTTCCCGTTCCTATAAAAATAAAAAATGCCTTTAGTTATAAAAACTAAAAGCACTCACACAATTTATATTTATTTTCAAATTTACATTTATTAATTTATTTTCAAATAATAGCAATTTACCAAAACTACTACTATTTGCCTATTGTAAGTACAATGAAAATATATTATACTATACAGTATACTAATAAAAAAATAAGCATAAATATAATTATAAGTTTTATGTGTGGAGTCTATGTAAACTAACTTACCAGGGGAAGTTACATAAGGCTCTTTCTTCTTTTATTCCTATATTTAGTATTATATCATTAATTAGTGCCTTTCTACATACTATTTTCCTATTTATGCACTTTTTTTAAAAGTATCTATAATATATGTTCTTTAAACCTTACTATTTCAATTCTAAGACACTTTAAGTACATAAGCAGTATAACATTGCCCCTAATATTTTCATACGCTTACGTGGTTGTATAATACTTTCTAGTAATTAATATAATATTCTTTTGCTTCACTTTCTGACATATCACTAAATACGTTATATGAGCTTTCTAAGGCTTTCTTTATTTCTTCTCTACTATTACCCATCTGTTCCATAACTTTTATTAGGTAACCCCTAAATACTTTCCTGTTTACAATATTTTTTATATTCTACTGCTACACTTTTATATAAGTGTTCTTTTACAAACTCTTTTTTATAATACATTTTTACTAATTCATTGTAAGTAGAAATTAAAATTGTAGCTGCCTTATAGTCCATTGTATCAATTGCTTTTACTTCTCCACCTGCTGCCGTTAAATATTCACCATCTTTGGAATAGTCTGTTGCACACATAAAACATAATTCTATTTCAGCCCTAAGTCTATCTAACATATGATCGTCCATTATTTTTACTCTCCTTATGCTACTTTATTTTTCACGTAAATTTTAACCCCATCTACTGAAATATAAATAATATCTTTTGTATTGCCTTTTGTGTTTCAATTTCTAGCCCCTTAATATTCATCATTTTAATATATCCTCCTTTTAACTGTACATATTTATTATTTTCTAAGTCATTTATTAATTGTTATCTTCTTCAACATCTTCCATAAAGCCTAAATCTGTACCTAATTCAAATTCTTGAAGTTTTTTAATAAATTCTTTTGTCATTTTGTCTAATTTTTTTATACCTTCATCTTCTAAACAACTTTCTTCTTTTTCAAAATGTTCTTTAACTGTAAATTTAATTTCTTCTTCAAATTCATCTGCCTCGTTTTTAACTCTTCTTTGTGGTTCATTCATTATTATTGATCCCCTTTCCTCATTTATTATTTTCTTCTTTCTTTAAATATTGCTCTACCATTTTTATTAATTCCTTTTGCATACTGGTGTTGGATCTAATAGTTTTAATTTTAAATTCCTGGTGTTGTTGTTCATCATCAAACCTTAATGTAAATTTTTTTATTTTTTTCACTTCCTTCCTCTCTATATTGTAAATATCTCTTGATATCTCACTCATTCTTAAAATTTCATCATTGCGAAAAGAAACCATCTTGATATATATTGAACTAATGTATTTATATGGGCATAGATAGGTGACTTAAACAGAGTTACGCTCTTTTGTTAATTAATGGTTACGATGGATGTCCGCATTATCTCTGGTAACTTACCCTTCCATGTCTCACAGGATCTATGTCCTAAATTCCTTCGTTCAGTCTATCCAAGAGGCGGATGTCAGTATATGCTTTCTAACAGGGTCTATGCCCTTATGGTGGTGATTAAACCTGACTAATCCCAGTTTCTTTTTTCAATGATCAGTATAAGGATGTTAAAATTTTATAAGTTTTCCACATTTGTTAGCTGAAAACCAGCCATAGAATTGATGTGGATTATTTCAAATATATCTTGAATAGATATGCCCTTGTGGATAACTAAATTAAGCTACTTTAGATAATAGAATAAATCCGGTATCCTTTATTAATTTTTGTGGATTGTATTCAACTTGTTTAGTTATTATTGTAAAAAATATTCTTATAAGCTTACAGCATAGTAAAATCAAAGATTGCTTTTTCTTTAGTGGATTTTCTTTTCTGTTTGTATAATATTCATGTAACATCTTAAATTCATTATTTTTAGATACTAATGGCATTATCACACGAAATAAAAGCGCTCTAAGCTTTGATCTTCCTCGCTTACTTATGCTCGTTCTACCTTTATGTTTACCAGAACTATTCTCAATTAGATTTAAACCCGCAAGCTTCTGAATTTGGCTTGGGTGGCTGAATCTTTTTATGTCACCAACTTCAGCAATGAAACCTGCAGCAGTGATCATTCCTACACCATTTATAGATAACATCTCCTTGACACCAGGAACCTGAAAAGCCAATTCCTCTATTTCTATATCTAATTGTTCATTTTGTTTTTGATATAGTTCATACTGTTCTAAATTAGCTTCAAGCTCTTTTTTAGCCATTTTAAGACCTTCTTTAATTCCAATAGAAATCTTAGCTGCTTCTACAAGCCTTACAGCCCTTTTGATGCCTACGGCACGTTTGACTTCCTTTTTCCAAATCGCAACTATCTGCTGCACTCCAGTTGATAAAACTTTTTCAGGTGTAGAGAACTCAGCTAATGATATTAAGGCAGCTTTACCTTCCCAATTAGCAAAAACATCGTTAAATTCTGGAAAGTATTTATCTAACCAATGGTCTACTTTATTTTTGACTATAATGATATTTTTACTAAGGCTTTCTCTCATGCCCATTGCTATTCTTAGATCACTATATATTCCTTGAGGAATATATGGTTCAGAATATCGACCATCAATAACAAGCTTTGCAATTGTTTTTGGATCTTTAAGATCATTTTTTGTCTGAGAGTTGTCATCCAGTTCCTTGCTTCTTTTAACGTGAAACGGGTTCACAAGAACAAGTTTAATTCCTAAACTTTTTAAAAAATTCCCTAAGGTGAACCAGTAATGTCCTGTAGGTTCTAAACCTACAATTATATTGTTCTTTTGATTTTCTTTAGCTACTGATTCTATCCATTCCTTAAATATTCTAAAGCCTTCAGTTGTATTTTCAAATGGTTTAACTTTACTAAGCTCTATACCTCTGTAATCGAATGCTCTCGCATACTGGAATTGCTTTGCGATATCAATTCCTATGACTAAAGTAGTTTCTCTTATTGACATAATCTTTTCATTCTGTGTATAATTCATTTGAGTACCTCCACTGATAATTATTTAATTAGGGATAAGATTTGCAAATCATTATACCCTTATATTATCAGTAGGTGCTTTTTTTTTCAAAGCTCATTTTAATTCATAACAGGAATGCTTTCTATAATTTTAATAGTATATTATTGACATCATACTGTCAACATATTTCATATACTAATTATCGACAAATAAAAAAGAATATAATTTTACTTATACTCTTCTTTTAGAGACTACTTATGTTCTATATGTTTTTATAGTGTCCGTCTATTCTCTTTTAGGGTGTCCTTCTATTCCTTTTTTGGGGGGGTCAAAATGTCCAGGTGCTTTCTTTTTTTGGGGCTCTATATTCTCTATATAGAATGTTTTAACATCATCCCTTTAAATTCTATGTATGTAACTAAACCTTTTAAATACCTTATTCTTAATTCGTTTCAAATAGTATACTTAATGATACGGTTTTGCTATTACCATATATCAATGTTTACATAGTATCAAATAGTCATAAATTTAGTTTTGAAACGTTCCATTTTACTTTATATGTTTTGAAACTACCCTTAATATTAATTGTTTCCCTGGTTATTCCTTATGTATTCCCTTAATGCTATATTAACTATATCTGACTTGCTTATATTCGGGTTACTGTTATATGTTTCAAGTCTGTTTAATTGTTCTATGTCCATATTAAAGGTTGCCTTTTTTCTATTGGTTCTATCTATATTTAATATATCAATAACACTTATGGTATTCTTATTCCCTGGTGCTATACTCAATAATTCTTTTTTAGCTGCTAGTAACTCTTTAATACCTTTTATTTCTTCCTTAGTAAAATAATTTTTATTGTTTTGTTCCTGGGGTGTTTTATTTTCTTTTGGTGTTTCCTGTGGTGTTCCTGTGTTATTCTCTGCTAATAAATAAACCTTATCAGCTCTATTAAATACATAATTATTCTTCTTACATATCCTCCTAATAACACTTTCACTTATGTTTATTTCTTGAGCCACTTCAACAACTGTTAAACCTGTTATAGTTCTACTATTAATAAATTCTATTTGTTTTAATATATTTAATGTTTTAAATTCTTCTTTAGTCATTTTCCCTCAACCTTTCCTTTATTCCTTTATTATTTAACTATTATTATTCTATATATAATATAAAAAACCTCTATTACAATAAAAAAAGAAGGTATCATTTACCCTCTTAAAAGTCATTTTCATAATAGGCCTTAAACTCTTTATTATCTTTTAAACATTCCTTTATATATTCAAGTCCTGTTATCTCTGCGTCTTCTATAGCTTTCTTACTGTACTTTTTAATTTTACCATATGGTACCCTTTTTATTTTGCCTTGTATAACTTTAACTGATAAAAAGTTTATATAAGTCATATTGAGTATAACTTCATTTACTGCCATTACTGTTATTATTGTTTTACAGTATTGTTCTTTTAATTCTATTAGATCTGTTGTAGCTCTTTCTACACTAGAATATATTTTATTTGTTTTATGTGTTCTTTCTCCATAACCTATACTACCCAAACTATCTATATCACTTATCAGGTATTCCAGTTCCTTTTCTTTCTCGTTTAATTCTCTGATCCATCTATAAAAGCTATTATCCTGGTTACTCATTATAAATTACTCTTCTTGTTTAATAGACTTTGCACTTTCCCAAACACTATTTTATTAATTATTATAGGTTGTGTACCTGCTTTCTTTATGTCTCCATGTGTGAGTATACCTTTGTAGAAGTCATTACTTAATATGTCGCTTATACCCTGTCTACTGAATTGTTTACCTCTATTAGTTGTATATCCTTCAATATCTAAGTATTTTTTTACTTTTCCTAAACTCTGTAGCTCTGAATACTTTTTATATATCAATTCTACTGTAGGAGCTGTTGCTTCATCTATCACTATTTTATTATTATTCCATTTGTAACCTATTGGAGCAACTCCACATGCTTTGTTTCCTGCCTTTGCTTTTGTTCTTCTGCCTCTTGCAAGTTTTAAAGATATACTCATTCTCTCGTATGTGTCCATCATTTCCATCATGCTATTAACTAAATAGTCGTTAGGGTCTTTATTATAAATACTATAAGTTGGTTGCTCTATACTTATAACATCAGCTTTTGCTTTTCCTAATTCTCTCATAACAAATACTTTTACTCCATCACTTCTCCATAGTCTACTGGTATTTAACACTATTACTCTATTGATACCGTTAAAACTATTTAGTAGGTCATTTAAGCCTATTCTTTTCTCGTCTGTTCCACTTATGCCCTCATCACTAAATATTGTAACTAACTCTAAGCTATTATTAATACAATACTTTTCTATAGCTTGTCGTTGAGTCTTTAGTCCGAAACCTTTATCTACTTGAGTTAGTGTACTTACTCTTATATATCCAAATACCTTATTCATACTTAACACCCTTTCAATAACTTTCTATACTTTATACTATAGTTATTATATGTTTATGTGTCAAGTATTATTTATGACATTTTACAATATACTTTATATGTTGTTGCTATGTATGGTTTTATAATAGTTTTATCATGTTCTATTTTTATATCTATTTTACTATAGATGAATTTATTTACTTAATGCTTTTATAACTGGTTTACACCCTTACGTAGTTGTTACTACTATAAATTAAGGTTTTATAAGGTTTCATTGAGGTTTTATGAGGTAGTCAATTCTTTCTATATGTAAGGTTTTGTTATACTCTTATACAACTCATTTATAGCCTTTCTAAACCACTTTAGTGTATAAGCATACAATTACACTACTTATATAATTACTGTTGCCCTGTGGCTCTATATCATTATAATTTAATAGGTTTTACCAGGTATCA
>Ga0314774_1001982_pt1 | contig 12148 bp, 9 predicted proteins | sample MetaGCBIA2018_FD_204515 | JGI IMG/M metagenome (GOLD analysis project Ga0314774, IMG submission 204515) | Cryopeg brine microbial communities from Beaufort Sea near Barrow, Alaska, United States - CBIA 2018 | ecosystem: Environmental > Aquatic > Marine > Coastal | place: USA: Alaska | collected... | reverse complement strand
GGCAATTCAAATTCCTCTGCCACCCCTCCCCGAACAAAAGCGCATTGTCGCCATTCTCGATGAGGCCTTTGCGGGAATCGATGCGGCGGTCGCCAATGCCGTGAAGAACCTCGCCAATGCCCGTGAGCTGTTTGAAAGCTATCTGACTGCCGTTTTCACCCAGAAGGGTGAAGGGTGGGTAGAGAAGGAATTATCCGCAGTGATGGATATTTCGCACGGTTTTGCTTTTAAGGGGCCGGACTTCAACCCGAGAGAGGATCATTCAAAACCAATCGTGCTGACGCCAGGAAACTATTCTGAAGATGCCGAGCTTTATTTCACTGCAAAGAACACAAAACGGTTCACTGGTGACCCTCCGAAGGACTACTTGTTTGAGGTTGGCGATCTCACTGTGGTGATGACGGACCTTTCCTCAAAAATGAAGATACTGGGAAAACCAGCCTTCATTGACCGACCCAATATTTTACATAACCAGCGAATTGGCCGTGTGATTTTTAAAGACACGGGGATTGCGGCTCGGTTTGTTTATTACTTTTTGCGCAGCCGTCCCGTTTCAGAAAAAATCAAAGAAACTTCAACTGGGACGATGGTTCGACACACAGCCCCAAAAAGAATCCTCACTCAAAATATCTCATACCCGCAGGCCTTAGAAGAGCAGATCGATATTGTTGCTTCGCTTGATGACTTATCTTCAGAGACCCAACGCCTCGAAACCATCTACCAGCAGAAACTCGAAGCCCTCGCCGAACTTAAGCAATCAATCCTGCAAAAAGCCTTCGCAGGTGAACTCACCTCTCTGCCCGAAAAAACAGTTGAAGAGGCGGTCGCATGAATTTGGGTGCAAGGGCCTGGATCCCCGCATTCGCGAGGATGACGAATATCGAGAGTGTCGTTGGCGACTCACCTCGTCGTTCCCGCGCAGGCGGGAACCCAGAGAAACGGCGGTCGCATGAATTTGGGGGCAAGTGCCTGGACCCCCGCATTCGCGAGGATGACGAATATCGAGAGTGTCGTTGGTGACTCACCTCGTCGTTCCCGCGCAGGCGGGAACCCAGAGAAACGGCGGTCGCATGAATTTGGGTGCAAGGGCCTGGACCCCCGCATTCGCGAGGATGACGAATATTGAGAGTGTCGTTGGTGACTCACCTCGTCGTTCCCGCGCAGGCGGGAACCCAGAAGGTATTTAGATCACTGGATCCCCGCATTCGCGAGGATGACGAATATTGAGAGTGTCGTTGGTGACTCACCTCGTCGTTCCCGCGCAGGCGGGAACCCAGAAGGTATTTAGATCACTGGATTCCCGCCTGCGCGGGAATGACGGTTGGGGCTGCGGGAATGACGGTTGGGGCTGCGGGAATGACGGTTGGGGCTGCGGGAATGACGATTTGCAGGCGCGGATGATGGCAAGGTCTTTCAACGTGTAAGGAATACTTACAGGTTCGATTTGAGGGGGGCGGTTGTGAAAAACCCTGCGGTATATATTTTAGCCAGTCAACGAAACGGCACGCTCTATATCGGCGTGACCTCTGATTTGATTAAACGAATCTGGCAGCACAGAGAGGGTCTGGTCGAAGGCTTCACCAAACAACACCAAATAAAGTTGCTGGTCTGGTTCGAGCAACACGAGACGATGGACAGTGCCATAAGCAAAGAAAAGACCATGAAAAAATGGCGACGCCAATGGAAACTTTCAGCCATTGAGGAGAGCAATCCGGGTTGGGTTGATTTGTGGGATGAAATAGTCAAATAAGTCTTTAGATCGTCGTCCTCGCGAATGCGGGGACCCAGAGGTTCTGCCCCGGAACTGGATCCCCGCATCCGCGAGGATGACGAGGTTGAGCGTTAACCACAGGGATATGGGGAAAAGATCAAAAACTGACAAACCAGATCGTCATTCCCGCGCAGGCGGGGACCCAGAGGTTCTGCCCCGGAACTGGATCCCCGCATCCGCGAGGATGACGAGGTTGAGCGTTAACCACAGGGATATGGGGAAAAGATCAAAAACTGACAAACCAGATCGTCATTCCCGCGCAGGCGGGGACCCAGAGGTTCTGCCAGGAACTGGATCCCCGCATTCGCGAGGATGACGATCGAGAAGCGAAAGCTGGCCATGAGATTTCTTGACCGAGTTTTGATCCTATCGGTTATTTGTTGCCAAAATAATTCATATTTGTTTTAATTTCAGATACTTAAAGAATAATTATTTCTTGATCGGGTTTTGGTTTTAGCTGTTGTGTTGGGTTGAGGGTTAAATGAACGAAGCAGGGATCAGAAAACTACTGCAACAGGGTGAAGGCCTACAGGTTGAATTCAAGACTGCTCGCAAGCAACTGAATCGCGATCTGTATCAAACCATTTGTGCCTTTTTAAACCGCGATGGCGGCGATATTCTGCTGGGGGTTAAGGATAACGGCAGTCTGTCCGGTGTCGATCCGACTTGTCTGAATCAGCTAAAAAAAGATTTCACCACCGTTATCAACAATCCACAAAAACTCAACCCACCCTGCTATCTGGCCATCGAAGAGGTCGAAATCGAAGGAGCAGCACTGCTGCATATTGCAGTTCCGCCTAGCTCGCAGGTGCATCGCTGCAATAACCGAATCTATGATCGCAATGAGGATGGTGATTTTGATATTACCGACAATCAATCATTAGTTGCCCAGCTTTATCTGCGCAAGCAGAACAGTTATACCGAGAATACCGTTTATCCTTATTTTAACCTAACCGATCTGCGTCCCGAGCTGATAGCCAGAGCGAGGAAGATGGCTGGCAACCGACAGCCGGGGCATCCCTGGTTGAGCCTGGATGATGTCGAATTGCTGACCAGCGCCCGACTGGTCCAGCATGATTATCAACACAACGTCGAGGGGCCGACCCTGGCGGCGGTTCTGCTTTTCGGTAAAGACAGCACTATTTTGTCAGCGCTGCCACATCATAAAACCGATGCGATCATGCGGCGAGATAATGTTGACCGCTATGACGACCGCGACGATATCCGCACCAACCTGCTCGACAGCTATGATCGTTTGATTGCTTTCGGCGAAAAGCATCTGAATGACCCGTTTTATCTGGAAGGTGTTCAGCGGATCAGCCTGCGGAGTCATATTTTGCGCGAAGTTATTGGCAACCTGCTGATCCACCGCGAATACACCAATCCGTTCCCGGCAAAATTTGTGATCGACCGCGAATCATTGTTCACCGAAAACGGCAACCGTCCGCATGGCCATGGAAAGATAGACCCGCGCAATTTTTCTCCTTATCCTAAAAATCCGGTTATTGCACGGGTTTTCAAGGAGATCGGCCTGGCCGATGAGCTTGGTTCCGGGGTACGTAAGCTGTTCAAGTACTGCAAACCCTATAGCGGGCACGATCCTGAGTTGACTGAGAATGATGTCTTTAGGGCGCTGATTCCGCTCGTAGCCGAGGAGATCGCGCAAGCTACCGAGCAAGCTACCGAGCAAGCTACCGAGCAAGCTACCGAGCAAGCTACCGAGCAAGCTACCGAGCAAGCTACCGAGCAAGCTACCGAGCAAGCTACCGAGCAAGTTGAACAGTTGTTGATCTATTGTGTGGAACCGAAGAGTCGGGAAGAGATGCAAGCGTTTCTCAACCTGAAGCACAGGGAGCACTTTAGGGCTGAGATTCTCAAGCCATTACTGGAAAAAGAGCTGCTGAAACTGACAATTCCGCACAAGCCGACCAGCCCAAAGCAAAAATATTACGCCGCACCACGAGGGGATGGAAAATGAACGAAGCCGAAACTCGCGCCGAATTGATCGACCCTGCCTTAAAATCCGCAGGCTGGGGTGTTGTTGAAGGGAGTCGTGTCCGTCGTGAAGTGATCACCCTCGGTCGCCTGCAAGGTGCGGGGAAACGCTCGAAACAGGACATCGCCGATTATGTGCTCTCCTACCGCGGCCAGAAGCTGGCGGTGATCGAAGCGAAGCGGCGCGATCTGCCGGATACCGAGGGGGTGGGGCAGGCGAAGCGCTACGCTGAGAAATTGCAGACCCGCTTCACTTATTCGACCAACGGCGACGGCATCTACCAGATCGATACGCAGACCGGTACAGAAGGGTACGTGACCCACTATCCGACTCCGGATGAGTTGTGGGCCGCGACCTATGCCGAAGAGAGTGAGTGGCGCAATAGGTTTGCCGCTGTGCCGTTTGAAGATAAAGGCGGCACGTGGGAGGCGCGTTACTATCAGCATAATGCCATCGATAAAACTCTGGAGGCGATTGCGGCTGGCGAACAACGGATTCTGCTGACCCTGGCGACCGGCACCGGTAAAACCTTTATCGCTTTTCAACTGGCGTGGAAACTGTTTAACAGCCGCTGGAGTCTGACCAGAGAAGCCAACCGTCGTCCACGCATCCTCTTTCTGGCCGACCGCAACATCCTCGCTGATCAGGCCTATAACGCCTTCTCTGCCTTCCCCGAAGATGCCCTGGTCCGCATTGCTCCCGATGAAATCCGCAGACAAGGGCGCGTACCGAAAAACGGCAGCATCTTCTTCACCATCTTCCAGACCTTCATGTCGGGACAGGACAGTGAGGGAAATGCAGCTCCGAGCTTTGGCGATTATCCACCCGACTTCTTCGATTTCATTATCATCGACGAATGTCATCGCGGTGGGGCGAATGACGAGAGCAGTTGGCGCGGCATCATGGAATACTTCTCGCCTGCTGTACAACTCGGCTTGACTGCAACCCCGAAGCGTAAGGGAAATATCGATACCTACAGTTACTTTGGCGATCCGGTCTATATCTACTCGCTCAAGGAAGGGATCAACGACGGCTTCCTGACCCCGTTCAAAGTTAACCAGATCGCCACCACCCTGGATGATTATGTTTATACCTCGGATGATAGTGTCATTGAAGGTGAGGTCGAACAAGGGAAGCTGTATGGGGAGGATGATTTCAATAAGGTTATTGAGATCAAGGCGCGGGAAGCCTATCGGGTCAAGCTGTTTATGGAACATGTCGACCAGAAGCAGAAGACCCTGGTCTTTTGTGCGACCCAGATGCATGCCCTGGCGGTACGCGACCTGATCAATCAAATGAAAACCAGTACTGAGCCTAACTATTGTGTGCGGGTCACCGCCAATGACGGCGCTCTGGGCGAACAGTTCCTTCGTACTTTTCAGGATAACGAAAAGACCATCCCCACGATCCTGACGACCTCACAGAAACTTTCAACCGGAGTCGATGCGCGTAACATCCGCAATATCGTGCTGATGCGACCGGTCAACTCAATGATTGAGTTCAAACAGATCATCGGACGAGGGACACGCCTGTTTGACGGCAAGGACTACTTCACTGTTTACGATTTTGTGCAGGCCTATAAGCATTTCAGCGATCCGGAATGGGATGGAGAGCCGGAAGAACCGGACAACTGCCCAACTTGCGACAACCACCCTTGTACTTGCGTCAAGGACCCGTGCGAGATCTGCGGCGACTTCCCCTGTTCTTGTCCTTGCGCCAATTGCGGAGAGCGTCCCTGTGTTTGCCCCTGCCCGGAGTGCGGAGAGAAGCCGTGCGTCTGCAAGAAGAAGCCAAAGAAGGTCATCGTTAAATTGGCCGACGGCAAAGATCGAGTCATTCAACATATGATGGCGACAACCTTCTGGAGTCCTGACGGGACACCGATGTCAGCGGCGCAGTTCATTGAGCAGCTGTTTGGTGAATTGCCACATCTGTTCAAAAATGAAGACGAGTTGCGGATGTTGTGGGGAGAACCTTCAACCCGAAAAGGTCTATTGGAGGGTCTGGCCGAGAAGGGGTTTGGTGGTGAGCAGTTGGCTGAAATCAAGACGATGATCAATGCCGAGAAGAGTGATCTTTTTGATGTTCTCGCCTATATCGGTTTTGCCCTGGCACCGATCAGTCGGGAAGAGCGGGTCGATTTGCATCGGGGGTGGATCTGCAAGAATTACAATTACAAGCAGCAGGAGTTTCTGGAGTTTGTTTTGGGACAGTATGTGCAAGAAGGGGTTGGTGAGCTGGCGCAGGAAAAGCTGCCGACCTTGCTGGAGGTGAAGTACAATGTCATCAGCGATGCCGCCGCCAGCCTCGGGAGTGTTCCGGAGATCAGAGAGGTGTTTATCGGGTTTCAAAAGTATCTTTATATGGCTGTTGATCAAGCCCCATCATTCCGGTAAATTTTAGGCGGAATCGATAGGGGACAAGACCAAAAAAAAAGGCCATCCGGTAATGAAACCGGATGGCCTTCTCTTTGGTGTGCCAGGCATGGCGCGCAGCGCCTTGACTGGCGCTATCCCGGTCGTTGTGGTGGTGACTGGGTGACATGGAGGTGAAAGTCCTTTACGGACCCTGATGACGGGAACCGCTAGCCGGACGGTAACGCGAGGTGGAATCTGAAGGAAGCCGCAGGCAAAATCCCGGCCCGACGAACAGAAATCGCATACGAGGCCGTCCCATTCGGGCGAGAAGGCAAAGATCTTCAAAGCCCAGTAGTCATCCGGGAGAATGAGGTTTTAGATGTGACGGGTGTTTGGGATGAAGGTCGCACGCATTATCCGGGGAGATCTGCCGGTCTGCCTTGTGCTAGGAATGTCGAGAGATGTTCCGATGGATCGGCAGAAGTCAGCAGACGCCATAGTAGCGGGGCTAACCACCATAACGAAGGGCTGAACACGAAGCGTTGGACAGGAGCCGAAGTTTCGATGCCACGGCAAAGGGTAGCGACCGGAAGTCGCAGTGGATGCCTGTGGTGTGACAAGGGTCACGGTAACCGAGGAACAATTCTGCCCGAAACGCAGCCAAAAGCGGAACAGTTAAATCTGATTATATTATGATCCATCAGGTTGACTGTCGTATCTCCCGTGGTAACTTTTATTTATAAAACAAACGGAACGGTCTGTTTGTAGTTATCTGTTCTGCTAAAGCGGAGGACAATATGACCGAAAAAGGAGAAAAAACCCGGGGTAAAATTCTCGAAGAGTCGGCTCGTGTATTTGTTAGCAAAGGGTTTTGGGCGACTTCTATCAGTGATATTCTGAAGGCTTCCGGTGTCACCAAGGGGAATCTCTACTTTCATTTTTCTGGAAAAGAAGAGTTGGCGATGGCGGTTCTGGCCAAGGAGAGAGAAGATTTTATGGCTTTCCTTGATCAGGCCCTGAGCAGTGGCACCCCCGGCGAGGCGTTAAATAATTTTTTCGAACAGGCCTATGCCAAGCATCAGAAAACCAATTTTATTGGCGGTTGCATTTTCGGCAATACCGCATTGGAAGCAAGCGAGACCTCGCCCCTGTTTGCCGGACTGGTAACTGATGTCTTCAGTGACTGGACCGCAAAGATTGAGGGGAAAATTGCTCAAGCTCAACATCACCAAGAAATTCGCTCTGACCTTTCGTCCGCCGAACTGGCGACGATGATCGTTGCAACCCTCGAAGGTGGAATCATGCAGACCCGGCTGCTCAAATCAGAGGCTCCGTTAAGGGTCTGCCTGCAAACCCTTCGAACCCTGTTGGACATGAACCTCACACCGAAAAAGGAGCTTAACTGAGATGCCTAGAATACTTCCGGTTACGGAACAGACCTCAGAAGTCACTGCCATCTTTAACGAAATCCAAGGGGCCTTCGGTGCTCTTCCTGGTCTTTTTAAGGCCTATGCGCATCATCCCCCTCTGCTACGCGCCAACTGGAACAAGGTCAAGGCCGTGATGATGGAAGGGACCTTGAGCCGAAAAGTCAAAGAGACGATTGCGGTGCTGGTTTCGCGGGACAATAGCTGTGCATACTGCATCGCCGCCCACACCGGCGCTCTGCGGTCTATCGGGGTGTCGGATGCAGAGCTCGCTGCGATCGAGGAAGATCTGGATAATACTGATTTTACCGGCAAAGAAAAAGCCTTGATTCGTTTTGCACGTCAGGCCAACGCCTATCCGGGCAGGATTCCTGATGCCGATTTTACGACGCTGAGCGACACTGGAGCGACCGATGCTGAAATTGTCGAAGCTCTCGGTGTGATGGAACTGTTCACCGCATTTAACAAATTTCTCGATTCCATGGAAGTTCCAGTCGGTTCCTGAGCAGAAGGCTCAACTGATCAAGGGAACGACAGAGCTGTTGGTTAATGTCCTGAGCAAAAACCCGACATCACTCGTGGTCGTCATTGATGAGGTTGATACCGACAACTGGGGTTTTGGTGGCGAGACGGGCACAGCCAGGCGCCAGGGCCGAATTGAAAAAATTAGGACTGATCAAAACCTCTTACCGGGCTATAAAGATTATGGATTTAAATGGGTTGAAAATTTTCTTTGATCAACATTCTGCTGGAACATCGAGCAGTTAAGCCAACTTTGTAAGCCGGGTTACAGTTGCACACAGCTGAACGTTGGGATATCTTTTGCATTAAGCGATAGACCACTCGTTAAACAGCAAAGAATCTCCCTTCACAGAGACCAAACAGTTGAGCCACCGATGTCATAGGGACAGCGGTTTTAAACGTACCCCCCCAAGGAGAAATGCAATGAGAAAAACCTGGTTATTTTGCTTTGCAGCTTCATGGTCTTTGGCCTGGTCGGTATCGCGCTCGCTGGCGGTGGAAATCTTCAAAAGCTGAAGGGAAGGCGGTTTATGATTACATCACCAAAACCAATCCGTATCAGAATTGGGCCCTTTTCCCCGGTAAAGATAAGCTCTATAAGGGGGCACATCCACACGACGCACCCCTCACGAGCTATGTCAATGATATCGCTCTCAAGGGGATAAACGACAAGGTCGGCACCCTTGCAAACGGTGCCATTATCATTAAAGAGAACTATATGCCGAACAAGATGCTCGGTGTGGTGACGGTGATGTGTCGTGTTGGGTTATGATCCTGATGCAGGGGATTGGTTCTGGGCAAAACATACCGCCGACGGCACGATTGCAAAAAAAGGGAAGGTTGCTGGCTGTATCAATTGCCATACCGCGGTAATTACCAACGACTGGGTATTTACTGGCCCGGTAAAATAACATTTTTCAGGAACCTGGCAGGGAGACTGGTGTCTCCTTGCTACAGAAACGAGATAAACCATGACTGACCGTTATCGCAAAATCATCCTGCTCCTGCTGGTCGCTCTCGCCATCGGCGCTTTTTTTTGGTTTGATCTGCAGCACTACCTGACTCTGACCGAACTCAAGGTGCGTCAGGCGGACTTCGTGAGTTATTACACGCAGAACAGACTCTTGACCCTCGGTCTTTATTTTGTTTTATATATCGTGGTGACCGCCCTCTCACTTCCCGGCGCCGCTGTCATGACCCTGGCTGGCGGGGCTCTGTTTGGCTTCTTGCCGGCGCTGATCACAGTCTCGTTCGCCAGTTCAATCGGCGCAACCTTCGCTTTTTTGGTCAGTCGTTTCATGCTGCGTGACTGGGTGCAACGTAAGTTTAAAGATCGTCTTGCCGCACTGAACGCTGGGGTTGAAAAAGAGGGTGCTTTCTATCTTTTCACGCTCCGTCTGGTTCCGATCTTCCCTTTCTTCGTCATCAATCTGGTTATGGGGCTGACCCCGATGAGGCCGTGGACGTTCTATCTGGTCAGCCAGGTCGGGATGCTCGCCGGGACGGCGGTCTATATCAACGCCGGCACCCAGCTCGGACAGCTTGAAAGTCTGTCCGGTATTATCTCGCCGGGTATTCTCCTCTCTTTTGCACTGCTCGGGGTCTTTCCTCTGATAGCACGCAAGTCGGTCGAATTTATAAAGGCCCAAAAAGTATTCAAGCCGTACTCCAGACCTCACAAATTTGATTACAACGTTGTCGTCCTCGGAGCTGGCTCCGCCGGACTCGTCTCTTCGTATATTGCTGCAGCGGTGAAAGCCAAAGTGTTGCTGATTGAAAAGCATAAAATGGGGGGAGATTGTCTCAATACCGGGTGTGTCCCGAGCAAGGCGTTGATTCGTTCGGCCAAGATATTAGCCTACGGGCGCCGGGCCAAAGAGTTTGGTTTCAGAAAAACTGAGACTGACTTCATTTTTTCTGAGGTGATGAAGAGGGTTCAGAAGGTGGTAGCAAAAGTCGAGCCGCACGACTCCGTCGAGCGGTACACAGATCTCGGTGTCGAGTGTCTTCAGGGGGAAGCGCGGATTGTCTCTCCTTTTGGTGTCGAGGTGAATGGTAAAATCGTAACCACACGCAGTATTATTGTCGCGACCGGAGCGGCACCATTTGTCCCGCCGATCGACGGTCTGGACAAGGTTGATTATCTGACCTCCGACAATTTATGGGAGCTGCGTGAGTTGCCGGAACGGTTGATCGTGTTAGGTGGTGGGCCGATCGGTTGTGAGATGACTCAGGCGTTTGCGCGATTCGGTGCTCAGGTGACCCAGGTTGAGAGAGATTCAAGGATCATGGGGCGTGAAGATGCTGATGTCGCAGAGTTTATTCGCGCCCGGTTTACGGCTGAAGGGATCACCGTCTTAACCGATCATGCCGCGACGGAAGTTCTTGTCAGAGGTGAAGAACAGATTCTCGTTTGCGAACATAAAGGGGAGCGAGTGCTCCTCCCGTTTGATAAGATTCTGGTCGCCGTCGGTCGACGTGCCAATGCGACCGGGTTCGGGTTAGAAGAGCTCGGAGTCCGACTGAGCGGAAACGGCACAATCGAGACCGACCCCTTTTTACGGACCAACTATCCGAATATCTATTGTGCCGGTGACGTCGCCGGTCCTTATCAATTTACCCATACCGCCGGACATCAGGCCTGGTACGCTGCGGTTAACGCCCTGTTCAGCGGCTTTAAAAAGTTCCGGGTCGACTATAGCGTTATCCCGTGGTGTACTTTTACCGACCCGGAAGTTGCCCGGGTCGGGCTCAATGAGGCCGAAGCGACCGAACGGCAGATCGACTTTGAGGTGACGGTTTATAAATTCGAAGAACTTGATCGAGCAATCACCGAAGAGGAAGACAATGGCTGGATCAAGGTTATTACCCCGCGCGGAAAAGATAAAGTTCTCGGTGCGACCATCGTCGGCCCTCACGCCGGAGACCTGCTCGCTGAATTTATCCTCGCTATGAAGCACGGTATTGGTCTGAACAAGATTCTCGGTACCATCCATCCCTACCCGACCCTGGCCGAGGGGAACAAGGCGGCCGCAGGCGAGTGGAAGCGCGCCCATGTTCCGGAGCAGCTGCTCGGCTGGGTACAAAAATATCACGCTTGGCGAAGAGGCTGAATTCGATGTTTTTTTACAAAAGCATTCTTTTTGCTGGTTTTTTCCTGCTGTCGACTGTTCAGTCTCATGCTGCCCCACAGGCAGAACTCTGGCCCCACTGGCAGGTCAACGCTCCAGAGAGCGTGATACTGATTGATCATTCCGCCTGGGCCGGGTTTCTGCAGAAGTATCTGGTCGTCGCCAAAGGGGAGGGCCCCAACCTGGTGCGCTATGCTGGGGTGTCGGTTGAGGATCAACAGTTGCTCGCTGACTATCTGACCAAGCTTTCGCAGGCATCGGTTGCGCAACTGAATCGCGCCGAACAGAAGAGTTACTGGATCAATCTTTACAATGCGTTGACGGTCAAAACCATCCTCGATCATTACCCGATCGAGAGCATTCGCGATATCAAGTCCGGCTGGTTTAGTGCTGGTCCCTGGGATCTGAAGCTGATCAACATAGAAGGGCTCGAACTCTCGCTGAACGATATCGAACACCGCATCTTGCGCCCGATCTGGCAAGATAACCGCATTCATTACGCCGTGAACTGCGCCAGCTACAGCTGCCCGAATCTGCAACCCGAACCTTTCACAGCCGAAAATAGCGAACGTCTGCTCGATCAGGCGGTCCGTGACTATGTCAATAGCCCAAGAGGTGTGCGGAGTGTAAGGGGTAGGCTGGTTCTCTCCAGCATTTATGACTGGTATCAGGTCGATTTTGGGAAGAGTGAGGGAGCGATTCTGAATTATCTGCAGACCTTGGCCCTTCCGGCTCTGGCGGACAGGCTGAAAACGTTTCAAGGTAAGGTTTCCTACGACTACAATTGGCAACTGAACAGCAGTCAATAATTACGCTTTCTGCTTATGCACAACACTCCAGCACTTGAGACATATCCTGTCACTGCGCTGGGTAAACTGGTCTCCAACACCAACAAGGAGGCCAATTATGTTTGAAGATTTTCCGAAAAACGAGCTTGAGTTTGA
>Ga0314774_1001979_pt1 | contig 12164 bp, 10 predicted proteins | sample MetaGCBIA2018_FD_204515 | JGI IMG/M metagenome (GOLD analysis project Ga0314774, IMG submission 204515) | Cryopeg brine microbial communities from Beaufort Sea near Barrow, Alaska, United States - CBIA 2018 | ecosystem: Environmental > Aquatic > Marine > Coastal | place: USA: Alaska | collected... | reverse complement strand
ATATTGCCATTAATGTCTTTATGTGGCTGGTAAATTACATCTTGATAATTATTGACAATTTTTCCTTTATCCCCTTTGTTATATTTTATAAGCAATTCTTTGTCAGAAAAGGTTTCCCCGGTTTGATAGACAGCATCTAAAATTTCAAAAATTTCCTGGTTTTTCACTTCCGGCAAAACTTCCCTTAACCTTTTGCCAATAACATCCTTTTCACCTATTAATTGTAAGTATTCAGGATTTGCCAATTCAAAAACATGGTTTGGTCCTTTTAAAATTCCCATGCAGCAAGGAGCCTGTAAATAGAGATCGTTGAAACGCTGTCTTTCGGTTTCAAAAGCAATTTCAATGTTCCTTTTATCGGTTACATCTTTTACTGAATGGAAAATATAATTGATTTTATTATCCCTCTTTACAGGAATATTCTGGATATTGAAATAGCCGGGCTTAAATTTTGAAGTTCCGGAAATAGGGATGAGGTATTTTTGAAGCGGCATCTTATCTAATTCCTTTTTTGCGATTACCATCCCTAAAGACTTCCTTAAATTTTCAACACCTGTTGATTCAGGATCTTCCAGATTTTCGAGAAATGCTTCAAATATTCCTTTCCCGACCAAATCTTTTTCTGATAGATTCATTACCTCCAAATAGGCATTATTAACCGCAACAATGGTGAACTTTGGAGCATCGGGAAGGAGGATTAAGCTTGGTTTTGGCAGTATCTGGAATACCTGGTCAAAATGGGAATGTAACGTCATAAGTGATTTTATAAGTTTGATGCGGTAAACCTCGGATTGGCGAATATATGTTAATTAAATTATTTGGGAAAATTTCCCTTAATATATCAAGTTATTTTACAAGTTTGATGTTTTAGTAAAAATATTGGCAGAATTCTTAATTTTATAGAACTTTTTTCAATATTACGTAATAATTTTTCTGTTCACATGAAAACCTGGCCAAAACCGCTATTTAAATAATCCTTGTCTTCACTGAAACTGACAGGATTATGGAGGAAATCGATGGTTTAAATTGAAAATTTCGCCTTCGTAAAAGTTGTAGTTACGTCTTTATTTTGCCTTGGCTTTTTCTATTCTCTATTTTCTAACTTCTGCCATCTACCATCTAAAATCTATCTTGTAGTTTCTAAGACTCCGGTTTGCTTTAAGGGTATTTGTCGTTTTCTATAAGAATTGGAATTGAGTCCCCAAAAATTCTAATCCCATTTGAGGAATAAAGCTAATCCCTCAAACCTTTCTTTAGGATAAAAGGAATGATATATGTCAGGAAAGAAAAATTTAAGATATTTAAGAAATATTTTTTCGTTTATCATTTTCCCGAAAAAGTATTTCCGGATGCCCTGATGTAAACAGGCAGCAACAGAAATCTTCGGATAGTTAAATATAGGCTACCTTTAAATGGACATGTTCATTTAAAGGTATTATTGGAGACTTTATAATTTTTGTCCGTTTCTATAAATTAGTAAAATTACTTATTCAAACCTTCAAGGAATTCCTTCGTAATGGGTTTTTGTTTCATGGCAACAATATTTTCATCGTTGTCTGCGCGAGTTATGTCTTGCTAGTCAAGAGAGGAGGAAATAATAAATACTTTGCAATTATTTTTTATAAGGCGCCGACAATTTATTATACTTCTTCATAAAATAAAATCCGGACATTCCGGACATATAAATATCCAAAAAAAATCACATCAGGCAATTCTGGAATGTTCTCCTGGCGTTCGTTCCTGCAAGTATTTTAACCCCTCTACGACAGAAGAATACTGCATCACTTTCTTCCCAAAATTGTTCTAGGCGATCATTCGGGATGCAATATAGAGGTCTATTCGGTTATCGTCAATTACCATTACATTTTGAAATTTGGCAAGAATTTCCTCTTTCATCCTCTTAAATTTTTAAGCGTAATCGTAAAGGTGCTTCCCACCCCTTTTTCGGACTGAACTTCGATTTTTCCATTCATTTTCTCAAGCGTTTCCTTTACAATATACAACCCAAAACCAGAACCGGGTATTTTGCCGGACAACCTATAAAACATATCAAATATTTTTTCGTGATACGCCGCGTCTATTCCTACCCCATTATCGGAGATGCTGAGTTTTAATCCTTCATTGTCTGTTGTCCCCGTTACGTTCAAATATCTTCCGGAAACATCTTCTGTATGGTATTTAATGGCATTGGAAATAAGGTTTTCCAGGATGGTATTAAGACGTTGCCAATCGGAATAAAATGGTTGTTGCTCATCAATGTCAACCTGAAATGATATTCCATCTGCCTCTTTGATATTACGCAACGAATTTATAATTTCATGGATGGTTTTCCCGATGGGGATTTTTACCATTTCCAGGCCGGTGCGGTTATTTTGAGAGTAGCTCAGGATGTTTTTAATGAATCCGTCAAGACGATTTATGCTGGCCCGGATCATCTTAACTTGTTCCAGTGTCTCCGGTTCCCTGCTATCCTCCTCAATAAAGGAAATAAGACCGAGAATGGAAGTGAGCGGGGAGCGCAAATCGTGAGAGACACTGTAAACAAAACGGTCCAGTTCAGTATTTGTTTTTAAGAGTTCCTTGTTGGCAATGAATAATTCTGCCGCCTGAATTCTTTTCTCTTCGTATTGAATAATAAGCTCTACATTCTTTTTTTTAATATTTTCTTTCGTTTTTTTGGCTTTGGTGATGTTAAATCGGGTAACAACATATTTATAGGGTTTTCCCCGTTCATCCAGAAGGGGTGTAATGACGGTATCTACCCAATAAATGCTCCCGTCTTTGGCTTTGTTTTTAACTTCTCCTTTCCAGATTTTCCCACTCGAAATAATTTTCCACATATCCCGAAAAAATTCTTTGGAATGATATCCCGAATTGATAATGCGGTGATTTTGCCCAATTAATTCTTCCGGGCTGAATTGGGTGATTTTACAAAAGTTATCGTTTACATGTTTGATAGTTCCTTTTTGGTCTGTAATTGCTACGATATACGATTCATCCAAAGCATATTTATAGTCCGAAAGTTCTTTATGTAAATCCGCGAATTTTTCTTCTTCATTTTTTCTCTCGGTGATATCCATTGAAACTTCGATGCCACCTTTAAACCTTCCTTGTTTACCATAAATTGGCGAAATAGAAGCAAAAACAGAAAATGTATGCCCATCTTTATGTTTTACCACATATTCATTTTCGCTGGAGGTATTACCCTTAGACAATTTTTCCATAAGCTCCAGGGTATGTCCTTCTTTCCGCACTGTGGATATCAGGGAATAAGCGTTTTTTCCTAATGCTTCTTCGGCTGTCCAGCCGTAAATTTCTGTTGCTGCCTTATTCCAAAAATTGATGATCCCATATTCGTTTGTTGAGATGGCAGCCTGTGTAATAATATTTAATAAATTGGACTGAAGGCCTACCTTTTCTTCGGCCTTGACAGTATCAGTTACATCTTGTGCTATTCCGTGTAACCCAATTAGTTTTTGGTTATTGTCGAATTCAAACCTGGTTTTTTCATAAATAAATTTTATCGTTCCATCTTTTAAAATGATACGGTAGTTTAAAATAATATCGCTTAAAGTTTTCTTGGATTCATCGATTAATTCCAACACAGCCTCCACATCATTGGGGTGGATAAACGATAACCAAAAAGAATAGGTATGTTTATTGACTTTGGGTGAAAGTCCAAATATTTTGCAGGCTTCGTCAGACCATAAACTTATACCTGTTTCTAAATTCAATTCCCAATTGCCCAGATGTGCCATTTCCTGAGCTTCCTTTAATCTTTTTTCGCTTTGGATAAGTTTGAGTTCCGCTTTTTTGCTTTCGGTAATATCAATCAGCATATTAACAGCTCCTGTTATTCGACCCGATGAATCCATAAAAGGAACAGGGTGCGACACTATATTTAGCTTATCTCCATTGGGACGTTCAATAATTATTTCCTGATCGGTTATTGAGCTGCCTTCTTTTAGGGCTATGGCAATTGGGCACATATCCTGCGAAAGAGGATTTCCATTCTTATTGTAGACCTTCCAGGATCCACTCCACTTATCTTTTTTTATTTTAGGCTCTCTGCCCCATAAGGCGGCAGCAGTTTTGTTATAAACTAAAATATGCCCTTCAGCATCGCAGGAATAAGCAGCTACAGGTAAATTCTCTATTAATTCCCGATACCGTTTTTCGCTTTCCTCTATTTTTTTCCGGGACTCTACCTTTTCGGTTACATCTATAAAGAAGAAAAAAATGCCATCTATTTTGCCATTATGATCCTTATGTGGCTGTATTAGTAAATCATGATAAAAATCAACAATTTCCCCTTTTGCCTCCTTATCCAATTTTATAAGCATTTCATTGGCCGAGAAGGCTTTTCCAGTTTTGTAAACCTGGTCCATGATTTCAATGAGTCCTTGTTCTGCAGTTTCTGGACGTATTTTTTTGAAAGATTTGCCAATAATATTCTTTTTATTAATTAGCTGTAAATAACTATTATTAGCCATTTCGTACACATGATCTGGGCCCTTTAAAATTGCCATACACGAAGGAGCTTGCCAGTATAAATCATTAAAACGCTGCCTTTCGGTTTCTAAAGCAATTTCAATGATTCTTTTATCGGTTAGATCTTCTATCGAGTGTAAAATATGGGTGATGTTGTTATCTCTATTCTTTATTGGAATATTCTGAAGAATGCCATATTTGACCTTAAATCCGGAAGTTCGGTGAAGGGGTATATTGTATTTTTGAAGCGACATTTTATGCGATTCCTTTTTGGAGATTACATCTTTTAAGGAGCTCCTTAAATTTTTAACACCGGTTGAATCAGTATTTGCCGGATTTTTAGGAAATGCATCAAATATTCCTTTCCCAATTAAATCTTTTTCTGATAAATCCATTACTTCCAAATAGGCATTATTAGCCGCTACAATAGTAAATTTTGGAGCATCGGGCAGGAGAATTAAACTGGGGTTGGGCATAAGTTGAAAGACATGGTCAAATTGGGGAGAAAGAGGCATAATTTTTCAGGAGTTTAAACGTTGGGGAATACCACTAAAGGTCAATTTAAATTATCAAGAGGTGTCATCTATTTAAGATTTATAATAATTTTCATATTTATCTAATATTTTTTTAGAATATTAGATAAAATTCTATTTGTTGACAACTGGTTATATACCACTCTTTTCATACTATAACATGGTATAAACTTCGGATAAAAGCAGGTTTATCACATTTACAGTAAATTTATTAAAATTTTATTAATACCGCATACGGGAAACCGTAAAATTAAAATATTCACCCGCACACCGGATTGCTAAATCACTTCAGTGAAAGACTGGGATTGCCTGGTTTTGTAAGAATGTAAAAGAGAAAATTATGAGTTGGAGTTTGGCAGAGCATACAATCCTAAAAGGCATTTCGGCAAAGTACCGGTTCAGAAAAACCCGAAGGATCTGGGCGCTCATGTTTGGCAGTACCGGACACGCAGCTTTCCCGGATAGCTTTCGAGGAACGCTTGGTCAATGGCAATAATAATTTCTATTAGAAGCTATTTAGTAACCACAAATGTTTTTAGCATATTTTTACTTAATGCATTTGGGACTTCTGATATCAATGCATAATTTCCAGGTTCAAGTATCGCTTTAAAATAGCCCATATTCCCTGCGGGCATATTATTAACGCCTCCTAGAAAAGTATATCCGGCAGGTGCAGGTTCAATGAGTCCTTTTGGATCGACCCAATTCATCCATTTTTCCAAATCTTCAAGATTGACATTTTTGTCTAGCTTGACAAGATTAATATCGTGACCAGCAAAATTTTCATGAACTATTTGATCTTTAAATAACACTGAAAACGTGTGCTCTCCAGATGTGATGGAATGATTAAATACAATACCTTCTGTGCTCGAAATATCAATCTTAATATCAGCTATTAATTCTTTGTTACCTGAATCAATATTTGAAACATCAAATTCTTTAAACATTCCCATGGAACTATGGAATACTCCGTTGCTCATTTTAACATAACACTCTATAAAATAATGTCCTGGTTTTAAATTAATCATTGTTTCTGAAGTATGTCCGGAAGAGATTAAACCTGAACCACCTAAAATTATAACCTCACCAAACCATTCTGGGAGTTTTCCAAATTCGGCAAATCCTTCTTCATTCTTTCCTTCATTGATTAATTTCATACCACTGTCAAAGTATGGAAGTATCAGATCATTTACATCTTGTATTGTTTTTCCATCGGGATATTTTTCCACAGTAAAAAAATGTGTTTGAGGAGATAGGTTCTTATATCGAAAGGTATTCCATCCTGAGGTAATAGTATCGGGCATTTGGAAATCCATATTTTGCGTAATGATTTCGATAACATTCTCTTTTTCTACTTCAACAGTGACAGCTTCCGTTTCTTTTTTATCACTTTTACAAGACTGAATTAACATAAAAGTAGCTAAAGCACTAATTACCAATAAAATGGAGATAACTTCTTCTATATAGTTTTTGTAAGTTCTCATAATATAAAGTATTTAGTTAATGGTTATTATAGCCAACGGCAGGCTGTCCAAAAACCTAAGTTTACTGCCAATTATAGACTAAAATAAGCTTTTTAAACTTAGGATTGGGGTTAGGGCAGAAATTAAGATCTAAGAGATCAGTTGGATATAATACCTTTAAAGTGGCTTTGTAAGCCTGGATCAAGACAGATAAACCATACCAGTAAAAGATCACCTCCCCTAAACAAACAAATCCCCAAAAAACAAATTTTGTCGTGGAACCAAGGGAAGAAGAACACAAATTTGGAATTCGCTGACTAAGCGGCCACACACCAGGCGGTACAAAGCATAAAAAAATCCGCAGTTTTCACTGCGGATTTTTAATTTTTTCGTGACCTCGCCGGGATTCAAACCTGGAACCTTCTGAGCCGTAATCAGATGCGCTATTCAATTGCGCCACGAGGCCTTTTTTAAATGCATTCCCGCCTAATAAATGGATTTACATCGGTTAATTAGGCGGGTGCAAATATAAGTTTAATTTTAAAAACTTCTAAGACCTTTGTGCATTATTTTCCAAAACTAAATTCAAGCTGGCATAAGTCTTTCTAACCCAGAATTTCAGCACTTAATCCCGCATCCAGTAATTTGGAACATCTTGGCTTCAAATCTGTGAAAGCACCTGTTTTTACTGTACACTTCCCTTTATAATGAACCAGAACGGCACATTGCTCCGCTTGCTCGGCCGTGTGGTCACAGGCAGCGATCAGGGTTTCTATAACGTGATCAAACGTATTATGATCATCGTTAAATAAAACTATTTCGTGATTTTTCTGTTTCTTGGTATCGGTTTTCACCTTCTCCAATGATTTTTCTTTCGTGCTCATCTTCCCTCGTTTTATATTGAAATTCAGTTACTAAAATACAAATTTATTAAAAAATCAGCTTTTAATAAAACTTAAGGCTGCCCAGTTTTCCTGCTCCAGCTCATCTTCAATTTTTAACCCGTTAAGGTTGCATTCTTCTTCAATTGCCGGAATGTCTTCGATATAAAATCCGCTTAAAAACAATTTCCCGCCGGGATTTAAACATTCACTGTATTTGGAAATATCTTCTAAAAGTATGTTCCTGTTGATATTGGCAATTATCATATCATAGTGTTTTCCCTCCAGCAGCTCAGCAGCTCCTTCATAAACGGAAATATTCTCACAGTTATTTCGCACCACATTTTCCATGGAATTCAGGTAGCACCAATTGTCAATGTCTATGGCGTCAACGCTTTTCGCACCTTTCATCTCGGTTAGGATCGCCAAAACCCCTGTCCCGCATCCCATATCCAGCACTGTTTTGCCTTCCCAATCATTTTTTAAGATAAATTGCAACATCATATGTGTTGTCGCGTGGTGTCCGGTACCAAAAGACATTTTAGGTTCTATAATAATGTCAAATTCGGTTTCGGGCTTTTCGTGAAATGGCGCTCTTACAGAGCATTGATCATCGATAATAATAGGATTGAAATTTTTCTCCCACTCGATATTCCAGTTCACCTTTTCAATTTCCTGGGAGCTGTAGGTGATCTCAAATTCGTCCGACTGCAGGATATGTAATCCCGCAAAGGCTTCCTCGTCAAATTCTTCGGAAACAACGTAGGCGGTAAGGCCTTCTTCATTTTCCACAAAACTCTCAAATCCGGCATAGCTTAATTCAGCGATCAATATTTCCGATGCCGGTTGCAACGGAGTTACGGTGAACTGAAATTCGATATATGTCTTTGGCATTTTTAGAATGAATTTACAATTGCTAGAAAATCGATTGCTTTCAGGGCAGCACCTCCAATAAGACCGCCGTCAACATCTTTTTTCGCGAAAATTTCTTGTGCATTATCTGGTTTTACACTGCCGCCATATAAAATTGAAACATCCTGGGCAGTTTGCTCGTCATATTTTTCTCCGACAATTTTTCGAACATAGGCATGAACTTCCTGCGCTTGTTCCGGAGATGCTGTTTCCCCTGTTCCTATGGCCCAAACTGGCTCATAAGCGAGGATGATGTTCTTCCATGCATCTTTTGAAACGTGGAAGATGCCTTTTTCCAATTGCTCTTTAACAACCTCAAAATGTTTTTCTGCTTTGCGGTCTTTCAATACTTCCCCAAAACAAAAAATCACAGTCATTCCATTTTCAATTGCCGCAGTCACTTTTTTGGCGAGCATTTCATCGGTTTCACCAAACAGCGCACGGCGCTCGCTATGACCTAAAATCACGGTCTCTACCCCAATACTCTTCAGCATTGACGCGGAAACTTCCCCCGTGTAAGCACCATTTTTGGCATAATGCATATTTTGGGCCGCAACCTTGACAGGCGTTTCTTTTAAACACTGAAATGTATTGTACAAATTTGTAAAAGATGGAGCTACATAAACCTCTGCGACCGGCTCCTTGACCAATTGCGATTTTAAATGTCCCAAAAGCTCCATGGTTTCAGCCAAATCGTTGTTCATTTTCCAGTTTCCTGCTACAATATTTTTTCTCATGATTTTATGAATTTTTTCTAATGAAATTTAATGTTTTAAGTTTCCTCTTCCTGTTTTTGATGAAAGTTCAAGAACTGCATATTCAAAACCTCCTTTGCAAGACCAGGACGGGAGCATGGTTTTACAAATATAAAGATTACCGTAAACATTAGGGCAAGGATTTGCAAAAGCTCAAATAAAAGCAGGGCTTTTATTTTTAAAGCTTAATATCTGAAGCGTCAAACCAATGCGCTTTTTGGGTAACAGTTCCCCTTTTAAGTGTTAATATTCCCGGATTGGATCGCACTATGGTTTTAAGGGCGGTCTCATCACTTTGATAGAACTCAAAATTGAGGTCAAATTTTTCTGTGATCTGCCTTTTTTGTTCGTCCCCCGAGGAAGTAATCCCAATAACGGTATATCCTTTTCCTAAGGCCCGATCACTCAGTTTTTTGATATCGATAAATCCCTGGGTCTCTGTTTTACTGAGATTATAGGCAATTATTATGAGGAGTTTTTCTTTGTTTAAAATTTCTTCGGTCACATTGACACCGTCCTTTTCAATGAAAAAATCCTTTATTTTAGGCTTATCCCCTTCTTTTATCAGTTTTGTCTCAACTCCAATATACTCTCCTTCCACTTGTGGGAATTCTCCTGTGTTTTTGATCAGGATCTCTTTCCCATTCTGCTTGAATATCCATTCATATTCATAGACAGCTTTTTGGGCATCTTCGGGTAATTTCATTTGCTCCAGGAGATTATTTCCAACTTTATAGGCCCTGAAATCTATTAACGGCAAATGCATAAGCACATAATAACAAAAAATAAAACTCAGCATAAACGACAAAAACACGATCCATTTGTGGGAAGCCGGAGCAAAAATTGGGGTGAGATACTTGCTGTTAAAGAAGATCAGAAGGATCAAAATCATCAGTAAAACATCTTTATAAAAAGATTGCCAGGGAGTTAGCGGCATAGCGTCCCCAAAACAACCGCAATCCAAAACCTTGTTGTAGTAGGCTGAATAAAAGGTGAGAAAGGTGAAAAACAGGGTCATCAACAATAGGCTCCACAAGGTGAATCTGGGCAAAAAACCTATTATAAGCATAATTCCAAGCACCAACTCAATAATAACCAGGGCAATGGCAATAACCAATGCGAAGGGAACTAAAAATTCCAGGTTAAGCACCTCTGCACTAAAATATTCCTGAAGTTTAAAGGAAAAACCGATCGGGTCGTTCAGTTTTACAAATCCGGAGATAATAAATAATACCCCCACAAAAATTCTGGCTATTCCAACTAATATTTTCATAAGTAGATATTTATTATTTTTTATTGGTCATAACTTGTCCTGATAATTCGGGATGTAATTCGAATATTCCTGCCGGCAGACAGGAATATTCGTGTTTGCATCGAGATTCGGTTATACTCATTTCATCTGTTTATATTATTTCTTTAGGAGACATCTGTAACATCCATCTAAATATTTTCATGTTCAGGAATGCCTTTTCTAATGGATGTATCGTCTAAAAATGTTTTAGGCGGCAGATTCCTCCATTAATATCAAGGCAAAAACGGCATAATTGATTATATCCTGGTAGTTGGCATCAATGCCTTCACTTACCAAAGTTTTCCCCCTATTATCTTCAATTTGCTTTACCCGAAGCAATTTCTGAAGGATCAAATCTGTAAGGGAATTCACCCGCATATCCCGCCAGGCCTCCCCATAATCGTGGTTTTTGTTTTCCATCAATTCTTTGGTCCGGGCTATTTTTAGATCGTACAAATCTAAAGCTTCCTTCAGGGGCAAATCCGGAGTGCTGGCAACGCCCAATTCCAATTGGATCAGAGCCATAACTGAGTAATTAATGATTCCGATAAATTCAGATCTTTCATCTTCGTCAACTTTTCTCACCTCATTTTGCTGAAGGCCTCGAATGCGTTGGGCCTTGATAAAAATTTGATCGGTTAAGGACGGAAGCCTCAAAATTCGCCAGGCGCTGCCGTAATCTTTCATTTTATTTGCAAACAACTCCCGGCACTTTTCAATCACCGCATCGTATTGTTTTGAAGTATCCCTCATAAAAACATTCTAATTTTCGTAAATTTCGGTCAAATAATTAAGAAAGTCAAAGTTAAAACCGATCAAAAAATAATGAGCGGGAAAATTGAGGCTCAGAAAACAGATCCTGTCCTGCAAATTACCGGAACTGTTTGGCAATTTAACGACCTTTACAAACCCATTATTTTTTTTGAACAGATCATTTCACCAACTTCAAATTCCACCAAATGACCATTAATTGCAAAGGAAACCTCATAGATTTAAGCAGCCCGAAAGTTATGGGGATCTTAAATATCACTCCCGATTCCTTTTATGAAGGAAGCAGGAACACAACTTCTGATTCTTTGCTGAATAAAGCCGAAATTATGCTGAAGGAAGGCGCTGCTTTTATTGATATTGGGGGAATGAGCACAAGGCCCGGGGCAACGGACATAAGTACAGACGAAGAATTACAACGTGTGATCCCGGCGATAGAACTCGTTTTAAAACATTTTCCTGAAACCCTGATCTCCATAGACACGTTCCGGGCCGAAGTTGCCTTGAAAAGCATTGAAGCCGGAGCTGCCATCATCAACGATATTTCCGCAGGGAATTTAGATAAAGAGATGATGGGGGTAATTGCAAAATACCAGGTGCCTTATATCATGATGCATATGCGGGGAACTCCCCAGAATATGAAAGATCTGAACAATTATGAAGATTTGACGCAGGAGGTGCTTTTTTATTTTTCTGAAAAAATCAAAGCAGCGCGCCTGTTGGGAATAAATGATATTATAATAGATCCCGGGTTTGGATTTTCAAAAAACGTCCCACAAAATTTTGAACTCCTCTCTCACCTGGATTTGTTCAAAAATCTGGAATTACCTGTTCTGGCGGGACTTTCAAGAAAATCGACCATTTATAAAACCCTTGGTTTCGGCCCTGAAGAAGCACTAAATGGTACCAGCGTTTTAAATACCATTGCAATTACAAAGGGAGTACACATTTTACGGGTGCATGATGTAAAAGAAGCCATGGAAGTGGTGAAATTAACCTCCCAACTAAAAAACTAAACTAAATTTTTCTATTTTTACACAAAGCCTCAAAATTTGGATTTTTTAAACCTT
>Ga0314774_1001978_pt1 | contig 12167 bp, 7 predicted proteins | sample MetaGCBIA2018_FD_204515 | JGI IMG/M metagenome (GOLD analysis project Ga0314774, IMG submission 204515) | Cryopeg brine microbial communities from Beaufort Sea near Barrow, Alaska, United States - CBIA 2018 | ecosystem: Environmental > Aquatic > Marine > Coastal | place: USA: Alaska | collected... | reverse complement strand
CGAAATTAACAGCAATGGCGGCAAGTAATGAATCTCCGGATGTTGGTTATATGACAACAGACCTTGGAGCGGCTTGGTCAAAGGAAGGTAAGTTTGTTAATTTATTTGAACAACTTAAAAAGGATAGTGAACTTAGTAGAGAAGATTTCTTGGATTATGTATGGTATAACTACACTCCCGACAATGCTTGGGGAGTCAGTACGGCTGGAGAATGTTATGGACTTTTTTACAATAAAGATGTTCTTGCAAAAGCCGGTATTGAGGATTTGCCTACAACAGCTGAAACTGCTATGAATTGGGATGAGTTTGTTGAAATAGCGCGAAAATTAACATTAGATGGTGATGGACATAATGGCCTTGATCCTGACTTCAATCCGGAAAACATTGTTCAGTATGGTTTGCTTTTTGAAACATGGAATGATCCTATTTGTAACTTTATAATTAGTAATGGCGGATCATGGACGTCAGAAGATGGCAGCGAATTAACTATCGTGTCTGACGAAGCAGCAGAAGCTATTCAACGATTAGCTGACTTAGTTAATGTTTATCATGTTGCTCCGTCACCAATTGCAGCAAAATCATTGCCAGGTATGAATGTAGCACTTGAAAATGGATTAACTGCTATGGCTGTCGGAGGACAATGGATTAATCTTGATTTAGGTAAGGCTAATGTTAATTATGATATTGGTGTATTACCTAAGATGAAAACAAGTGTAACGGTAGGACTTTCCGGTGCTAGTGTCGTATTTAGTGATTCTAAACATCCAGAAGAAGCTTGGGAACTGTTCAAATATATGGTAAATCCTACAGGTGCTATAGATTTGTATAAAGATGGTTTATGGATGCCTATTCTAAAAGAATGGTATGAAGATCCAGAGTTACTGGCTAAGTGGGTAGATGCCAATCCTGCGGCTCATCCACCAGGATTTAAAGAAGCAATGATTGATCAATTATTAGAAAATGGAGTTCCATCTACTTCTTACTATTTGAAAAATCAAGCAAAACTTGTGCCGATTATTACTTCCTCTTGGGATGAAGTATGGTTAGGTAATAAAACTGCTAAACAAGCCCTTGAAGACGTATCAGAAATGGCTGAAGCTGAATTTCAAGGAAGATATGATAAGTAGATTCATGTAAAAAACTGAAGCCACTTTCGAGTGGCTTTAGTTATAGAAAGGATTATTATGGACGATGATATTCAAATGAATCAAAATACACTAATGCAAAAAAAACGTATAAAAAAAAGATTAGTTCAAGGGTTACTATTCACATCACCGGTTTTAATTGGATATTTAGTATTTGTATTCATTCCTCTTGTTTTTACTGTATTTATAAGCTTTACAGACTTTTCAATAGGTGCTGCAAAAACAAAATTTGTCGGACTTGAAAATTATATGGATATGTTTACAGGAAAAGATATATACTTTTGGCCATCAGTGAAAGCAACGATGTTTTATGTGTTTGGAAGTGTTCCGATTAGCATTGTATTTGCATTTATAATAGCAAATCTATTAAATATGAAAATTCGTGGACGTAGTTTTTTTAGAGGCATATTTTTTATGCCTATGGTAATACCTCTTGCGGCGGGCTGTTCCATTTGGGTATGGATGTTACAACCGGATTTTGGAATTGTTAATAAGTTGCTTGATTTTTTCCATTTACCAACATCAACATGGTTGACTTCGGATAAAACTGTAATAGTTACTTTTATTGTAATTAGTCTTTGGATCACAGGAACTGCTATTGTTATTTTCTTGGCAGGTTTACAGCAGATTCCGGATTATCTTTATGAAGCGGCTGATATTGATGGTGGTACTGCATGGCATAAGTTTACTAGAATCACAATACCTATGTCGTCTCCAATTATCTTTTTTAATTTAGTTGTTGGTTTAATCAATGCATTCCAAACATTTGTACAAACGGCTGTATTAACACCAGCAGCAAATCATGTGATTATGGGACAACCCAATAATGCAGGCTTGCTTTATGTACCTTATATCTTTACAAAAGCATTTACATTTTCGGAAATGGGTTCAGCAAGTGCGTCAGCTCTTATTCTTTTATTGGTAATCAGTAGCATAACCTTTTTAGTATTTAAACTGCAAAAATATTTTGTTTATTATGAAGGAGGAAAATAATGAAAAAGAAAAATCTGAGCAAACTTTTTGCTTATACTGTTCTGATTATAGTATCCATAATATTTGTTTTCCCCGTGTTTTGGATGGTAAGAACAGCTTTATCAACACCTTCTGACGTATTTAACAGAAATCTGAATTTACTGCCGTCCAGCTATGAATTTAATAATTACAAACGTGCATTTGAATCAGCACCTTTCGTTAAATTCTTTTTGAACACTGCGTTTATTACCATAGTGAACATTGCCAGTACACTTTTCACAAGTTCTTTGTGTGCTTTTGGATTTTCAAGAATAGAATGGCCGGGACGAGATCGTGTTTTTGGAATATTAATGACCGCGTTGATGGTTCCTTATGCGGTATTGATTATTCCTCATTTTGTAGGATTTTCTGCACTTGGTATGACAGATACATTTTTACCTTTGCTTTTACCTATATTATTAGGTGGTGGGTTATTTAATATTTTTCTATTAAGACAATTTTTCATGGGAATACCTAAAGAATTAGATGAAGCGGCAACTATTGACGGAGCAAGTCTATGGCAAATATATCGATTAATTATTATTCCTCTTAGCAAACAGTCTTTAATAGTGGTACTATTATTAACCTTTTTACTCAATTGGAACGACTATATGGCACCACTTATTTACTTATCATCAGAAAAAAACTTTACATTAATGTTAGGGCTTAACCAGTTTATTGGTGGATATAGTTCTCAGTGGGAACTTTTGATGGCAGCAGCTACCATTGTTGTACTACCATCTATGATTGTTTATATGTTGGCTCAGCGACATTTTGTTGAAGGGATTGCGATGACAGGAATCAAAGGTTAGACAAGTTATAACAAGTGGTTGAACATGCATTAATCATGAACACTAAACTGTAACGTTGAAGGAATATTCGTACAAAAGTAGGATTGTTTTTTAAACGAAATGATGTAAGGAGATAAATATGAATAAAAAACACATGCACAATATAGAACTTAAAGATATAAGAATCAAAGATAAGTTCTTTGATCAGTATATCGGACTCATTGAAAATGAAGCCATTCCTTACCAATGGGAAGCGTTAAATGATAAAGTTAAAGATGCTGAACCTAGTTGCTGCATTAATAATTTTAATATTGCAGCAGGTCATAAAGAAGGTGAATTTCATGGTTTTGTATTTCAAGATACAGATTTAGCCAAGTGGCTAGAAGCGGTCAGCTTTTTAATCGAAAGCAAAACAAATTCTCAATGGAGTAAAATTGTAGAAGATGTGATTAAACTCGTTGGCGCAACGCAACAAGACGATGGATATTTAAACACCTATTTCACTATTAAAGAACCTGAAGAAAAATGGACAAACCTTAGAGAGTGCCATGAGTTATATACAGCAGGACATATGATTGAAGCAGCCGTTGCACATTACAAAGCTACAGGCAGTGAAGACTTTCTTCAGGTTGTCTGTAAATTGGCAGATCACATTGATGACACATTTGGTCTTGGAGAAGGTAAGATTAAAGGTTACGGTGGACATCAGGAGATTGAGTTAGCTTTAATTAAGTTATATAAGGTTACAGATGAAAAACGTTATCTTAATCTAAGTAAGTATTTTATTGACCAAAGAGGAGTAGAACCGTTTTATTTTGACATTGAATCGGAAAAACGTGGTTTTACTAAACATTTTGGAGCATCGTATATGTATGAGCGTGATTACAATCAAACCCACTTGCCTGTTAGAGAACAAAGTGATGCTGTAGGACATGCAGTTCGTGCTGTTTATATGTATGCGGCAATGGCTGATCTTGCTAATTTAACTCAAGATAAAAGCTTGGAAGAAGCCTGCAATCGTTTGTGGAATAATATAGTTCATAAAAAATTATACATTACTGGAGCGATTGGATCTACCTCGATTGGAGAGGCCTTTACTTTTGATTATGATTTACCGAATGATACTGTATATGCAGAGACTTGCGCGTCTATTGGCCTTATTTTCTTTGCTAATCGCATGTTAAAACTTGAGTTACATGGAAAATATGGAGATGTGATTGAAAAAGCTTTATACAATACAGTACTAAGTGGTATGGGATTAGATGGGAAATCATTTTTCTATGTGAATCCACTTGAAGTGTGGCCTGAAGCCTGTGAGAAAAACCCTATCAAAAAACATGTAAAACCGGTACGGCAAAAATGGTTTGGTTGTGCGTGCTGTCCTCCTAATATAGCCAGACTACTTATGGGGCTTGGTGAATATATTTATACTGTAAATGGAAATACTATTTACACCCATTTATATATTGGTGATGAAGCGTCTATCCAACTAGATGAAGGAACAGCAACGATAATGCAAAAATCCAATTATCCGTGGTCAGGGGATATAAGAGTTTCAGTTACAAGCGAAGAAGCTTTTGATAAACAATTAGCCTTTAGAATTCCTGGTTGGTGTTATGATTTTAGTATAAAAGTGAACGATAAGAATATGAACTGTAAGGTAAAAGAGGGCTTTATATTTGTTGATACACCGATTGAAAAGGAAACAACAATAGAATTGGTATTAGATATGCCGGTTGAGAAAATCTACGCAAATCCTCAAGTGAGAGCTAATGCAGGGAAAGTAGCTATTCAAAGAGGTCCATTGGTTTATTGTATCGAAGAAGTTGATAATGGAGATAACTTGTCATCCTTAAGACTTTCAGACGACACCCAGTTGAGTTGGAAGTTAGATGACGATATATTAGGCGGTATTGTGACCATAAGTGGAAAAGCCTATAAAACGGATGATGAGTCATGGACAGAAGAATTATATTCAAACAAGAAAAAAGTTGAAACTATTCAAACAATTAAAGCCGTTCCATATTGTACTTGGGGAAACCGAAACCCAGGCGAAATGTTGTGTTGGATTAGAGAATAATTGTAAAAGAAGTGCATTTATAGGTCAGAAATATTTTGTCGAAGGCATTGCAACAACAGGATTGAAGGGATAACTGGTTGACACACTTTAGTTTGGAGGAACATTATGAAAAGAAAATTCACACCATTGAAATTAGAAAAAGTAGTACTGACTTCGGGATTGCTTGGTGAAAGGCAAAAGCTGAATGAACAGGTGACAGTGCCGATTATATACAACAAATTCAATGAGACTGGAAGAATAGAATCCTTATCATGCCAATGGGAAGAAGGTCAGACGAACAGACCGCACCCCTTCTGGGACTCGGATATCGGAAAAATGATTGAAGCCGTTGCCTATAGTTTGGCAACAAAGCCGGATGAAGAGCTTGAAGCTGACATGGACAAGGTTATTGACCTTCTCGAAAACGAGCAATACCCGGACGGATATCTTAATAGTTATTTCAGAACCTTTGGAATTGAAGACAGGTGGACAAACTTGTATTATATGCATGAACTCTATTGTGCCGGTCATCTGATGGAAGGTTCGGTGGCATATTATGAGGCGACAGGAAAGAAAAAGTTTTTAGATATCATGTGCAGATACGCAGATCATATCTATGACATTTTCATTACAAAAGGAGAAAAGGCAAGAGCTTACGGCGGCCACCCTGAAATCGAGCTTGCATTGGTGAGACTATACAATAGTACCAAGGATGAGAAATACCTTGAACTTAGCAAGCACTTTATAGATGAACGCGGAACTTTGCCCTACTATTTTGAACAGGAATCGCTGCAAAGAGGTGTTGATACCACAAAAAAAGCGAATCAGAAAAGACATCTTAAGGACTACTTGAAAAAACAAGGGCCCTATGCTGAATATCAGTCACATAAGCCGGTCAGGGAGCAAACGGAGCCTGTCGGACATACAGTCAGAGCAATGTATTTGTACAGCGGTATGGCTGATATTGCGGCAGCTTACGATGATGAAGAATTGTATCAGGCCTGCTGCACCATTTGGGATTCGATGGTAAATACCCAATATTACATTACCGGAGGGATAGGACCGTCATCTGATGGAGAAAGGTTTACCTTTGGATATGATTTGCCTAACGAGTACACATATAATGAAAGCTGTGCATCTGTAGCACTTGTCATGTGGGCTCATAGAATGCTTCAGTTTGAATGTGACAGCAAATATGCTGACATTATGGAACAAACATTATACAATACGGTATTGAGCAGTATTTCAAACGAAGGGGACAAATTCTTTTATGCCAATTATCTTTCGGTTTTTCCGGAGCGGTTTGAACAATCCAGTGCTGCAGTCATAGACAAAATGAGGGCTGAGAGGCAAGAGTGGTTCGACATTGCTTGCTGTCCGCCGAATGTATCCAGATTGATGGGGTCTCTTGGCGGCTATATCTATTCTCAAAGCAACGATTGCCTTTATGTACATCTCTATACCGAAAACAGCAGTAAATTCGATTCGAATGGCCTAAATGCAGACATTACCATGTCAACACAATATCCATGGAACGGTGATGTGAAGATTGCTGTGGATACTGAAGTGGAGAGCGAATTCGGCATAGGTCTTAGGATTCCGGGATGGTGTAAGAACTGGTCTGTAAAAGTAAATGAAAAAGAGGTAGCCTATGAAATGCAAAAAGGTTATTGCATTATAAGAAAGGCATGGAAAAACGATGTGATTGAACTTAAGATGGTGATGGAAGCCATACAGGTGGAGGCCAACCCTAATGTCAGGGAAAACTGTGGTCGCATAGCATTGCAGCGGGGACCTGTAGTTTATTGTATTGAAGAAGCGGACAATGGCAAAGGCATTAATGATATTTCAATAGTGAATTCGTCGGAAATCAGAGAGAAAAAAGGGATACCCAATGTATCAGAAGATGCCGTCGTATTGGAATTTGACGGGCTTAAACGGGATACATCCAATTGGTCCGGAGAATTGTACAGGCGAGCGGAAGATCAACAAGAAAATATATCTGTTAAGGCGATACCCTATTACCTATGGGCAAACAGAGGTTTTGGAGAAATGCTGGTATGGATATTAAAAAAATAGGATTGGAGAATGATAAAATGAAACTAAAAGCAGAAAAGGTGGCAATTGTTCTTATTGAACCGCAAAATGATTTTTTGTCCGAGGGTGGGACGATGTACGCCCACATTAAGGAACAGCTTCACGAAAGAAATGTTATTGCAAATTTGCAGTATCTTTTGGAAAACGCCAGAGGAAAGGTAGCCAAGGTTTTTTACGTGCCTTTCCATGGTTATGAGAAAGGTTTTCCGGAACTGAAAAAAGGTGGACCGGGTTATGAGGGATTAAGAGGAATTGAAATCGATATGGAAGCGGATTGGGGCACTGGCGCATGGCTGAAGGGGACACCAGGACCGGAAATAATTCCTCAGCTTACACCTAAGAAGGGCGATGTTGTCATCGAAGGGAAGAAGACACTTGATGCATTCCATTCAACTGCGCTGGACTATCTGCTCAGGGCAAATGAAATAGAAACTGTTGCTTTTACCGGTTTTCATACCAACTGGTGTGTGGAATCAACCGCACGGTCAGCATATGATAAAGGATACAGAGTAATGGTGATAGGAGATTGCACTGCAACCGATACACAAGAGGAGCAGGACTATGCCGAGAAATTTATATTCCCTAAAATAGGTAAGGTCATGAGTTCCAAGGAATTCCTCGAAGCGTTGGAATAATGAGAGTGTAAGAGAAACTCCACTTCTTATGCCCAGCCATTATCATCGCGAGCATTTACATGCTTTTATGCTGTCAGTGGGACTTGAACAATCCAAATATTTGTAAACACTTTTACAAAAGGGGGACTATCTTATGGCTGACAAGCTATCAGATGGTCCTTTCATCTTCACCAAAAATATGCTTAATTGCAATAATCGGTATACCAAGAAGGTATAAAAAGCAATTAACTACCATAATTTCATTCAGTAGGTTTTATGATATTTATTATGAATATGTTATAATTATTAAGTGAAGTATCCTATTTAGAGCAATTAAAAAGAACAGCTAGAGAAAAACTCTAATTGCTCTAAATGTGATTCTTCGAAATTGTACCAACTCGCGTGTAGGCAGTTGATAAGGATTCTAAGATTTATGAAGGACATACAAGGTTAAATAGAGAGGCGCATACTATGACCAGAAAATTTAAATTGTTATTAGTAGATGATGAGCCAAGGCAGTTGAGAGCTCTTCAAAAAGTTATTTTGAGAATAAGACCTGACTATATCGTAGAGATTAAAAGTGATGGTTTAGAAGCGTTAGAAGAGTTGAATCGTCAGGTATACGATATGATTATTACAGATATAAAAATGCCGAATATGGATGGATTAGAATTAATGAAACACTTATATGAACAAAAAGCCAAGTTGAAGAGGTTTATTCTTAGTGGTTATGAAGAGTTCGACTATGCACAACAAGCTATTAAGTACGGGGTTCAACATTACCTTGTTAAACCAATCAAAAAAAGTGAATTGGAAGATATGCTCTTAACCGTTGAAGAAGAAATACTTAGCGAGGAACAGTATAAGAAAATTCAAGAAATAAAGGATAAAAAGTTAGAGGAGTCACTACCGATTTACATGGAGCAACAACTTAATCGATGGATACTAAGCAAACCGGGAGCAACGACCCATAATGAAGTGGAAAAAATATTACCATTTAAAGGGTGTGGAAGTGTGTTGCTCATAAAAAGCAAAACAAATGAATCAGATCGTTTAAGTCGTATATTTCCGGAAATAAAAATAGAAATCAAGCAATTTCTAAACTTCTGGGGACATTCCTTATCATTTGAACTGGAAAATAACCCAGGAACTATTATTAGCGTTATTAATGCTGAAAACCGATACCATATAAATGATATGAATAGCAGAAAGCATATAGAAAAGTTTTTACGTACATTTGAGGAATCTACAGGTATATCTTTAGCCATTGGATTTAGTGGAATTTCAGATAATATATTTGAGGAGAGTCACAAAATGTATAATCAGGCTGAAGAAGCATATAAACGATTCTTTTACCACTATAATGACTCGTTTGTTTTTTATACTGATATTGTGGAGATTCCATTTAAGAAAAGTATCAATCTAAATCTATTTGAAACTGAACTACTAGAAGCTATTAAGAATGTGCAACAACAAAAAGTAACAAAGGTCATTCATGAAGGAATAGGCCAATTCACGGATTATGTTGAACCGATGATGTTAAAACAAGATATTGAACTTATCTTACTAAAAGTTATTGATGAATCAAAGTACATGATGACAAGAACACAGTATAAAGAATTTCAGGAAAGAGTAAGAGTAAATATTCGTCAAATAAATAATATCTTTGAACTACAGTTTTTCACAAATGAAGTCATAAAAGGATTGCTTGATATTCTAATTAATCATAAAAACGATGTGAATGCTAAAGTTATTGAAGAATGTCAAGTCTATATACAAGAGAGATATTTTGAAGATATATCTCTTGAAGCTATGGCTTCTATGCATCATTTTAGTTCGACTTATTTTAGTAATTTATTTAAACAACAAGCAGGTATTAGCTTTATAAGATATATAACAAAAGTTCGTCTTAATCAAAGTGTCGAAAAACTTATAAATAGTAATCAAAGTATAGCAAGTATAGCTGAATCAATAGGGATTCATGACCCGGCTTACTTTAATCGACTGTTCAAAAAAGAAATGGGAATAACCCCTAATAAATATCGTAAAATGAACCATAAAAATTAAATTACATTTATAAAAATTAGTTGGGAGATACATAATGAAAGTTTACAAAGGTTTAAGCTTGCGAATGAGATTTTTTATTACGTACATAATTTTACTATTACTATCAGTTTCCATATTTGGCTATATAACCTTATCCGTTAGTCTGAACAACTTAACAGAAGCTTCTCAGTTAAATGCTTATAATATTGTCAAAAAAAACAATCAGATTATTGATGTTAAACTGAAACAAATACATGAAGGGATATTCTCATTTATAGCGGATGAAGAAGTGTATAAAACCTTTGCAGATATAAAACCGATCAATGACTATAATATAAACTCAATGGATATTCGGATTTCAGAAGTTCTAAATAAGTATTTTGCTTTTTCCGAAGATATTTATTCAGCTCAATTGGCAACGAGTTATTATACTTTTTTTAGTCGTGCCAATAAAAGGACATCGTCCAAAAACTTTATCCCAAAAGATACACTGAAAATTACAGAGATATATAAAAAAGCCAGCCAAGAAAAAGGTGAAATTCTTTGGATTCCAACTTATGATTATGCGACAATGTTTCATATCGATTATTTAGATAGTTCGAATTTAGAATACCGTCATCTTTTTTCTGTTGTACAAATGTTAAATGAGACATATTTTGATGGGACTGATTTCTTGAACTTTCCGAAAGAAGTGGAACTCCCGGTATTGATTATCAATTTACAAGAAGACTTTTTTGGAAAAATATTTGAGGAGAACATGTCCATAGAAGGTAGTACATATATGATTGTTAATGAAGAGGGTCAAGTTGTTTCTCATAAAAACAAAGAGATGCTAACTAAGAGAATGGATAGTGAGTGGATTCAGAATAGTTATGCGAATGAAACCGGTATGGATACCATTGATTATAATGGCGAAAAAATGTTGATTGTTTACGATACAACCCAGGTTACTCATTGGATGTCAATTGTAATGATACCTTATGACAGCTTGAGGCAAAAAATTGTACCGACACTTCGTAATTTTGTTTTGGGTTTAGGCATTGCGCTTATCCTTGTAGCAATTATCATTTCCTATTGTCTGTCGGGGATGATTACGAATCCAATGAAGAAGTTGAGTCAAGCCATATCAAAATCAGGGAAAGGTCAATTTAATACAAAGGTGGAATTATCAGGAAGTAAGGAAATTAGAAGTCTGACACATACCTTTAATGAAATGAATAAGAATATTCAAGTTTTGGTTATTGAGAATTTCGAGAAAGATATTCGGGAAAAGGAAGCTGAGATATTGGCTTTAAACTTGCAACTTGATCCTCATTTTATGTATAATACCCTTAATTTGATTAATCTTATGCTGATTGAAAATGGACAAGATGAGATTAGTGAGTTAATGGAAAATCTTTCGAATATGCTTAAATATACAGTGAAACACAAAAGTGGATTAGTTGCGTTCTCGGAAGATATGGAATTTCTCGTAAGCTATATTAATATTATGCAGAAACGATTTGAAGGGAATTATTGTGTTGAGTATTTTATTGATGAGGATATGTATGCTTATGAAGTGCCTAAGTTTTTATTACAACCTTTTGTTGAAAATGTTTTTGTTCATGGGTTTGAAGGAAAGTCATATCAAGGGAAAATGATTATTCGTTGCTTTATAGAAAAGGATGAAAGGGTTTATATGGTTGAAGATAATGGTGTTGGTATAGAGAAAGAGAAGATAGAGGAAATATTAGATGAATCAGGTACGAATATAGGGATTACAAATATAATCAAACGAATTAATCTTAACTATGGCGAAGGTTATGGCGTTGAAATAACGTCCGAAGTTGGAACAGGCACTAAGGTTACGGTTCGTCTGCCCTTGCAAAAAAATAAGTCAATGATATAAAAAAAGTCCAATTATATAAAGAATGTGCAACTTTGGAAGCCTTTAATGATGATATTATATATATATAAAGCGCTGCAGCTTTTATTAGAATATTATATGGAGGGAACAATTTATGAAAGTTAGAATTAAAGTGGTATCATTGTTACTTATAGTAGTAATGGCATTTGGTATAATGGGGTGTTCGAAAAACACTGATCCAGTTACTAAAACTAATACAGATAATTCAGATAATACAGAGGCAACAAGTCAAGAAGATATAACGCTCAAATTTACCTATTGGGGTGGCCCAAATGAGAAAACAGCAATTGAAGGTGCACTAAAAGACTTTGAGGAGCTACATCAGAATATTAAAGTAGAAGCAATTCAAATACCAAATTCGGATTATAATCCGAAATTAACAGCAATGGCGGCAAGTAATGAATCTCCGGATGTTGGTTATATGACAACAGACCTTGGAGCGGCTTGGTCAAAGGAAGGTAAGTTTGTTAATTTATTTGAACAACTTAAAAAGGATAG
>Ga0314774_1001976_pt1 | contig 12170 bp, 8 predicted proteins | sample MetaGCBIA2018_FD_204515 | JGI IMG/M metagenome (GOLD analysis project Ga0314774, IMG submission 204515) | Cryopeg brine microbial communities from Beaufort Sea near Barrow, Alaska, United States - CBIA 2018 | ecosystem: Environmental > Aquatic > Marine > Coastal | place: USA: Alaska | collected... | reverse complement strand
AACGGTATAAACTCCGGCTTCATAAATCTCAGCAAATGGCTTATCACTTATTACATTCCCGACAGCATCTTTCCATTCATAAGTATAAGTAGTTTCAAGCGGATTATGAATTGAAATTGTTTTTGGCAGCAAATCGTTTAAACATATAATATCCGTTTCATCCAAATCAAATTCGGGTCTTGGATTTACCGTTAATTGAATTACTGGCGCAATGCCAAAACAACCGCCGTTGACAGCACTTTCAACCCGCACCCAAATAGGTTGGCTAAAAGGAATTTCACTTAAATAAGCATTTGACGGACTAATTATATTGGTTTCTGAAACGGCATCTGCCTGATATCTGAAATAAGAAACCCTTAAATTTGGACTTGGAAATAAAGAAATAATTTCTGAAGTTACTTGTGCCAAATTAAATTCGTGCAATCCGTCTATAAGATCATCATCATCGCAAACCTTAATTTCATGTCCAGGATAACTTGATGGAAATGCAGTCACAGAAACTTTTAAATCAACCTGAACAATTCGATAACATTCTCCTGAAGAGGTTACTCTTGCAAAAACTGTTGAACTTACACTATTTGAAAAAGAGGATTTATTGACTTCATTTATTCCTGAAGCAGCATCGGCTGCCGACGAATGATAAGTAACATTTAAGCTAGAATCACCAATCGTTACAAAGAAATCTGCTTCTGCAAGGTTAAAATTCACAATGCCGTCAGGGGTCCCGTCTTCATCGCATTGTATCAATTCAAACGTTGTTGTTAGTGCATTTGGTAACGGTTTAACTTCAATCTCAAAAGAAGTGTCCGCATTACAATCCACATTATTTGGATTGTTGTTGGTTACGCGCACATAAATGGTTTGCTGGTTCGGATTGCTATTTGTATAGGCAGTCGGATTCGGAATCTGATTTGTATAAGCTGCATCTTCATAATAATTCACATCAAAAACATAGGTCGACTGAGAGTCAAGAATAATGCTTTCACGTTCGGTTAAATCAAATTCATAAAAACCATTGGTATCATCGCCATCAGAGGCGTCATCACAATACGATAAATTGGGAATATTTTCAGGTAAAGGCGGAAAAGGCATATCAAATACTTGCAATGTAAAACTTCTTGTATCATAACATTGGTCATATCCTTTATTTTGGATACGAGCATAAATCCTTTCCTGTGCATAAGGCAAAACATTGGTATATGGATTTGGCAAGACATTTACATTATTATCAGCATCTGCTTGATATGCAAAATAGTTAACTTCAAAAGTCGCAGAACTTTGAGTTCCTAAAATATCGGCATCTTTTAAGGTATTCAAATCAAATTGGTACAATCCGTCATTGTCAAAGTCACATAGAGTAATATCAGTGGCCGAATTTGCAGTCGCTTTTTCGAATACTTTTATTTCAAATGAAGTAATTTCATAACAGGTTGAACCTACACTTGGTTCTACCCGAACCCAAATAGTTTTTGTTTTAGAAGAATAAGCAGCTGGATTTGGAATCCACGCTTTGCGATCATCTGCATTGTCCTTATCATCATAATAAGTAACAATATTGACTAGTCCATTTAGAATAATTGGCGTTTGTTGGTCAAGATTAAAAATCATAAATCCGTCATTATCATTGTCACAAGCGCTTAAATCGGGCGGTTTGTTTACTATTGGCCGTGGCGCCACTATCAAATCAAAAGAAGTAATGTCATAACAATCTTGATTCCCTGAATTTTCAATTCGGGCCCAAATAGTAGTTCCATTACTGGGATAAGGACTTGATTGAGGATCGGCACCAAGTTCTGCAAAAATTTCAAATTCATAATAAGTTACCATCCCTGTTTGCCCGTTCAAAATTGCTGAAGTTTGAAAATCTAAATTAAAATCCTCTACCCCATTATTATCTATATCACAAAGAACAATATCAATTACTGGACCTGCAATTGGAACTGTATGAAAAGTAACCACAATTTCATCCGACTTTGGAGGGTCAGTTGAATTATTATCAGTAACAATAACATTATAATTTCCAGTAGTGGTTACAGTAAGTGTCGGGCTGGTTTCTGAAGGTAAAAGTTCAAAAATACCAGTTGTAGTATTCATTAAAGACCATTCATAACTTATTGAAGTTCCAAAAATATCGCATTTAATGGGGTGCTTTGTCCAACACACAAATCTCTATCAGGTCCTAAATCAACCAAAATATCACAGTCTAACGGATTTGCACTAGTTGTAATTACGGCACCTTTCCAATTGATTGAAAATCCGGAATTGGTTCCGGAGTACTGATTAACCAATATTACATATTCATCTCCTGTTGTTGCGTTCATCCATGAATCATACGCATCGGTTTGGGTACCATTTACAGGATCTATTCCTACACCAGTGTACCCTGTTAGAGAAACTTTACTGTAATTACAGGCAATAGGATCTCCTAAGCCGCCACAAGAAGGGCTGGGGCCATACACTGCAAAATCCCAGTCTTCACTCAAATTATTTGGTTTAATATCAAAACCAAATTCTCCACTTTCTGCCAATTTCACTTTAAACCAAAAAGAATTTGTTTCTATGGTAGCAGCATTTAATCCATTTTTTAAACAACCTGATTGTAAACTTCCATTAAAATCATCACGCCCAAAACCATTAACAACACCACCCGAATTAGCGTTTGTACAAACCGGCAATGCGTTTGAGCAGTCTTGTTGGCCATATCCATAAAAAAGACCCGCAAACAAAAAGATTATAAATGTTATGAAGAACTTTTTCATAAGTTGCATTTTGGAATTATCATCTTTTTTGGGAATAAAATTTATTCTATATCTTCTCAAATTTAATATTAAATTCTTAAATGTAATATTTTTAAATAGCTTTTTAAGCGATTATAAAAATAATACTATCATAAAAAAGGTTATTCTCAACAGAAAATAACCTTTTAAATAAAATGTCTTAATAATTGATTACAAATTCTTTACCAGCCAATTTCCAACTTCACTTGTTTTATAGGCTTTGTTTTTTCCTGATAAATCTTCTGTAACAATACCTTGTTCAAGAGATTTATTGACAACCTCCCGAATTGCTTTCGCTTCTTCTTTTAAATGAAACGTATCTTCAAACATCATTGCGGCAGATAAAACTGTGGCCAGCGGATTTGCGATATCTTTTCCCGTAGCCTGCGGATAAGAACCGTGGATTGGCTCATACAAGGCGTTTTCTTCTCCTACGGAAGCAGAAGGCATCAAACCCATAGAACCCGAAATCACAGAAGCCTCATCGGTTAAAATATCTCCAAATAAATTTTCTGTGATTAATACATCGTAAGAATTTGGCCATTGCACCAAACGCATGGCAACAGCATCAACAAATTCATAAGTAACGGTGACTTCCGGATAATCTTTTTCCATGGTCTGCACGGTTTCTCTCCACAATCTTGAAGTTTCCAATACATTTGCTTTATCCACACAACACAGTTTTTTTGTACGTGTCATTGCCAATTCAAAGCCTTTTTTTGCCAGACGAATGACTTCTTCTCTTGTATACGTGCAAGTATCAAACGCCGTTTCTCCCCCATCTTTTCTGCCCTTTTCCCCAAAATAAATACCGCCTGTCAGCTCCCTTAAAAAAACCAAATCGGTGCCTTCAATGCGTTCTCTTTTTAAAGGAGAATTGTCTATCAGTGAAGGAAAAGTAAATGTTGGTCTGATGTTGGCGAACAAGCCCAATTTTTTACGCATTTTAAGCAAACCCTGTTCCGGGCGAACTTTTGCAGAAGGATCATTGTCATACTTAGGATGTCCGACGGCCCCAAAAAGCACCGCATCGGCGTTTAGGCATATTTCATGGGTTTCATCGGGATACGGATCGCCAACGGCATCAATTGCCGCAGCACCTGTAAGTGCAGGTTTCCAAGTTATTTCATGGTTAAATTTAACAGCAACCGCATCACAAACTTTTACCGCCTGCGCAATCACTTCCGGACCAATTCCGTCTCCGGCTAAAAGTGCTATTGTTAATTTCATATTTTTTTAAAGTTTTTAAAGTTGTAATGTTGGAAAGTTGTAATGTTTTTGTAATTTGAGTTCCATTCAGAACTTTTTTACTTTCTAACTTTTCAACTAAATTATATATTCAACATTTTTTGTGTGGCTTTAATTGCAGATACCGTTTGGTCTGAATCCAGTCCTCTTGTAATAAATCTTTTTTTTCCATTTTCCCAGGTGATGATTGTTTCACATAAAGCATCTGAATGGCTTCCGGGCGGAATTCTAACGGCATAATCCACCAATTTTGGCAAGGTTTTTTTCTTTCTCTTGTACAATTTGTGCAAGGCATTCATAAAAGCATCAAACTGGCCATCGCCATATGCATGTTCTTCATACAGCTCTCCGTCAATTTTTACGGCAACGGTAGTTGAAGGTTTTAACCCTTTGGAGTGCGTTAACACATAGGATTCCACAATGATTCTTTCCTGATATAAATTACTGTTTAACACATCAGAAATGATATAAGGCAAATCTTCTTTTGTGACCAACTCCTTTTGATCGCCCAATTCAATAATGCGCTGGGTTACTTTTTTTAAATCTTCCTGATTTAATTCCAGTCCCAATTCATGCAGATTTTTTTCAATATTCGCCTTTCCTGAAGTTTTACCCAAAGCATAGGTGCGTTTTCTTCCGAACCGCTCAGGCAACAAATCATTGAAATACAAATTATTTTTATTGTCGCCATCCGCATGAATACCCGCTGTTTGGGTAAACACATTTTCGCCGACTATCGGCTTGTTTGCAGGAACCCTGATGCCTGAAAATGTTTCTATCAGTTTGCTGACAGAATATAAAGAAGTTTCTTTCACCGAAATTTCAACTTCATCTTTATAGAAGTCGTTAATCACTGCAACAACACTGGCTAAGGGCGCATTTCCTGCGCGTTCTCCCATTCCGTTCACGGTAAGATGCAATCCTTTTGCCCCTGCATCGATGGCCTCCATGACATTTGCAACACTTAAGTCGTAATCGTTATGCGCATGAAAATCGAAATGTAAATGGGGATATTTGGCAGTTATTTTTGAAAAATATTGACTGGTTTCTTTTGGGGTCAACACCCCTAAAGTGTCTGGCAACAAAATTCTGACCACGGGTTGCGTGGCTAAAAATGCTAAATATTGAAAAACGTATTCCGGTGAATTTCGCATTCCGTTGCTCCAATCTTCCAGATACACATTGGTGGCGATTCCTTCTTTCTGTGCCAAGGCAATCGTTTCTTTTATTTCCGAAAAATGTTGCTCAGGTGTTTTTTTAAGCTGGTGTGTTAAGTGATTTAAAGAGCCTTTAGTCAATAAATTCTGAACCTTTGCTCCTGCCCTTTTCATCCAATCTATTGACTGACCTCCATCAACAAAAGTGAGCAACTCCACCCGATTTAAATATCCATGTTTTTTTGCCCATTCCGTAATATTATTCACCGCCTGAAATTCACCTTCCGACACTCTTGCGGACGCTATTTCAATTCTGTCCACATGAAGTTCTTCCAGTAAAAGCTTTGCGATGGTAAGCTTTTCTACTGCTGAAAAAGAGACTCCGGAGGTTTGCTCCCCATCGCGAAGTGTAGTATCCATGATTTCAATTTTTCTTTTTTTCATGTCAATTAAGGTTTATTGTAATTTCTTCCTTTGAAGAATAACAACCAAATATTCAATTTTAGGCAATAAATAATGGTACTAAAAAGGCCTTGCTTCCGCAAATTCCTGAATTTCAGCTTTCATTTTCGTTAAATAATCAATATCATCATAGCCATTTAACATATTTTCTTTTTTATACGAATTGATGTCAAATGATTCCTGTTCGCCACTTTCCAATAATGTAATGGTTTGTTTTGGCAGATTTATCTCAATTTCTGTTTTCGGATTTGCTTCAATTGCCTTATAAATTTTGTCTAAAAATTCAGCGCTCACCTGTACCGGCAATACGCCAATATTTAAACAGTTTCCTCTAAAAATATCTGCAAAAAAGCTAGAAACTACGCACTTGAATCCGTAATCGTAAATTGCCCAAGCTGCATGTTCCCTTGAAGACCCCGAACCGAAATTTTTGCCTCCCACCAAGATTTTTCCTTTGTAAACGGGATTGTTCAACACAAAATCCGATTTTGGCGTATTGTCTGCATTGTATCTCCAATCTCTAAAAAGATTGTCGCCAAAACCAACGCGCTCTGTTGCCTTTAAAAAACGTGCCGGAATAATTTGATCGGTGTCCACATTTTCAATTGGTAAAGGCACTCCCGTGCTTTTTAATATTTCAAATTTATCGTAAGCCATGCTGTTAGTTGTAAGTTGTAAGTTGTTGGTTGTTGGTTGTTGGTTGTTGGTGAAAATTAGCCAATTTTTTTAATTGTTAATTCAAAGAAAAACACACCCCTAACCCCTCTCAAGAGGGGAATATTAATTTGTTAATTATTCATTGTTAATTAATAAAGTTCTTGGGTCTGTTAAAACACCGGTAACTGCTGTTGCTGCAGCCACTAACGGACTTGCAAGCATCGTTCTGGAACCTGGCCCCTGGCGTCCTTCAAAATTTCTGTTTGAAGTGCTTACCGAAACTTTTCCTGCAGGAACTTTATCGTCATTCATAGCCAAACAAGCAGAACATCCCGGTTCACGCAATTCAAATCCGGCCGCATTGATAATATCCAGTAAACCTTCTTCTTTTATTTGCTCTTCAACAACATGAGAGCCAGGAACCAACCAAGCCGTAATATTGTCAGCCTTTTTTCTTCCTTTTACAATGGAAGCAAAAGCCCTGAAATCTTCAATTCTTCCGTTGGTGCAACTTCCCAAAAACACATAATCCACTTTTTTCCCGATCATTGTATCTCCTTCATGAAATCCCATATAATCCAAAGATTTTCTGTAAGAAGCAACGCCGACTTCAACCTCTTCTGCTTGCGGAATATGGTTTGAAATCCCTGTTCCCATTCCCGGATTTGTACCGTAGGTAATCATTGGCTCAATGTCATTTGCATCAAAAGTAATTTCTTTATCAAAAACGGCATCAGCATCTGTTTTTAGCGTTTTCCAAAAATCCATTGCTTTATCCCAATCAGCTCCTTTAGGCGTAAACAAACGTCCTTCCACATAATTGAAAGTTTTTTCATCCGGTGCAATAATACCTCCTCGAGCACCCATTTCAATGCTTAAATTACAAACCGTCATACGGCCTTCCATACTCATATCCTTAAATACATCGCCGGCATATTCCACAAAATATCCTGTGGCACCCGAAGTTGAAAGTTTAGAAATAATGTATAAAGCAACATCTTTTGGCGTGACGCCAAATCCGAGTTCTCCATTTACTTTTATCCGCATTTTTTTTGGTTTGGGCTGCATAATGCATTGGGAAGACAGCACCATTTCCACTTCTGAAGTTCCAATACCAAAAGCAATGGCACCAAAAGCACCATGGGTTGAAGTATGAGAATCTCCACAAACAATGGTTGCACCAGGCAATGTAATTCCGTTTTCCGGACCAACAACGTGTACAATTCCGTTTTTTTGATGGCCCAATCCCCAATGGACAATTCCATATTCGGCAGCATTTTCTTCCAATGCTTTTAACTGTTTTGCGGATAAAGGATCTTCAACCGGCAAATGTTGGTTGATGGTTGGGGTGTTATGATCGGCTGTTGCGAAAGTTCGATTGGGGTACAACACTGTGTTATTTCTGCCTTTTAATCCCAAAAACGCCACCGGACTCGTCACTTCATGAATCAAATGTCGGTCAATAAATAACACATCCGGTCCGTCATTAATTTTACGAATCACGTGCGAATCCCAAACTTTATCAAATAATGTACTACTCATTTTTACTATTTTTTTATTCTATTTCTGTTATGCTGCCAAGTTAATTAGCTATGGTTGCAAGAACGGGTGCAAAATTAAAAAAAACAATAAAAATATCAATTTGAATATTTATGAACTACGATACCCAAACTGTTTTTAAGATGCCTATAAGATTGGTTTTGCCGATTTATGCTATTGCAGGAATGTTCTTTTTCAATTTTATTATTTTTTTTGCGCTGTTTACATAGAAGCTGACATCATTTATGTGATTATTTATTTAATAAATTTTATGATATAATAACTCGTTTTTTTATCTATGACTTAATTAGAAGTTTGTTTTTTCGAATAATTCGCAATGTTTATTTCTTTTTTAATTTTTAAGAAGGAATTTATTTGTTCCCTAATTAGGTGAAAAACATTGCCCATTTCGCCAAATGTTATTGCAATTTTCTGCTAAAATACTACGACATCCAAAAAATTAACCGTTCGTTTATTTGCAGATTAAATCCTATTTTAAGAATAGTTTCTCAAAATTAAACCAATGGTACCCAGACTTTTTTAATGGTAAAATCCATTTGAATAAATTTCTCTTACGATGGCGACTTTTTAGCTTTTGATAAATATTTCAATCAAAAATCAATCTTATTAATTTTGCTTTCCGTCGGTAAAATTCTTATCTTTAAGATGAAAAAATGAAAATACGATGAAATCAATTTATGTATTTTTTACGCTCATTCTTCTTATTTCTTGTAAAGAAAAAGAACCTCCTAAAATTGTGCTGCTCCCAAAAATTGAGATCACTGTAGCCGGTAAAATTATTCCTATTGATTCTGCTAAAATAGCCCGTATTAAAGATTCCAGCGTTATCGCCTTTTACAATGCTGTTCAAAATAAAACGTTCTGGCTGGCAAATTCATCTCGAAAAAATACCATTTCATTATTAAATAATGTTGAAGCAGATGGCTTATTTCCGAAGGATTTCGACTTAAAAAAAATACAGAAATCAGAAGAAAATATTTACAATTTGTCTGATTCCCAATTGGTGGATTATGATCTTTTGCTGACTGAAAATTTAAGCCTTTATGTTCAAAAAATTAGTACAGGAAGTTTAAACCCGAATAAACTTTATAATAATTGGGACTTGAAAGAAAACAATATCAATTTTCAGACTTTACTGCTCAATTTTCAGAAAAAAGATTCCTTTAACTATGCTTTAAATGCGGCATCACCCAATCATATTGTTTATAAACAGTTAAAAGAAGCGCTTAGAATTATAAATGCTTTTCCAAAAGACAATTTCAAAAAAATCGAAATCAAAAATAAAATAGAATTAAACGATTCTAATCCTGCAGTGATTGAGGTTAAGAAAAAATTAATCTATTGGAAAGATTTAAAACCTTTAGACACCATAACTTCCTTATATGATGAAGCCACGGAATTTGCAGTCAAAAAATTTCAAATGCGCCACGGTCTTGGTTTGGATGGCGTAATTGGTGTTGGTACTTTAGAAGCCCTAAATTTCACCAAAGAACAACGAAAAAAACAAATCATTGCGAATATGGAACGATGGCGGTGGTTCCCGAGAACATTTGAGCCTGAATATCTCATTATTAACATTCCTGATTATTCCCTGCGCGTTGTTAAAAACTCAGATACGATAAGAGTTCACAAAGTAATTATAGGCAGAGCGGCAAGAAAAACACCTGTTTTATCGTCTAAACTAACCCAAGTTATATTCAATCCTACCTGGACAGTACCTCCAACCATTTTAAGAAATGATGTCGTTCCTGCCGCAGCCAGAAACCGAAATTATTTCAGCAAAAAAAATATTACCATTTATGATTCCAACAATAGGGTGGTAAGCGCCAGTAATTGGAATATTAACAGAGCGAGGAGTTATCGCTATGTTCAAAGTCCGGGAGCCTCAAATGCACTCGGCTTGGTGAAGTTTACGTTTCCAAATCGATTTACTGTATATCTTCATGACACCAATAGCAGAGGTTTTTTTGGTAAGGATATTCGCGCACTAAGTTCAGGATGTATTAGAGTGCAGGACCCTTTTGTACTTACAGAATATCTCTTGGATGATCCGGAAAAATGGGATTTAGAAAAAATTGACAAAGTCATAAACACCGGCAAAACATCACATGTACAAATAAAAAAAGAAGTATATATACATGTTTTATATTGGACTGCCTGGAGCGAAAATGGCAGCTTACAATTTAGGGATGACCTTTACAATTTAGACATGGACTTGTTTAAAAAACTAGATTGAATTTTTATGAAGGATAATAGACAAACAAACATGACTTGTCTTTAATAACATCAATAATCTCTTTAGAAAGTTCTTGTTTCAATGCCAAACAGCCTAGGCTTCTTCCGAGCCTTCCGTTTTGTTTGGCAAATTTTTCAGAAACATAATCTGCTCCATGAACAACAATAGCTCTTGCCCTGGCATTGCTGTTAATTCCTTCTTCCAAACCGTCCAATCGCAAAGAATAGCCATGTTTGCCATAATACGTTTCTCCGGTTGCATAAAAACCCAGACTACTTTTATAAGATTGCGGTTTATTTGAAAACTTCCCCGCAAACTCATTCCCGGAATTTCTTCCATGAGAAACCAGCGACTGAAATAAAACAATGTTATTTTTTAGATCAATTACCCATAAGCGATTTTCATTTGAAGACAAACTATAATCAACAAGGGTCAAAATATCTTTTTGAATAGCTCCATTTTTTTTCAATTTTAAATAACCTTCCATCGCCATCTCAAAAATTTCTCTTTTGGGAAGCATAAAGCTATTGGCCTCCAAATTATTGTAAATTAATTCAACTTTAGATGCAATACTGTTAGGAACAGTTGTTACCGCTAATTTTGGGCTTGATATTTTATTTGAAAATGAAGGGTTTGTTACTAAGGAGAAAAATCCTATCAACAATAGGGGAATTGTTTTATAAGTCATTGTAAATCATTAAGTTTAATGTCAAATTTTAAGAGGGCGCAAATTAAGAATTTATAATTGTTTTGCAAACTAATGTCAAAATATTTATAAAAGTTTAACATTTTCGGGTTTTGGTTTTTTAAATAATAACCTAGAAATGAACAGTTATGAAATTTAAAAACTGCAACAAATACATTTTATTGTATTATTTAATAGGTATTTTATATTTATTTCAGAATAACGCAATTATAGTACCATACGAACTAAATTTTGTTTAAATCTTATTTTTTAACAATTAAAATTTAATTGTATGCCACTCTATATAAAATATGTTATTACGAATGCATTAAGAATTAAACAGTTACAGACTATTTTATTTGTATTAATTATGAAGTAAACGAGGAAAAGTTATAATTTAAATCTCCTTTAGATGTCGGCCCCATGGGGTTTGAACCCATGACCCTCTGATTAAGAGTCAGATGCTCTGCCAGCTGAGCTAGGAGCCGAAATGTCCCTATAAAATTAATGATAAAATTTAAATTATTCCAGAATAATTTTATCAATTACAACTTCGAAATATTCATTCACCTTGTTTCCAATCAAAAACCCAACTTCTTCCAGTTCTTCCGCCGGGAAATTAGTCATCGTTAGTTTTCTTCCTCTAAAAGTTGGCTCAAGCGCAGTAAGCATCATTTCAATAGTTTGCCATTCCCCAGTTGTTTCAAAATAGTGAATATATGCCTGCTGATCATCTTTATTTGTCTTCACCCTGAATTGATATCGTTTGCCATCGCCTTTCAAGTGTATCAAGATTTTTTCATAGCCTTTAATGTTCTTTTGCTTAAAACGAACTCTTAAAGAGGAAAATCCTCCGTTATTTTCCAAGGAGACCACCCCTTTAAAAACGCCATGCCCTTCTTCATTTAAAAAAAACTCACTGCTGGACTGACCGCCCATCACCACATCATTAACAATTTCCCAATCGGAAATATCGCTTTTTTTGTTAAAATCAAAAATAACCATGCGCTTGTTTATTAATCTTAAAACCAAATAAATTAGCCGTAATACCCAATGCTATGTAATTTAATTGTTCAAATAAACATAGGCATTTAAAGAGCTCGCCACAATGAGCCAAATAAAGTAAGGGGCAATAAGCCAAGTTTTTTGTTTCATTAAATTTCTGAAATTCACCAAAAAATAACCAACTAAAAAGGTTAACAGGACAATTACCAACAATCCAAATAAAACCAGATGCTGATTAAAAAATATATAATTCCAGGCACTAGCATCCGAAAGTTTTTGAGATTTTAACAAAAACGTAGCTATATCCCAGTGTTTCCGATGTAAAATTAATAATTATCCGGAAAATAAGTTTTGTTCAAAGACTATTTCTTTTTGTGTTGCGA